>Ga0209550_10003379_pt1 | contig 15202 bp, 14 predicted proteins | sample LauGreSuBDMM15SN_2_FD_187567 | JGI IMG/M metagenome (GOLD analysis project Ga0209550, IMG submission 187567) | Freshwater lake microbial communities from Lake Michigan, USA - Su13.BD.MM15.SN (SPAdes) (version 5) | ecosystem: Environmental > Aquatic > Freshwater > Lake | place: Lake Michigan...
AAATATGGATAATTATGATAGTAATGATGATAATGAATTTGAAGAAGTAATTATTAAAAATATACCTTCTTACATTATTAATTTATATGAAACAAATATTGATAAAAATACAATTGAAAATGTATATAATGAATTAAAATCTTTAATAGAAGAATTTGATGTTTATAGAAAAATTTCAGATTATGAAGAAGAATTATATCAAATATATGAAAATGTTATAACAGAATATATGAATAATGAATCACCATTAGAAATTTTAGATGCAAATTATTATAATTTACCACAAAAATTTATTGAATGGGCTTATATAAATACAGAAAAAGGAATTCAACTTGATTATATTGAAAAAATTTATCACTCTTTAATTTAAATTAATATATACGTATGGAGAGATTGTTGGAATAAATGTAGGTATATACACTTTTTGAAGATTATATATATACGGATAATATGACCAATATGTTATTGGCATATTTCTTGTTATTGGTTTATAATAATAATAATAATCATCATCTGAATCAGATGATGAAGAATCATCATCATTTTCATCATCTGAATATTTATATTTTTTATTTTTATTAGATTTTCCTCCAACAAGTTCTTCATTATTTTGATCTATAAATTTTTTAAGTCCGGTAACATCTTTAATACTTTCATTTTGTTTAATTTGAAATTTAATTTTATCATTTTTATTTATTTTTTCATTTACATCAAAATGATAAAATTTATCAGTTCCTGCTTTTTGTAAAGTAAATGAAAATTTTGGTAAATTATTTGAAAAATATTTTGATAGTGTTTCGTATGATAAATTTGCTGCATCAATTACTGATTTTGTTTTAAACTTCTTGTTTATGGATCCTTCAATGTATGGATTTACTAATATATATGATTTCATATTATATAATATTTATAGATATTTTTATTCATTTAAAAAAAAATTGATATTTAAATATTTAAAGTTAAATATAATTATCAAAAAATATGCCAAATAAAAATGATTTAGTAAATACAAATAATTTTGCAAATTTATCAGAAGGAAATATAAATTCAGAAAATATTATTTTTGAGGCAAATACATGTCAAACAAATGCATTTAAATTAATTATTGAAGCATTAAAAGAAGCATTAAAAGATATTAATATAAAGTTAATTAAACCTTCACCAGATATACCAGATTCTGGAGGAATTTCTATAGTTGCATATAATCCACGGTCTGCTGTATTGATAAAAGTAAAAATGCCAGCATCATCATTTGATAAATTTAATATTAATCCACCAGATGGTAAAAATGAAATACAAATTGGTATTAACATGAAGTCATTTAATACTATTATGAAGTTTGCAAGAAATAATGAAGGTACTTCTTTAATATTAAATGAAGATGATAAAAATCATATTACAATTATTTTTGAAAATGGAGATACTAAAATAAGATCAAGATATAATTTAAAATTACTAGAATTACCAGATGAAGGAATACATTTACCAACAACTCAATTTCCATTTAAAATAATTATATTATCGGATGATTTTCATAAAATTGTTCGTGATGCAAGTGCACTATCTGAAAAATTAAATATAAAATTTATTAATACAAAAGAGATTCAAAATACGATTATATTTTCTTCAGAAGGTGATTTTGCAGACAGTGAAGTAACAATTACAGATGAGACTGAAGGAGTTCAAATAATTAAAAATATGGAAGAAGATGAAGAAATTATTGTTAAAGGTACATATGATTTAAAAAATCTATCATTATTTTCAAAATGTCAAACTTTATGTGGATGTGTTGAATTATATTTAAAAAATAATTTTCCATTAATTATCAAATATCAAGTTGCAAATTTAGGACATGTTTTATTAGTATTATCAACAGTTAATGATGAAAATGTTCTTGAAGATGATTCAGATAATGATTCAAATATTTAATTAAATTTAATTTAATTTAATTTAATTTAATTTAAATAAATATATTAATTTATTTAAATTAAATGAATAAAAAAATAATAATAATAGGTGGTGGTATTTCTGGATTAACATGTGCACATGAATTAGTTGAAAAAGGATTTAGTGTAATAATAATAGAGAAAGATTCAATTCTTGGTGGTGTCGCAAAAAGTAGACGTGATATAAATGGTATTCCGTCTGAAAATTCTTTAAGAGTATATGCGCCATATTACAATAATATATTTGATATAATAAAAAGAATACCATTAGCTGACAATATAAATTTATCAGTATATGATAACTTAATACCAATTTCTTATCATACTGTTAAAGATAAAATAAATCCAAATGAAAATGAAAATGAGAATGAAAATTTTACATTTATAGAAAATTTCTGGATTTATTATTTTTTATTTAAATATTTATTTTCTAATAATAGAAGGAATGAATATCATGATATTAAGATAACTGATATTTTTAAAAATAAAATAAGTTCACAAAAATATAAAATTGAAAGATATAATGAATCATATGCAAATTATTTTAAAAATATTAGTATTGTAATATTAAATTTACCATCTTATAATCATAATCATAATTACATTAATAATATTAAGATGGAGTATAGTACAAATTCATATAGTGATTGGTTTATGATGAATGAACCAACAAATGAAGCATGGTTTGATCATTGGGAAAAATATTTAATTAAGAAAGGAGTTATTATTTATAAAAATACTGAATTAACAAAATTTGATATATCAAACAATAAAATTATAGGATGTCTCTTAAATAATAATAATAATTATATTTTAAATGCAGATGAATATATATTATCTATTAATCCATTTAATGCAGAAAATGTTCTAAAAAATTCTGGTGAAAAAATTAAAAATTTATATAATCAACATTATTTATTAAATAAAAATACTGATAGTAGACAAATATCATTTAGATTAGGTTTTAATAAAAAAATTAAATTTAATAATAAAAATACTATTTTTTTATTACCAGATTCAGAATTTAATATTAGTGTATATTCACAAGAAAATTCTTGGAAAGAAAATGTAAAACTTGATAATTCTGGAAATATAAAATCATTATGGAGTGGTGGAGTTGTAGAATCATATAGAGTAAGTACATTATATAATAAACCTGGTACTTCTTTATCAAAAGAAGAATTGATGAATGAAATAATATATCAGATACTAAGATCAGAGAGTTTACAAGAATTAATTTTTGTAAATAATAACTTTTATTTATATAAATCTGATATTTTTTATACAGAAATATGGCATGAATGGGAACAAAATTCTAAAACACATGAATTAGAACAAATTAATAAAAAATGGTCATCAAATATTTATAATGAAAAATGTAGACCAAATCAAAAAACATCATTTTCTAATTTATATATTAATGGGCCACACACAAAAACTTCAATTTCCTATACATCTATGGAAGGATCTGTTGAAAGTGGTAAAATTATTTCTAATTTAATTTTTGATAAATATAAATTGCCTAAAACTTATTTATATTCACATGAAGACCCAGACTATTTAAATATATTTAAATCTATTGATGATTTATTATATAAATTTAAACTTCCGAATATTATTGATGTTATAATTTTTATTTTACTGGTACTTGTAATATATTTTGTTATAAAAAAAATTATAAAAATCTAATTTAATATTATATACAAATGATTAATATTAAATTAATTAAAGTTTTTATATTTATATTAATTTTATCTATTTTTTATAATTTTTTATTAAGTGAAATTTTTAACTATTCATATTCTTTACCGCATTTTTCAAGTTCTTTTAAACCAATTAATGGTTATTTATGGGAATCTTCTGAATTAAATATTCTTCTTCTTATTAAATTATATGGAATTTATTTACTTGCATCAATTAAAAAAATTAATTTATTACTTGTTATAATTTATACTTTTCTTCTTGAAATAATTTTATTAGGTATATTTAAAAAATCATCATTTATTGTACATGGTACAATATCAATTATTTTTTTTAATATTCTTAAAAAGTCTAAAAGTCTAAAAGTCTAATTGATGTTTTCTATATATAATATTTCCATTTGATTTTAAAAATTGTGGCAATATACTTGGATCATTTTTTGTTCTATCATTATTCCAAATTTTTATAACTGATACATTATTTTTTAAATTTATTGATAAACCTGTGATAATACTCATATCTTTTATTAATGTTTCTCCACATATTGAAGAAGCAATTTCTTCCCATACTTCATAACTTTTTGTTATTGGAACTAACATTGACCATACTCCACCATTTCTATTTTTAATATCTTCATAAATTGGAGTTATATCTCTTCTCATTAAAAAAAAATGTAGATTAGTAATACCACCTATACAATCAATATTATTATGAAAATCCCAAAAATTTTTAATATTGTTAATAGAAAAAATTTTTCTATATCCACTAATAGACCAATCATTTAATGAATGATGATACCATATATCCCATCCATTATTAAATTGATATTTTTCACCTAAATTAATAATTTTAGAATTTAATGTATTTTCTAATTCTTCTTGATTTTCAACCATATTAATTATTTAAAACAATATTTCTTTATATATTTATAAATAAAATTATCAATTTTTTAATGGATAAGATTAAGATATACTTTATGAATATTATGATGTTTTTTATTGATGTATTCAATACAATAATTAACTATTTTTTACCATATAAATCTATATTAAAATATGATAATGAAATAGTAGAGGATATCACAATATATTATTATTTAAATTATTTAATAAATTTATTTCTTAATACAGATATATATTTTACAAATGATGATTTAAATGATGATATAAATTATATTTATAGAATTCATATTAGAAAGACAGATAAATATTTTATATATAATAGTAATTTTTCCAATTCTTCTAATAATTTTAATAATATTAATGATTTAATATTTTCAAGTAAAATTATTAATGATGATAATATAAATCAACCACGTAATTTATTTATTAAATATAAAATTTTAATTAATAATTTAGAACTACAATTAGAAGATAAAATTTTTTGTAAAAAACATAATAGTAGTACTAAATTAGTTGATATTTTTAAATTTAATAATATTAATAATTTAGAAAAAATAGAAGAAATAATTATATATAAGAATGAAAAAGAGTTTAAAAGATATAATTCAGATATTTTAGAATTAACAATAAAAGATATATATATTTATTTATAAAATCTATAGGTTTTCAATTATTTTTAAAAATAATTGAAAATTACATATTCTATTTAAAATTATATTACTTATTAATATAAATATGTCATATGACTCGAATATAAATACTGAATTAATAATACCAATAGATCGCATAGAATTTACAGTTTTTAGTAATAACGAAATTAAAAAATATTCTATTGCAAATAAAGAACCTTTTGGTATTAATATTCCTGATACTTATGATAATAATGAACCTGTTAAAAATGGTATAGTTGATAGTAGATTAGGTACAACTGATTTACATCGTATTTGTGATACTTGTGGAGAAAGTTCTTCTGATTGTCCTGGTCATCAAGCTCATACTGAGTTAGCTATGCCAGTATATCATTATGGTTTTTTAGATCATGCAAAAAATGCTTTGTCTTGTATATGTTTAAAATGTTCTAAAATATTATTAGTAAATGATATTAAAGAGGTTGAAAATATTTTACAAAATAAATTTAATAAAACAAGACATAATGAAATTAGAAAAATTATTTCTAATACCAATTTTTGTCCTAATTGTAATGCACCTGTTCCAAAAATTAAAAGAGAAACAAAAGAAAGTGGATCAATCAAACTAATTGCAGAATATGCAATTAGTAATAATTCTGGTGAAGAAGGTACTGAAGGTGTATCTGGTGATATTGGTACAGATGGTGATTTTATTAAAAAAAAACAAAAAGAAGTTATTTATGCATCAATGGCATATGATATTCTTAGAAATATTTCAGATTCAGATTGTAGAATAATTGGTTTTGATCCAACAAAAATGAGACCTGAAAATTTTATAATAAAAAATTTTGTTATACCTCCAATCGCAATTAGACCTTCTGTTAAGGCAGATTATTTATCTTCAGGTTCAGCAGAAGATGATTTGACAAAAAAAATAGCAGATATAATTAAACAAAATTTAAGAATTAGAAAAGAGATTGATAAACAAAGTGTTGGAGAACAAAATAAATTTATTTCAGATCATTTGCAACTTTTACAATATCACACAGCTGTTTATTTTAATAATGAATCAATGTCATTACCTAAATCTGAACAAAAATCAGGAGGAAAACCTATTAAATCAATATCTGAAAGATTACAAGGAAAACAAGGTCGATTAAGAAATAATTTAGAAGGTAAAAGAACAAATTTTTGTGCTCGTTCTGTAATATCTTCTGATCCAAATATTGGTTTAGACGAGTTGGGTATTCCAATTAAAATAGCAATGTCATTAACTTTTCCTGAAACTGTAACACCATTTAATATACAAAAATTAACAAAATTTGTTAGAAATGGTCGTGATATATATCCAGGTGCAAATTATGTTTTTCCAGCAAAAAGTTTATCAAATGGTAAAAGATTTCCAATTGATTTAAGATATAGAAAAAAAGATATTAAACTACACTATGGAGATATAGTTGAACGACATTTATTAAATGGTGATCCAGTACTTTTTAATCGTCAACCATCTCTCCATAGGCCTTCTATGATGTGTCACTTTATTAAAATTATTCAGAATGATAAATTATCAACTTTCCGTCTGAATGTCAATGTGACCAAGCCGTATAATGCTGATTAACTCCCCACTCGAGGTCAGCAACAGGTAGCTGCTTACTAGGTTGTCAAGTAACCTAGTAAGAAAACCAGTGTAAACTTGACCTAGATTATATAATATTCTAGTATATAACTATCTAGTTATTAAACTATAAATTTTGAATTTAATAATTTTTCACAGCTAATTTATCACTTAAACATAATAAAATATAACCTTATAATATGGATTTTAATAAAATAGATATAAATATTGGAGTTATATATTTAATAACAGGACCAAATATAGAACATAAATATATAGGTCAAACAAAAATGTTTAGGATTGATTATAAAAATAAAAAATTAAAATATTTTAATTATGAAGGCAGATTTAAAGAACATATTATTTCCGCTAAATACAAACCATCTTATCATTTTGATAGAATTATTAAAGAATATGGTCCAGAAAATTTTTCAGTAAAACTTGTAAGATATTGTTTTCCAGATGAACTAGATGATTATGAAGTTAAATATATACAAAAATTTAATACGCTTCATCCAAATGGTTTAAATATTGTATTGGGAAATCCTCATAAAAATTCAAACAAAGAACGTACTTCAAAATTATTACAAGCTTATTATTCCGACATTAATATTAAACTTCAACATAGTTTAATACATAGATCAAAGTTTAAAAAACTAGAATCAGATGTTAAAAGAATAATAATTAAACCAATTAAAGAAAATGGGTTAAATAAGCTTGTGTATATGTATATTGAATATAATAAAAATATACAAAGAAGACGTTATGGTGGTAAACATGAAGATTTTTCTAGTGCATATCAGAGATCTATAATTGATGCTAATAATATTACTAATAATATTATTGATTATACAAAAGATCAACCATTAAATAATTTAGGGGAGATAGTAACTGTTGAATTAAAAATACATAAAATGGGTCAAAACAATTTGATTTCTGTATATATAAAAAATACAGAAATTAAAAAATGGGATGAAAAAAAAAGATTTGTATTTGGTGGAAAAAGTATATCTTTAGAAAATGCATTTGATAAAGCTGTAAAATTTATTAAAATAAATAAAATTGATATAAATAAAATTATTATTCAAAGTAGTTTAATAGCAACACTTCCAAATTGCTGGAACACCCTTAGAGAATAAATCACCAAGTTAATATGGAAACATGTTAATGGGCTTGAGATAACAGGCGTATGGTTAAAGTATTTATTATTGGGCGATCAGCAGCCAAGCTCCTAAGTTCGATATTTTTAAAATAATTTGCTAGAATATGGAGAAGGTTCAGAGACTAGACGGTAGTGGGTTAGCAGTGATAGTTTAGGCAACTTGAGCTAGCATAAGGTATAGTCCGTGGTCTGGTGAAAATCAGGCTTTTATTAAACGTTCGATGGGGACGAGATGAATATGTTTTTACCACAAAATATACAGACTCAAATGGAATTAGCTTTTATAGCAGATGTTAAAAAACAGATAATTACACCTTGCTCGTCAAGTCCGATTATTCAATTTAAACAAGATACACCAGCAGGAGTATATTTATTAACTCAAAATAAAGTTGAGGTAGATTGGCATGAAGCAATGAATATGGCAATGTATTTATTTGATTTTGATCCATTAAAAGTTGGGAAGAAAAATATAAATACTCATCAATTATTCTCATTTATTATTCCTGAAATGATTAATTATGCAGAATTTTCAGATGGTAAAAAAACATTAGATATTAATAATGGAGAACTTTTACAAGGAACTGTTAGAGGAGGAGTTCTAACAGATAAATTAATAACTTTTATTTGGGATAGATATGGACCTAAAAAAACTAAAGTATTTATTGATAATGCACAACGTTTAGCTGAAGTATTTTTATTACATAAAGGTTTTACAGTTGGTTATAAAGATTCTATTCCTGAAAAAGATTTTAAAAAAAGTATTATTGATATGATATATAAAAAAGAACTAGAAGCATTACATCTTCTAACTGAAATTGAAAATAATCCAGATTTATTAGATGCAGATACATTTGAAAAAAGTTTATTTTCAGTTTTACAAACAGTTAAACCAGATATAGGAAAATTAGCTATGAAGAATTCAAATTCATCAAATAATTTTTTCACTATGATAGATTCAAAAGCTAAAGGTTCAGGTGATAATTTAGGCGCTATTCTTTGTGGTAAAGGTCAAGATGTACTTAAATATAAACGTATTGAAAAAACAGTTAATGGAAGAACTTTACCTCATTTTACATTTAATGATGATACACCAGCAGGAAGAGGATATATTAAAAACTCTTATAATGATGGTATGGATCCACATGAATTTTGGTTTTATCATCAATCAGGTAGAGAAGGTATTATTAATACTGCTGTCAAAACAGCAGATACTGGTTATCAACAACGTAAAATGATTAAAGCATTAGAAGACATTATGGTTACATATGATGGTACTATTAGAACATCTAATAATGTAATTTTACAAATTATTTATGGCGATAACCAACTTGATCAAACAATGCAAAAAAATATTCCCTTACATACATTGGCAATGGGAATAACTAAATTAAAATTAAAATATTTATTTACAGATAATGAAATAGATAAATTAATAGAAAATAAAAATATAACTAATAAAGAAAAAAATATTTTTATTACAAAAAATAAAGAATTTTATGACAAGTTAAAACATAATAGAGATTTAATGAGACAATATCAATTAAAAGCAAGAACAAATTATGTAAATTTACAAGAAATGTATTTTCAACCTGTAAATTACAATAGAATTATAAATGATATTAAAAACTTTTATAATCAAGATGAAGAACAACTTTCACCTTTTTATGTTATTGATCAAATAGAAAGTATTCTATCACATGAAAATACACCATTAATCTACTATAAAAATACTGAAAAAAATCCAATAAAATCAAGTAATGAAATTAAATATAAATTTCTATTTAGATTAGCTTTAATGGAATACATTGCACCAAAAAGATGTATATTAGAATATGGGTTTAATAAAACTAAATTTGATATGATTGTTAAAGAGATTATTCAATCATTTAATAAAACATTAATTCAACCTGGTGAAATGGTAGGAATTGTCGCTGCACAAAGTATGGGTGAACCACTTACTCAAATGACTTTATCATCTTTCCATAAATCTGGTTCTGGTGTTGCGGGATTACAAGGAACACCTAGAATTAGAGAATTATTAGGTTATACAAAAAATATTCAACAACCTTTTATGTTTATCTATATGAAAGATGAATATAAAAATGATAAAAATATTGTTAATAAAATTGCTGCAAATTTACGTTATACTATTATGAGAGATCTAGTTAAAAAATTGGATATTATTTATGATCCAAATAATTCTTTTTCTGAAAAAGATTCAATTGATACAAAGAGTATATTTTATATAGGTGGTAATAAAAATCAAGTTGATTTAGGTGTTATGTCATGGTTATTTCGAATGCATTTATCAAGAGAAACATTATTAGATTATGATGTAAATATGTTAGATATTAAATCAAGATTTGTTCAGTTCTGGGAAAATAAATTTTCAGATATGTCTAATATTAAAAAAAATATAAAAGATTTTATTAATAAAATTAATATTGGATGTATTATGACTAATTTAACTAATTCTGAAAATCCAATTGTTCATATTAGATTTGAATTAAATAATATTGATAATAAAACATTAAATGATATTCAAGATATTATTATTAATAAATTTAATTTGAAAGGAGATGAATTAATAACAAAAATTGATTCTATTCAACATGACTCGAATTTATCATTTAATAATCCAGAAGAAGAAGCTAGTACTGAAAAAGAATATGTAATTTATACTGAAGGAATTAATTTTCAAAAACTTCGACAAATACCTTATATAGATCAAAATAAAACATTATGTAATGATATAGATACTATATATAGATTATATGGAATAGAAGGAGCACGTTCTGCACTAGTTAAAGAAATAGATGGTATATTTTCAAATGGAGGATCTACTATTAATTTTCATCATATTTCAATAGTTTGTGATTTAATGACACATTCTGGTTCAATAACTTCAATTGATCGTCATGGATTAAATAGATTAAATACAGATCCATTAGCAAGAGCTTCATTTGAACAAACAATTGAAATATTAATAAATGCTGCAGTTTTTAATGAAACTGATTTTATGAGAAGTGTATCATCTAGAATTATGGTAGGAAAAATCTTTAGAGGTGGTACAGGTTTATGTGATATTATGCTTGATAATGAAATTCTTGAAAATTCTGAATTTGATGAATATAAAGGACAAAAACCTGAAAAAGATTTTATTGAATTAACTACATTTAATCTAATTGATGATATATTATTAAAAGATACTATTGATGATATATATATTCCAAATTAAAAAATTGATTTTTTTTATAATTAAATTGATTATCATATTTAATTATAAATATGATAAACTATGGAAAATTAGAAACATATAATTATAAATTTTGTTCTTTAATTGGTGCTAATCCAGATATTAAATATTCAAAAAAAAATATTTTACATCTTTTATTACTTAATGGAAAAGAAACTCATAATAATTTTGAATTTTCAAATGAACTTAAAGATTTTTTAAAAGAAATTCAACTTCCTGGATGGTGTGGATATAAAAAAAAAGACTTAAAATTAATGTTAAATACTTTAATAGTATCTTCAATTAATTCATATGAATCTAAATATATTGTTGTTAGTTTAAATAAATCAGATATACCAGTTCAAAATATTAGTATATTCATTTAAAAAAAAATTGATTTTTTTATATTTTGGTATTGTTTGTAATATTATATTATAACTTACAAAATGTCAAAAACTGCAAATAGTATTTCTTGGTCAAAAGTTAGTATTGAAAATTTTGATATTACTAAACCAGAAGATAATGAACGTGTTCCTGCACAAAAATTATCTTATATTAGATATAAAAGCAAAGGTAAAGTAGGACAACTTTATATGAAAACTCCTAGAATTCAAAATACATCTGGAGGTATTCCACAAGAAGGACCATTTTATCCTGATGATATGAAAAGAGCTAAAGGATATAAAATTCCTTTTAATAAATCTAATTCTGATGAAATAGACTATTATAATAAAATGAAAGAATTAGATGACTGGTTTTCTAGTGAACAATTTAGAAAAGATGTTCTTGGATGGTCAGAAAAAATATCACAAGGTTATGATTATACACCAATAGTTCGTTTACCTCAAGAAATAGAAGAAGAAGAAGTAGATGATGATACTGATCCAGAAAAAATTAAATTAATAAAACAATTAAAAGAAAAAAGAGAAAAAATGGGTCCTAGACCAGATTATATGAAATCTTATTTTGAACTAGAATATCAAACAAATCGAGTTTTAGTTAAGATAATTGAAAAACAGGGTGAAGAAAAAAAAACAGTTGATGATGTAAATGTCTTAGATGATGCTTTAAAATACATTAATTATATGGGATTTTGCAAATACATATTGACACCTAATAAATTATATGCAACTAAAAATAAAGATAAAAATGGTAGAAAACAATATGGAGTTACATGGAAAACAATTTGTGTTGAAGCTGAACCATCTGAAAAAAATAGTAAACAAGAATTACCTGATGATCCATTTATTTCAGATGATGAAGATGATGATCATAATATTGCCAATAAAATTACTAAAATGAATTTAAAAGAAGTAGAAGAAATTGAACAAATAGATTATGGTACTGTCAATGAAGAAGAAGAAGAAGAAGAAGAAGAAGAAGAAGAAATAGTTGATGTTAAACCAAAGATTAAAGTAAAAGCAAGTAAAGAATCTGTTGATGAGAATTTAAATGAAACTAAAACTAAAAAATCAAAAAAGAATTCATCTGCTTAATATATTTTTTTATTATTTAATGCGTAAAGTATATTAAATTAAAAATATTAACAATTATTAATAAATGGAATTTATTAGGATAAAACCATATTTACCAAAAGATTTTGATATTAATAATATAATTTATTCAGACGTACAAAATGATTCTAATACCAAAAAATCTATTTTTTTATATGATCAGAATCCTGGTAAAAATATATATATACAATCACCTGAACTTTTTAATATGATTGGTTTAGTTAAAAAAAAAAAATATTATGAACTAAATTTACCATTATACGGAAAAAAAAAATCACACGTTAATTCTTTTATTAAATTTATTCGTGAATTAGATAATAAAATCATATCTGATGCAAAAAATAATAAAAATACATGGTTTGACGAATCTAATAAAAATATTAGATATAGATCACTAATTAAAAATATTCATGACGATTATATAGACACAATTGAAAATAATGTAGGAATGTTTGATAATGGTATAATTAAATTAAAAATAACAAATCATACAAATATTACATCAAATTTAAATAAAATTTTACCAGAAGATATCAAATTAGAACATAATATAAAAACAATATTTCAAATATATGCTATATGGATTTCTGGAGATTTGTTTGGTTTATATTTAAAACCTATTAAAATTCATCAAAAATATAAAATAATTGAACAAATAGATTTTATAATTTCTGATTCAGATAATGATACTGTCTATAATACTGATATTGAAAATTTAAGTGAAAATTCTGAACAAGATAAAAAATTAATATTTAAACAAACTCTAATTGATAATAATGAAGAAATAAATAATTTATTTTCAACATTTAATAATAATTTAATTTCAGAATATAATGAATATTCAATTAAAAATTTATCAGATTCTGTATCATCAATTAATATTGAAAATATTAATACTTTTTAATATAGTAAATAAAAATATTATATAATTTATATATAATTAATATATAATGTCTTATTCTTATTTAATTAAAATTGACAAAGACTTGATTGATGAAAAAGATGAAATATTAAAATATATTATGGATCATATAAATCAAGATAATATGCTTGATAAAATTAATGAAATAAAATGTATTAGTAATAAAGATTTAACCAATATTTGTAGAGAAAAAATATATGATTTAGGTAAAACTACAAAACAAAAATCTATTACAGATGAACAATGTAGTATATGCAATAATTTATTTGAAATTAAACAATTAATTTTTACTTTTAATGCATGTAAACATAAATTTCACAAAAAATGTATTAATTCTTATCTCAAATCAAATTTAATTGGATCTATATGTGGTATTTGTGAAGATGCATATTTACCAAATGTTATTAACATTGTTTAAATTAATTTAAAACGCCCATTTTAAATTAATTCGCTTATAAATAATTCTTGACTTTTCATACAAACATATACTTTTCTGATCTTTTGTATTTATAATAATAAATTTAAATATATAATTTGATATAAATATATTATAATGAATTTAGAAAATGAAATTATATATGTTAAAAATAAAAAATATATTTATGTTCTAACAAATAATGATGATAATAATGATGAATTAGATTTATCTATATTTGAAATAGAAGAATGGACACATTTAACAAACATTAGTAAAGTATTTGAAGATTATGTAGTTTATTTAGATGATATAGATAAATCTTTAAAACCTTATATAAATATTAACCAAAATTTAGAAAGCGGTGTTTATTATTTGTATTATTCTCCATTTTGTATCTGTAAAGGTTTTAATGATTTAGAATATAAAATATTACACATAACTGATATTTATAAAGTAGTATTTAATTTAGCTAGAGAAGATATAAAAATAACTATAAATAAATTTAGAAGATGGATTATAGACAATTATAAAAAAATTCAAACTCATTATGATAATTTATTAGATAATAAAGATTTGTTTACTTCAGTTAGTTAAATGGGTATTTAAAATTAGAACTGTTTTAAATTACATCAAAATTAATTTCTATTTTTTCATTCAAGAAAATAGTTTTATGTAAAACTATATTATCGTCAGATGTTTTTAAAAGTAATAATTTAGAATCATTACTAGTTAATTCTTCAGATTCAATTAATTCTTTTTTTTTTTGCATATCTTTATAAATTAGATTATAGTTATTATTTACATAAGTCAAAATTTTTTTTGATATTGCCCATTTAAAAAAATTTAACTGTCCTATAGTCGTAATTACATATTCTTTATCGTTATAATAAAAAGGTATTCTCTTTTCTCTACAAAATGGATCAAATAATTTTTTTTTATAACCTTTTAATTGAGATTTATAATCAACATGAACATTAAATGTTATATTATCTATCTTGTAATATAACTTTTTATCTTTAGAATAGTTAGTAACAAACCAATCTAATAATCTAATAGATATTTTTGATTCTCCCATAATAATAGGTAGCATTTCATCAATGTGATCTTTCTTGCTAAAAAATTCATATAAATTAGGTAAAATCATATCATTTCTATTTT
>Ga0209550_10003380_pt1 | contig 15200 bp, 13 predicted proteins | sample LauGreSuBDMM15SN_2_FD_187567 | JGI IMG/M metagenome (GOLD analysis project Ga0209550, IMG submission 187567) | Freshwater lake microbial communities from Lake Michigan, USA - Su13.BD.MM15.SN (SPAdes) (version 5) | ecosystem: Environmental > Aquatic > Freshwater > Lake | place: Lake Michigan...
TCTTAAGTGGAAGCAAATCGGAGTTAATGAGATTACCGACTCTCGCGAACTTCCATTTTTCATCCAATGGTTAACCGCAGATCACCCCTCACAAGATGGAAAAGCAGTTGCTGCAATTGAGAAGATTACGATTGCTGACACAGATCACCTATCAGACTCATGGTTTAAGACAGAGATCATGGATGGGTTAAACGGGGCAGATATCGAGTTTATTGACCCATCCACAAACGATGGGGAATATGGAATTGTTGCGGTGCATCTGACGACGCCAAGTGGTGTTGTGAGACTGGATTAATTCTTTTTAAGCTTTTGAACCACTTCTATTCAGTAAATAAAATATTTTTTAATTTCGGATTTCCGACTAACCTAGGAATTTCCGAATTGCCCCCCACAAAGCTGTGATCTGCAATGCTTGGAAAATTCGATTTTACGATCTGTCTTACGGTAATGCCCCGCCCAGTACATAAATTAATGGTCAATGAGCCATGCACTGAAATCTTCACGCTCTTCTGAATTAGGGATGCGACATCGCTAGGCGAACTGAAATCGCGCACGTCTTCCGAGTTTAGGATTTTTGGGAAATCATCCAAATTCTTTACCGCTGCTTCAATTCGTCCGGCAAGAAAATGACTTTTCATCCCCATCCCAAAAATGCTGAAAATCCTTAAAATAATTAACTCAACTCCTGAATTTTCGGCCTCCTCTACTAATTTTCTCTCAGCTAATACTTTTTGCTCTGCGTACAGGGATAAGGGATTGAGCACATCGCTTTCCGAAGATAGACGACCTACTTGTGTTTTTCCATAGACATGACCGGTAGAGGCAAATATAAAACGTTTCCCGCCGTTTTTGGTGAAAGTCCTGAATAAATCCACAGTTGACGACACATTCACCATAAAAGATTCGACTGGGTTATCTTGAACTTCAAGAATACTTGTCATGGCAGCCAAATGAATTAATGTGGATTCATTTGAGTGCAACTCTAAGCTCGAGAGTGAATTGTTGCTTTGAAAATTTCGGAAATCTATTTCAGTGTCGGCGGGAATATATTTCCCAAGTCCGCCTGAACAACCAGTTGCGAGCAACTTCATTTTCTCAAGCTACGCCTAGCTCTATATATTCGGTAAACTCCGATTATCGAATTGAATAATTCTCGCCAGGTAACGGAGCTTTCTCCAGCAGTTCTCTCCCGAAATATAATCGGGACTTGGTCAAATCTATATTTTTCATTGGACAGGATCACGGCCTGTTCGCTTAAATAAATAAATCCTTGAGTGTGCGCATCGCGAGAGGTAATTACCTCAACTGCCTCACGAGAGTACGCTCGAAGACCGTTAGTCCAATCGGAAATTTTACGACCGAAGATTCGCCGTAGTAAAAAATTAATAAGTTTTGAGAACAATCTACGTTCAAGTGACCAACCGATAATTTGACTAGTAGGCATGTATCGTGACCCGATGCAAAAATCCACCGATGGAACACGGGATGCCACCTTCATAGCCATTTCGGGACTGTGAGAACCATCCGAATCCATCTCTATAAAACATTCGATACTTAGGTCTTTCTTAGCGTGGATGAGGCCGAGTCTAACCGCGTTGCCTCTACCCGACTTTTTTGGGTTCCGCAAAATTTCCCAATTACCTTCTTGCCACCCTGAGATCTTGAAGGCTTTATTGCAGAAATCTACTGTCGTAGTATTTGGAGAGTCATCAATTACTATGATCAGACTGTTCTCTGGCACAACCCTTCGCATTTCTAAGATGAGCTGGTAAATAGATTCTCCCTCATTGAATGCTGGAAGTACGAAACAAATTCGTCTATTCATAATGGTTTGATACTTCTATCAACACATCGCCTATCAACTGAATCTGCTCATGAGAATAATTGTGATGGTTCCCGACCATGAAGCTTGTTCGATAAACTGCCTTTGAATTTTCAAGTCCACCATACATTTGAATATTTGGATCCTTACTTGCGGGCTGAGAACTAAAATCTCCAGCAAGGATTGGTCTAGTTGAAATGCCCGCCTTTTCAATTCGGGATCGGATTTCACCGACATTAAGATTTTCTAAAGTCATCGTAATCGGGAGTGCCATCCAGCTGTGTGGGGTATCCACCGACGGCATCAGATTGTCACCCAGAGCGGGTAAAGATTCAGACCCAATTAAATGGAACAAACTATTCTCAATAGAATTATGAACGACCCTGGCATTCTCAATCCTCTTATCGATAAATGAATCCAATTTGCTCAATTGTGATGACCCCAAAGCGCCCTGGAACTCCATCGGCCTTACATTAAAACCTGAAGTTACAAACAAAAACTCTTTTGACAAACTAGGATTTGCTTCTTCCAAGGTTTCTTTATCGAGTCGATTTCTAGTCCATCCATGGGCTCGCATTGAAAAGAGTTCATTTGCGTATCCTTCATTATTGGTAATGATCATTCCGCCCTCGACGGTGGTCATATGATGTGAGTAGTAAAATGAAAAACTACCAAAATCTCCTACAGTGCCGGCGTATCTACCGTTATTGCTCGCGCCAATTGATTCAGCGTTGTCCTCGAGAATAAAAAAATCAGAGTCTTCTTTTAATTTTTGTATGGAGTCCAAATCTAAAGCTTTTCCAAGTGGGTGAATTAGAACTGCACCAATTAGTCTAGAACCGTATTCTTCTTTTGCTTGCACCAATTGATCGAAGTCGATTTCTAAAGAATTAGGCTTAGTATCGATAAGTAAAACCTTAAATCCCAATTGGATTATTGGCCATAAACTGGTCGGCCACAATACTGCTGGTACAGCTACGTAAAGATCATCTGCATTACCTAAACGTTTTTTTATTGCAATTGTTCGCAAGACTTCCAAGGCCAAAAGGTTTGCTGACGATCCTGAATTCACCATAACAGCGAATTTTGTTTTGAATTTTTTAGCGAATTGGTTCTCAAACTTTTGAACTTTCGCCCCCATAGTTAAATTACCTGAACGAAATACTTCACACACAAGTTCGATTTCCTCAGGAGTGAGGCCTTCCAGAGCGAGCGGTACCGTGGTCATAGACTTTCCAAATCAGAAGTCACCATTTCAGAGACTAGCTCTTCAAATGAGGTTTGTGGACTCCATCCAAGTTTATTTTTGATCTTTGACGGATCACCCAAGAGATCATGAACTTCGTTTGGCCTAAAAAGCTTTTCGTCTACCTTAATGAAGTCTTTGGAGTCTAGGCCGAGCGAGTTAAAGGCGAGATCAGCAAATTCTTGGACTGAATGTGAAACACCTGTAGCAACAACATAATCATCTGGACTGCTGGAATTCAGTATTAGCCGAACCGCTGACATGTAATCGCGAGCATGTCCCCAATCTCGCGTCGCTTCAAGATTGCCCAAGAATAATTGGGATTGTTTTTGCCTAGAAATTCTAGCTGCCGCCTTGGTAATTTTGCGGGTGACAAAGTTTTCTCCCCTTCGTGGAGATTCATGGTTAAACAAAATGCCACAACTTATATGAAGACCGTAAGACTCCCGATAAATTTGAGCCATATTGTGTGCATACATTTTTGCAGCGGCATACGGGCTCTTCGGATTAAAGTGAGAAGTTTCAGTGAGAAAATTTTTACCCTCCCCACCTCCAAACATTTCTGAAGAACTTGCCTGGTAGACGCGGATGTTTGAATCAACAATTCGAACTGCTTCGAAGATTGACGCCGCGCCTAGACCTGTAATCGATCCAGTTTCGAGAGGTACTTCAAAGCTCACCCCAACATGCGATTGAGCCGCTAAGTTGACAACGTGCGCAGGCTCAATTTCGTCGATAACTCGAATGAGCGCCGAGCAATCAGATAAGTCTCCATAATGCAATTTGATCATCTGTGAAGATTGACGCGCATCGGGAGAAAACAGATGATCGATTCTAGGTCTAGCGAGGGTGGACGTTCTTCGAACTAGGCCGTGGACTTCCCAGCCATCGGCGAGATAGTTTTCCGCAAGATATGAGCCGTCTTGTCCAGTGATACCAGTTATAAGAACCTTATCCATGAGATGAACTATAACAACCAGAATGGGACGGGACTTTGACAACACAGGCCTATTCTTTGCCTAAGAAAATGACCATTCGGGAAGCCGTGCCACACATGACATCCATATAATTTAGGTACTGTTAACGCCTTTAAGGTAAGTAGAGTGGGCCTGAAAAACTCGGGAGTCACGGTGATTCTTGAACTAGTAAGTTAGATTGTACTTCACCTAGGAATTTAGTGAAATCTGGAGTAAAGGCCTAATGGCAAAGGAACCTATCGATGAACAGCATCACACCAGTTATCTCATAAATTTCTTACTTAAGTACAACCTTCCCTTAATTCTATTTTCGGCAGTTATCACTTACATTGGAACCTATTATCTCAAGTTACCTATGGATAAAGTGCTTCTCTATAATGCTGAAGACCCAGGTTACGTTGAACCTCCCGGAGTAAGCAATCCGATTCTAGGTGTTCATAGGTTTAATGACTTCTTACAAGTGCTTAGTTATGCAAATTCACCAGACCCATTCAATCCTTCAAAAGAATACCCAAGTATGTATGGACCTCTCGGATTGTTACTCATACAGCCACTAGTCTATATACCGGAACTTGTATCGGTGATTCTTCTTTGCTTAGCTACATCGGTAGCCCTTTATGCGATTCTGAAGTTGATGACTCCAAAATTAGACAAAACAACTCGCGTTATCTTCTCGGTCGTTTTTTTGTTTATGTCCAAACCGTTCTTATTGGCTCTTGATAGAGGCAATATTCAAGGAATCATAGTTGCTCTTAATGTTGCCTTTTTCTATTTCTCCTGGCGTAAAAAGAATTTTCTTGCGGACTTACTTCTAACAATTAGTATTTGCATTAAGATCTATCCTGCTATATTCCTTGTTTATCTGCTGAAGGAAAAGGAATACATAAGAGTATTACGTATATTGAGTATGAGTGCAGCAGTTACTTTCATTTCATTTGCAACAGTAAGTAGAAGTCTAGATCTCATCTCTTTCGTGAAAGGAATCGCAAAAGGTGCCGCGATTCAAAGCGGATTTCCAACAAGTGGAACAAGTGCATCATCATGGCTATTGCGCTGGTTCGATGCTGCGAACATAATCTCTGTAGCTAATGGTTCTAGTCCTGGGATTAGGATTTTTCAGAGCTCCATTTCAATAACTTTGATTATTATTCTTGTTTACTCAATTTATAGACATAGTTTAAATCAGAAAGAAATTTGTTTTCTATTGCTGGGCTATAGTGCTTTACTCTCGCCCGTATCTTGGAATTATAACTTAATTTGGATTTCTTTTGGTTTGATTATCTTGATAAATAGAGATTATTTGAATGTTGTTGAAGAAAACGCCATTTGGAAAGTTACAGATACACTGTTAGGAAAGTATCTCCTGCTAGTTTGGTCATTTCATTTATTAGTCATTCCTTGGATATGGCTTGGTTCAAGTCGAGTAGTTGTGTCTATTAGCGAACTTACATATTTCCCATTGATGATATTGACGCATGTCTTATTCGTAAGGCGTGGGAAGAAATCTGCGAAGTTGAATAGTTCTTCATCATGAGGATACAAAACATGATGAGATCCAACAAGAAGGAATCTATTTACGGGAGCATGGCATTCTTTATGCCATTTTCTTTAAACTTTTTTTTAATAAATACAATCTGGACCCCCACTCAAGGGTGGTATCTTGAATGGGCAAGCTACTTGAATCAAGGGTTACATCCATACACTGACTTTTACCTTCCCTTCCCCCCATTGTTTGTTTGGGTAAACAGAGCATTTCTCTGGACTTCGGATCCCCTCATTACTGAGAGATTCTTTATGACCATTGCCTATTCATTATTGAGCCTTGGTTTGTATAAATTATTGTCTAGATTTTTCTCCTTAAACACTGCAGTTTTTACCTCATTACTATCAATTCTCATTTTCCAACTCTCACCCACCAATACAATAAGTGGCTACTACGAATTCGCAATTCTTTTGGCTGCATGGGGACTATATTTTAGTTTTTCTGAAAGTTCTACAAAACGTTTCTTTGGTGGCGCTCTACTTGTTGCTTCTTGCCTTACCAAACAAAACTTTTTGCCGCTAATCCTTGCCGTCATCCTGATGGAGTCATTTTCATTCCAGAACAAAAAGAAGTTTGGTATTGATAAATACGCAACCACTTTTGGCGCGCTTTGCTCCTTTCTAGCATTCACAGGGTATTTAGTCGTAAATAATTCGCTCTTGAGATTTATCGAAATCATGTTACAAGGTGGAGGAAAAGACCCAGAAGTACTTGCTTTAATCAAGAATATCCTTGCCCCAACGCTCAATCCTTCTACTCTCCTCCTTTTCTGCCTGATTCTTCTAACAATTACAATTTTTAATGATGGGACTCAAACAGCAGAAAAGGAGAGGGGTCTAGTTCATTCTTTTTTCGTGGCTCAAATGGTTGTCCTTATGTTGAACCCATTTTCAATTTCAAGTTTAATCGAGCGACGTGTTTCGATACTTGTTTTTGGAGTAGCCTTACTAGTGATTCTCATTAATTGGAAGTTACTTTATCAACCCGCAGTTTCTTTAAAGTCTTGGATAGTCATTTTCATAATATTTCTAACTCCCTTTTCAGCATTTGTCATAAATGAAATATTTTTGAGGACGTCTATAAATCAAAGCCGCTTTTTCCACTTTTTAAATGATTATTCATCAAATGTAGGCTCAAACGCTAGTGGACTATTGCTTTTAGCCATGAATGCTTGTGTTTTAGTTCAGATAAGCGCTATTCGATATACAAAACTTAAGCAATACTTTTATAGGTGTTTTAAAGATGGAGTAGATCAACCTAGTTTGCTAACAAAATTGAATTACGTCGTGATTGGGTTACTTGCCGCTGGTCTCCTTAACGCGGTAAATGGAGGATTTGATTTCCCGGCTAATCTGATCCTAGGGTCAATTTCTATAGCCTTCTTTGTAAAGCATTTTGAACAGTCCCTCAAAAAGAAGCTGTTTGTTATTGCCTTTGCTTTAAGTATTTTGTTAAGTTCAATTCAAATTGGCATCCATAATTACCAATGGTTTGGGTGGAATGAGGTGGCAAGCGGCCATTCAACCTCAGATAGGTCAGAGCTAAGAATTTTTCGCAATTTTTACTTAACCGATCCTCAAAAGAACTTTTATGAAGAAGTTAGATCAGGAATACATTTAGCTGAGAAGGAATTGGCCAAATCGACAGACCCTGATCCCAAAATCGTTATATTTCCAATGCAGCCAGTTATTTCTGAATTATCATTACTTACAAAGTATCGTCTAAATTGCCCAATATTGCATTTTGATGTTTGTCCAGACAACGAGGCAGAGAAAGATTTAAAGAATTTTAAGAATAATCCACCAGAATTAGTTGTTTTGTTTGATCTAGGTATGGATTTTATTAATAGTAACGAGAAAGTTTGGAGAGATGAAAAGATTTCCACGTACAGGGAGATACAGGAATTCTTCCTGGAGTCGGGTTGGTACGCTACCTTTAAGATTGTTCATTCAAATTCTGTTAGTTTGTCAGACGTGTATATCTTGGTTTTAAACACGGAAAGAGGTTAGAGTGGGGAACCACGTTTTTTATGTATATACGCCACCATGGGTTGATTGGTCTGCTGGGACTAAGGTTCTCCATTACTTTTGTGATTACCTAAATAAAATTGGGGAGGATTCTTATCTTGCTATTCACGGACCAAAGTTAAAAAACGAAGAGACGCAAAAAGAACTCAACACACCAATTCTAGATAGAAAATTACTTAAGCAACACAAGAGAGAAAATAGGCAAGTTATCGCTATATATCCCGAAGGTGTATCTGGCAACCCTTTGGGTGGGAGCGTTGTTATTCGTTGGCTTTTGAATTATGCATCTCTGTTAGGTGGAGAAATAAACTTTTCTCCAGAAGATTATATTTGGGCCTATTCCAAGAATATAGCTCATAGTTACTATTCAGAAACGGGTATCAGAGTACCTGTGTTTTTTATTCCGGCAGTTATTGTCTCTGAGGTTGACTCCGTACCTGATATCCCATCGATACATGGAGATTATGAAATCCTTTACGCTCAAAAATTTCGGGCTCTAGGTGGTAAGCCAGAGGTGCAATCAGTTAATAGAATAATCGAGATAACTAGATTCAATTCAAATTCAACCACCAGAGCAGAAACATTGAACCTACTAAAATTTGCTAAGTCAGTTCACGTTTTTGAGAATACCTCAATTGCTACTGAAGCCGCACTCTTTGGTGTACCAGTTATCTGTCACAGAAATGAACTTTTTGACACCTTAATAGCTGAGCATGAACTTGGTCTTGACGGTTTCTCCTGGTTTCCACATCTTGGATTTATTGTCGATTCTGCAAATGCTAGAGACATGCTGCAATCAGCATGGAGTTCGGTGAGTGAAAATTTGTCTTCCGCCTTGGGACAAATTGATACCACGCCCAAGAATTTGACCAAGGGAGATAATGCACGCCTTCCCAATAGGTCGGTGTTCTCAAAGCATGTTTTTGCTCGGGCAAAATTGTTGATTCGGCAAAAGGGACTACTTGTTTTTGGTCGTTTTTTGCTTAACTATGTTCGACGAATCTTTAATCAAGTATGATTTGCTCGTGAAAACGATCCTTTTAGCCGGCGGTTTAGGCACGCGGCTTCGAGAAGAGACCGAGTTTCGGCCTAAGCCAATGGTCCCAGTGGGGGGTAAACCCATTCTTTGGCACATAATGAAAACTTTTGCATTTCATGGCCATCAGGACTTTATTGTGTGTACTGGCTACCGTGGCGACTATATCCGTCAGTATTTTCATGAGTTTGAAGCGATTAATTCTGATTTCACAGTAAAGATTGGATCGAAAGAGCCTTCAAAAACACACGGCACTCTTGAAGAGTCAGGTTGGGAAGTTACAGTTGCGGATACCGGCGCTGAAACCATGACAGGTGGAAGAGTTTTTAAGGTGAGAGACTATGTTGGCAAAGAATCTTTCATGTGTACCTATGGTGACGGTCTTGCAGACGTAGATATTCCAGCTCTGCTTAAATTTCATAAATCACACGGCAAGCTTGCTACAGTAACGGCGGTTCGGCCGGTATCCCGTTTTGGAGTTCTCGAAATGGATGATTCGGGGGCGGTACAAAGTTTTCAAGAGAAGCCACAATCAGCAGGTTGGATTAACGCTGGCTATTTCGTTTTTGAACCGAAAATATTTGACTATCTTGAACCAAATTCAATTTTAGAGCGTGAGCCAATGGCGAACCTTGCAAAAGATGGTCAGTTGGTTGCCTACAGACATAACGGATTCTTCCAACCCATGGATACATACCGCGAGATGTCGATGCTTAATGAAATGTGGGATACCAATAGCGCGCCTTGGAAGGTTTGGTAATGAGTTTCTGGAAAAACAAAAGTGTTTTGGTAACTGGTGCGACTGGCCTGGTGGGATCTTGGCTTGTTAGGGATTTACTAGATAAAGGTGCACACGTAACCGCGCTGGTCCTTGATGCTGACCCAAATTCTGAACTCATTAGAAGTGGAGATATAAATCGTATCGCTGTTGTTAACGGAGACTTAAGGAACTACAAAGACGTTGTCAGGGCTACCTTCACGAATTCATGTACTGATGTTTTTCACTTAGGAGCTCAAACTATTGTTGGTACAGCTTTGGTAGATCCCATTTTAACATTCGAGTCCAATATTCAGGGTACTTGGAATGTGATGGAAGCTGCACGTCAGTCTCAAGGTTCGGTTAAATCTGTGGTTGTGGCATCTAGCGATAAAGCCTATGGATCATCAGAAAAACTTCCATATCTTGAGAATTTTCCACTTCATGGTGACGGGCCATATGATGTTTCAAAGTCTTGCACTGATTTAATTGCACAGTCATACGGAAGTACATATGGAATCCCCGTAACTGTTGCACGCTGCGGAAATATTTATGGAGGAGGAGATTTAAACTGGAGTCGTATCATTCCAGGTTCGATCAGAGACCTCATAAATGAAAAACGTCCCGTTCTTAGAAGTGATGGAACTTTTGTCAGAGATTACGTGCATGTTGACGATATCGTTTCAGCCTATTTGAAGTTGTCAGAAGTTAGCCAAGCAAAAGATGTAAACGGCCAAGCATTTAATTTTTCCCGTGACGAACCATTATCTGTATTAGATCTGTATAAGAGTATTTCGATAGCAGTAGTTGGTAAATTTGTAGATCCTGAGATTCAAAATACTGCAAAGTCTGAAATTAAAGATCAGCACCTCAGTAGCTCAAAAGCAAAATTCGTTTTGGGCTGGGAATCTAATGTGAATCTCGAGGATGGACTGAAAAAAACGGTAAATTGGTACAAAACTTACTTGGCAGGTAAATAGCATGGATAAAAAACTAATTAGTCTTATTATTCCTGCTTACAATGAGGAAGACTGCGTTGATGAATTGGCAAAACGATTAAAGGCCGTATTTAACTCCGAGCCTCAATATGATTTTGAGGCAGTGATTGTTGAAAACGGTTCAATTGATACGACATGGGAGAAACTTCAACGTATAGCCGAAGATGATTCCCGCTTTAAAATTTTAAAACTCTCAAGAAATTTTCGAATGGATGGCGGATTAACAGCAGGCTTGGATTACGTAACAGGTGATGCTTGTGTTCTAATGACGGCGGACTTACAAGATCCTCCTGAGTTGATTCCTACTTTTCTACGTAAATGGGAGGAGGGATACGAAAATATCTTTGGAATTGTCACAAAACGTGAAGGCACTGGCCCCATTAGAACAATGAACTCTAAAATGTTTTATTGGTTAGCTGGAAAGTTAACCGACGGTCGCATCCCACGAAATGCGTCAGACTTTCGACTAGTTGACAAAAAAGTTTATGAAGCTATCCGTGGGATGACTGAGAGAAACAGATTTGTACGAGGTCTGTTTGCTTGGGCAGGATTCAATTCAATTGGAATTCCAATGGAACGCCCTCCTCGTTTTGGCGGAGTATCGAATGCACATACTTTTAAAGTACTAGATCTAGCATTCAAAGGAATCTTTGCACATTCTTATAAGCCACTGCGGCTAATTACGGTCTTCGGCTTTATATTGTCTGCAATAGCTTTCATTTCAATTTTTCCATTATTTTTTCTGTGGGTTTTTGTGGGTGTTCCATTTGCTGGCTTTGGGACCCTTGTCGGACTGTTTCTATTGGTACTAGGTATAGTTTCGTTGATGTTAGGAGTATTAAGCGAGTACGTAGGCTTAATTTACGAAGAAGTAAAGGCTCGCCCAAATTATTTGGTAACAAAAAGCTTGGGGTTCAAGAGTGACAAGCAATTCTGATGTCATTCTTTTTGATTTAGATGGAACATTAATCGATAGCCACGAAGCAATATACGATTCCGCGATTCATATTTTGAAAAAGCATGCAAGAGAACTCCCAACGAGGGAAGAAGTTTATCAAAGTGTGGGACTTCCAATTGCAAGTGTATTTAGCCGATATCTCACCGAATCGCAAATAAATTTCGCCGTGGTGGAGTTTCGCGAACACTTGAAGACGAATGGTCATATTAAAACCAAACAAATTCCGGGTGCTCTAGATTTGCTGAAGAAGTTGAAAAAAAATGGATTTACGTTGATTCTTGTTTCAAATAAGCAGACAGCTTTAGCAAAAGCTGTCTTGGAACAACAAGAAATGATCGAGTATTTCAATTTAATTGTCGGTTCAGATTTAGGTCAACCCAAACCGTCACCAGAAATGATCAATTTCGCACTTATTGAATTACCAAGTGCGCGGTGTCCGGTGATGGTCGGGGATCGGCTCGAGGACATGCTTGCAGCAAAAGAGGCTGGAATTAGAGGTATATTCCTAGAAAATCCATACAATGCTACTTCTAGTTTAAGCTCATTGCGGCCCTACAAGCCAGCAATAGTTAGTAATCTTGCAGAAGTGTTTCCGAGGTATCTCGAAATTAAGGGAGATGTGAGTGTCGAATAAATATTCAGACCAGTTTATGGATTGGCTAAAGGAAGACGGCTACACACATTGTTTTTTTGTAGGCGGGGGAAACGTCATGCATTTACTGGAAGCTGCTAGTCGGCGTTTCGATTGCATTGCTGTAGTCCATGAAGTTGCGGCAGGTATTGCAGCTGAGTACTTCAATGAAACAAACAAAAATGGTGAGAGAGCTTTTGCACTTGTTACTGCTGGGCCAGGTTTGACAAACATTGTGACAGCTTTAGGTGGAGCTTTCTTAGAAAGTAGAGAGTTGCTAGTTGTTGGTGGTCAAGCGAAAACGACAGACTTAGCTCGGGGAACGGTCCCGCAAATTGGGCACCAAGAGATAGATGGCATTGGAATAGTTAAACCGATAACAGTCGCTTCCGTAATGGCTGATAGGCGCTTAGACAAGTCAGAGGTTCTTCGGCTAACTCATCGCTCGCGAGAAGGTCGCAAAGGTCCAGTTTTCATTGAAATGTGTCTAGATGTGTCTGCTATGCCACCTTTGGAAAAACAAATTAGAGAAATCCCGATCAAGGTAAGGCCAACCGGACCTTCGAAAGTTGACATCAAGATAGTTCAAGAGTTGTGGTTGAAGGCCAAGAGACCCATGTTGCTTTTGGGTGGAGGCGTAGATAAATCGTCAGGACTCAATGTAATCGAAAAACTCATGGGCCTTAAAGTCCCAATGGCGACGACATGGAATGGGTTTGATCGCGTTCCATATGAGTATTCAGAATACTGCGGGCGTCCAAATACTTATGGAATGCGCTGGGCAAACATACTTGTCCAATCCTCAGATTTGGTTGTAGCTGTAGGTACAAGGTTAGGTATCCAGCAAATTGGTTTTGCCTGGGATGAATTTGTTGGCAATGGCAAGATAGTTCAAGTTGATTTAGACAGAAATGAGTTACAAAAAGGTTTCCCTAAATTAGAATTGGGAATTCAGGCCGATGCTGTCGAATTCCTTGAAGCCTTCATTGAAAATTTGATTCCGCCAGCATGCCAGGATTGGAAAGTATTTATCTCTGAGACCAGATCTTCATTAGATAAGCCTGATAAAGCAAATGTAGCCAGCGAAGGATTCATTGAGCTTCACAATTTCATTAGAAATCTAGGGGATATTTGTGATTCTAATGACGTAATCGTGCCATGTAGTAGTGGAGGAACTTTTAATGCCGTAATGCAAATGTTTCGCCATAAAGTGGGACAAAGTGTTACAACAGATAAAGGCTTAGCTAGTATGGGTTACGGACTATCTGGCGCGATTGGTGCCTCAATTGCAAATCCGGATAGTAGAGTTGTTTTGATGGAAGGTGATGGTGGTTTTGCTCAGAATCTTCAAGAGTTAGGAACTGTTTCAGTCAACAAACTCAATTTAAAAATTTTCTTGACTTCAAATAAAGGTTACGCATCTATACGCACAACTCAAAAGTCATATTTCAATGGAAATTACGTAGGCTGCGACCTAGAGACAGGCTTAGGGCTCCCAAACTGGGAAAAGATTTTTGAGGCATATACAATACCTGTTTATCGCTTTACAAGTGAGAATCTTGATTTTGAATTGATCAAGTCCAAGATAAACGAACCTGGACCACAAGGATTCATTATTGATTTGGATCCTGAGCAACTATTTTATCCAAAGGTGACAAGTCGCGTCCTTGAATCAGGTGCCATGAAGACAAACCCAATTCATTTAATGTCTCCAGACCTTGATGATGAGGATTCCAAGAAATTTTTGAAGTATGTAAAGTAACATGATACAAAACTCGGTTGCTGTTTCAGGTGCCACTGGATGGCTCGGACTTGAGACTATTGAAAAAGTTTTACAATTTCAAGAATTGAAGAATTTAACTCTTTATTCTTCAAATGGAAGAGACATTAGTAGATCAACCGGTTCTAACCTGGAGACAAATACTTTCATTTCGGCTGCACCTCCCGAATCACTAGATGGATTTGTTCATCTAGCATTTTTGACCCGCGATAAGGTTTCATCGGTTGGGTACTCCGAGTATGTAGCTAAAAATATTTCCCTGATTTCAAAAGCATGCGCGATAATTGAAAAATCAAAACCAAAGTGGGTCGTCCTAGTTTCTTCAGGTGCAATTTTCGATAGGAGCACAGGAGATTTGGAAACTGATAGTTTTAAGAATCCTTATGGTTTTTGTAAGCGTATTGAAGAAAATCTCATTCTGGATTCGGCACGTAAAGTGGGTGCTAACGTTGTGATTGGACGACTCTGGGGTGCATCGGGTGTACTTATGCCTCCTAGTCCCGCTTATGCGATCAGTGATTTTATTAATGGCGCAAATTCCAAAAGAAAAATAGTGATTAAATCTGGCGGATTAGTATTTCGACGATACGTCGACGCCGGAGAATTTATGGAAACCTTGATAAAAGCCGCCATTTCAGGTGAACACACCATTGTTAACTCTGGGGGGCCAAAGATCGAAATTGGCGAGCTAGCCAAATTGGTGTCATATGAGTTCGTTGGGGTGGAAATTTCAAGACCTGACGAGCAAGATGGCGTAGATGACTATTTTCCTTCGGGTGATGAGTTTGAAAGCTTGGCACTTAAGGTTGGGGTCAAGTTAAGTGACCTTACGACACAGGTTTCCCGCACGGTTAAAGGGCACATTATGGCTTTTCGTGATTAAACTTCGATAATTACGTATGAAAGGGCATCATGAATAAAACTGAACGCAAGATGGTTGAAATTCTTACCAGAGGTCGCGAGAATTTTGGAATTGTGAGCGTCAAGGCTGAGTTTGAAGCCGAAGGCACACGTCTTGAAGAGTTACTTCGTCTAGTTGATGTTGCGCGCGCATCAGGACTTCCAATGACTGTAAAAATTGGTGGCTGTGAAGCAATTCGAGATTTATTAGAAGCCAAGCAAATTGGCGTTCGCTACATTGTTGCCCCTATGGTGGAGTCAGCCTATGCCGCAAGTAAGTATGTACTGGCGAAGAATCTTGTTTACTCTAAAGATGAACAACAGGACACGGATTTTCTCTTTAATATGGAGACAATCACGGGGTATGAAAATCGCGAATCCCTGATCGCTGCCATCAGTGAACCTGAAGGCGCGAACGGCGTGGTGTTTGGCAGAGTAGATTTTGTAGGTTCAATGGGTTGGGCAAGAGACACAATTAATAAGCAGCAAACGACGGACTATGCTGTCGAGACTGCAAAGCTTTGT
>Ga0209550_10003384_pt1 | contig 15191 bp, 13 predicted proteins | sample LauGreSuBDMM15SN_2_FD_187567 | JGI IMG/M metagenome (GOLD analysis project Ga0209550, IMG submission 187567) | Freshwater lake microbial communities from Lake Michigan, USA - Su13.BD.MM15.SN (SPAdes) (version 5) | ecosystem: Environmental > Aquatic > Freshwater > Lake | place: Lake Michigan...
TATTCAAACGCGGCTTACGTTTCATTCTAAATGCCGCACTTTCCCTAGAACATATCCCTATTCTTTGGACGTTCAAAAAATGCGTCGGGTGGTAAGCCGGTCATGTTTGTGGAAGATCAGAGATTCCAGTGATTGTTCGTTATGTTCAATACACTTTTCCCGTGCAGGTTCCAAAAGTTGTATTGACGATAAAGATTAAACAAGAACAACAGGAGACAAACAAAGTACCCCAAGCAGCTATTATATTTCCTACCGCAGCCTTAACATTGCCGAACGTAACGAAACTTCTGAAGAGCTTGTATCAAATAGTTACTTACAGCACTATAGACGCTTTTACAGGGTTAACTCCCGGCAATGTAAGCCGGATAGTAAACAAAAGCAAAACGGTCTCCAAAAATATAGAAAAATTATGGTTAAAATTTAACACACAAAATTGGAAGACAGTAATTGATGGTTTAGGTCTATCCTTACAAGACTTGGTTGAAACTATGAACACCAATTTAGATATTCTAAATTCCGCTCAGGCTAATCATGCAAACTTCTTGGATGTGTTCTTTAATCAAAAACAATAGATTTGTATTTAGGTAGCCCCACCCTGAGCTTACTGCCCAGGGAAGCCATCGAGGAACCAGTACCGTACGGCGGTTAGGCGACCGGCGCCTTGCTTTTACCTGCCACTTCCTACTCGATTGTCATAAATTTTTGTAGTATTCCAGCAAGTGAAATAACTTCAACGTTATCTGTGCGGGAATATTGATCATGTCCAGGGTATACAATATAAGCTTTTGAAATATCTAAGTCTTGAATAGCATTATAGAAACCTTTTGATGGAACCGGCGCAAGAGAACGCTTTATTTCGACAGCTATTTTTTCATGACCGTTTTCTATAAGTAGGTCAATTTCAGCCCCAGCAGCAGTTCGATAGTACCATAAGCTCATCCGGTTATTTAAGATACTGGCTATATTTTCAATGACGAATCCTTCCCAGCTTCCTCCAACGACAGGATGGGAGAGGAGGCTATCCAGTGTTTCAATTTGAAGTAAGGTGTGCAAAACTCCGCTATCACGAATGTATACTTTCGGAGATTTAACAAGCCGTTTTCCAACGTTCTGGTACCATGGACGCAATATACGGATAAGGAATAAATCAGAAAATATAGCAAGGTAACGAAAGATGGTCGGCGTTGATACGCCAAGGTTTGTGGCAAGACGGGCTCCATTTAATAACTCCCCTTGATTATGAGCCATCATTGTCCAAAAACGTCTTAAGGTTTCCGACTCAATTTTAGGGCCTAAAAAAGGGATATCTCTTTCAATATAAGTACGGATAAATGATTCCCGCCAAAGTGAACTGAACCGATCATTCGCCGCCAGGAAGCTTTCTGGAAATCCCCCTCTTTGCCATAATGTGTCTTGGTGATCTTGTCCACATTCACTTAAATTGAATCCTGTCAAATCGATATAGCAAATTCTGCCTGCTAGAGATTCTGAAGATTGCTTTAATAAGTCTCGAGATGCAGAGCCAAGTAATAAGTATTGCCCCGCCAGTTTCCCTTGTCGTTTTTGTTCATCGACCATAGAACGCAATGCAGGAAAAAGATCTGGGACACGTTGGATTTCGTCCAAAATAACGAGCCGTCCGAAATTTGACCTTAAATAATATTCTGGATCAGATAATTTTACTAAATCAGATGGACGCTCAAGGTCACTATAAATAGGAGAGGGGATCCATTCTTTACCAACTTCTAAAGCTAAGGTCGTTTTACCTACTTGCCTAGGACCTAAAAGGGCAACGCAGGGAAAATTTTGCAGAGCTTGTCTAATATAAGGGTATAAGTGGCGTATAATCATCCGTGCAAATATAACATAAAACTTTAGAATTACAAGGATAAAAAGATATTGTTAGTTCAGAGGATTGACCACTACAGCCTCGAAGATGGTGTAAAATCAAAAATTTTGCGATGCGTAGACCTTTATCGGCTCACCTTCATATGTTGAGGCGTTTCCGCGTTTTACACAATTTTATGAGTACAGATAGTAAAGTTCCCTCCAACAGCTCTGTCTTTTCTCTCAGGCGAAGGAACCTTCTCTTCAGAAAACCTGAATAAGGGCCCCTGAATTTATCTCTCAACCTTTACATACTTCTTTTTGGGATCGGTCGAACTTTGCCCTTGTTCCCCAAAAACCCCCCTTGTAAACTGCGGGCTTTGTGAGGAGGAAAATCGCGCCGGGAGCTTTTTCTATCACTGGTGGGGTACCTTATTCAGGCAGGAGTTCCACTACGATGAGAGATAAGAGGGCATATATAGGTTCAATACATCCTTCTTCTAACAATTCCTGATATTTCGGCGTCAGATTGCTCAGGAAGGTTTCAAACGCTGATTTATATTTTGGGGCGACAACCTCTGGATTCATTAGTTCCTTAACCATTTCTCGGAGTTCTGATTCCTTGTAAGGCATTATCCGTTCTTTCCCGCAGCATTTATCAACGCTTTCATTTATTTCTTGTTGCGTTAAATGAGTGCCTTTTTTTATCGCAGAGCTTAGAGAAGCAGATTCAAATTTAAAGTTCTGAGAATCCGTCGCATTTGAGGGGGAAGAAAAACCCATAAATCCTAAAAAGCAAAGACAAATAATTTTAAACATTTCTTCCTCTCCTTGAAAAAGTCATCTGATGAATAAATAGCGCCAAATACTACTAGTTTCAACTAGAATAAATTCTTTCAATTCTCTTAGTTTTGGTTTCTTATTGAAAAAATCAGCGTATCGTCTGACTTCTAGTACAACTTCACCATAGTCACGTTCTAGAGATGAGCTATCTAGGGAGCCCATAGACTCATCATAACTTGTAAAAGCTGGAGGTGATATAAGGTCTTTGCCGTTATTTGTTGGCATCATGATGCTCCTTAAATAATCAATAAAAGAAGAGGTGTTTTCAAACCCTCTTAATTTCAAATTTTGTTTTGCTAATCCTTTTGTCATACTCGATAATTCCTTTGTCCGAAAACCCAGAGGGCGAGTTGGACTGCTGGTGGGTGATATGATTGAATCAAGCCATTGTTGTATAGTGAGCCTGTTATCAATCATATCTGTGCTCAGATATTTGTAAGGATAATAAAAATCAGAGGGCTGAATGTGGTCGCCCACATAATATGGATTTTTTGTAATAGCATAATAAGGGAATTCAATAATTGAGTGTAAATCTCCATATTTTTGTCTGAGAAATGTTTTGAGCTCTCTGCCACTGGTTGATGTTTCAATAATTTTATAAAGGTCAGAGAAAGCCACGCGAGACATGATAGGAAGGAACTGTTTCATCCCTGTTTCTTGGGATTGCAATATGTCTATACCTTTATGAAAGTTTATGTAACTTTCTCTAATTTTTCGTTGAGTTTCGCGGCTGTCTGCAATTTTGAAAAGTTGCTGTAAATTATCGAAAGGAGTTAAATCGTTTGTCAAAGGAACAAGTAAATGTTCTCCCAGCGCTTTCTTCTTTGCGTCAATCCTTAGTAAATAGAGAAGTTTATGGAAGCTTTGCTGTTGGGATCTTGCTTTATGCTTAAGGTTTTCAATGTAAAATATGATTAAGTTAGTAAGCCCCACAATAGAATTGTCTTCTCTATATAGCATTTTGAATATCTCTTTTTCTTCCTCTGTAAAGAAATTTTCCTTTTCATCTTTAAGGTAGTAATCAAAAAACTTATTGATCTTAGACAATAGGATTTGAAAGGAAATTTGAGGTCGGAGCGATAATTCTCCTTTTGTCTCAACAACGAGGGTAAAAGGTGTGGAAAGTTCAGCTATTAAGCCTATTTGACGCAGCGTTGTATTAAGAGTTTCTATAGCTCTATCATCAATAGGCACTTGTGTATTTCTAACAAAGGAAGGGGTAGTCTTCTTTAAAAAATCAAAAAATATGTCAATCCCACCAAGTACTCTCTCAAGAAGTTCGTGTTCTTCAGGAATTTTGAAAGGGACTGTAACAATTTCGATATCTCTATTCGAACTGTCGACTTCCACCCAGAAAAGAAGACGTCCTTGATATAGGACTCTCAGAAGTTTTTTATGTCTTAAGCCTTTTTCGCCATTGGCCTGTACATATTTATAAGGATTGGTTACCTCTACCTCAAATCCAATTTTTATTCCCTTATAGGTCTCTTTGTCTGCAGCTTGCGCAGGAAACATAAAAAACAATATAACGAGTAGAAAAGGTAACATTATTTACAAAGAAATAGGTCTTTTTCTCATTATATAAAATATTGATTAACGATTGGTAAACAGAGTTTTTTTTTGATATTTAGGGAGAATCCATGCTGGTTATAAACCTCACCGCGTTAAGGAGGGGTGAGGAGGCTGCTGTATTTGTTGGTGGTGAAGGGTTTGTTGCTGTTGGGCATGGTGATGTTGAATATCCTGCTTCAGATGAGCCAGGTTATGTGTGTCTCCAAACAGAGAATGCCTTAAGGAAGAAGAATCGTGGGAATGGTCCTTCATTGCCTCATGATGGAGGTCAACTTCTGACGTTAGCTTCTTGGTTTGGTCTTCATTAAGTTTTCTTGCAAACTGATTTTGAAGGCGGCTTTTTTCTTTTAAAAGACGACGAGTTTTCCCTTTCTCTGTATCAGGCAACGATTCCACCATCTTATGGATGGTTTCTTTTGCATGATGAACATTGGCTTGATCAAGGGCAGCCGTCATGGTCAGCGTCTGGTTTTGGTGTTTCACCTTTTGATAACAAAGCGTCGCCGCCGTGGTGGCCTTATCATACGTTTCTTGTAACCGCTGTTCACTGACCTCACCCTTAAGACGATCAAGGGTCGTCATAAAATGCTGAACGATGCCGGTTAAAATCGCTTTCTCCATTATTTCTTCTGGATTTATCTCAAACCCGTAATGCTTCGCTGTTTTGTCAAAGTCTGTTTGGGCAAACCGGATATAAATCTTTTGGGTTTTGTCGTTTGGTTCCAGGCACTCTGACAGGGCGTACTTTTTGGCTACAGCAATAATATTTTCCCCTGTGATGTCGTGTTGTTCAACAGGGTGTTCAGCGGAAAAGGGTTCTTTGAATAGCGGAGCTTGTACTTTTTGTTGAACAAAATCTTTTAAATGCTCAACAGTGAGGCCTTCAGGCAGTTTATCAGCCAGGTCCCATTTATGGGGCAGGGCAGGGGACAGAGGATCGGCCACGGAACCAAAAAGATTAACCAGGTGGACGTGTTCATTTCCCTGTTCTGACAAGATATCGTTGATTTTAGTGACGGCATTGTGGCCGGCTTTATCGTTATCGGGCCACAGGGTAACGTCGCGATCTTTAAGGGGTGACCAGTCGGATTTATGGACGCTGCCACAGCCGCCTGACCAGGTTATCACCGCATATTCGGGGAATAGACCTTTTGCGGCTTCAGCGGTTTTTTCACCTTCGACGACTAGGACACGCGCTTCTGGTTTTTGGGCGAGTTGGTCAAGACCATACAAAGGCCGATCGTCGCCAAACCCCTGCCATCGCCATTGCTGGTCTCCTTGATTGTTTCGGCAATAAGTAAGCGTAGGGGTTATTTTGGTCTCTTGGCGATCTTCTAATCTGACTACATAGCCAAGGATAGTCTCCTCGGCATCTTTATAGGCAAAGCGGGCGATTTCTTGTCGTCCCCTCACCATATAGCCAGCTGTTTTTCTGCTTTTAAGTCTGGGACAGGGGCTGATACAGGGAATAGAGGGGTCCACTTTTCAACCAAGGGGTGTTTCTGCTCAACTTTAGGAGGTTTTTTAAGGGAAGAAATCACCGAAGAGGGTTCATTCCCCAACCACTCGGCACCCCATTTAAAGGCCTGTTTATGATCCAGGCCAAGGTGGTCTTGAATCAGTTTCAGGGCATTGCCACTGGTGCCTTCCTCAAAGTTGCTGTACAAGCCTTGTTTGGTGCCGGCTACTTGGACACTGATCGAGCCTTTGTTTCCATAGCGCCACTCTTTGGATGTTTGCGTGGTCGGTTTGCCTAACAGCTCAAACGCCAGCTCCTTGATTTTGTTATTGAGCTGTTCTTTGATGAGGATGGGCGTTTCTTTATTTGTATAATTTGCGGTATTATTTCTATCATACTTTCCATAATTTTGTTTATGAGATCGAATATTATGGCATTCCAAGGATGTATTTACGGATACATTTGAGGATTTCTCAAAAACAATTCCCCCTTGTTTCTTCCTCTCCTCATAAGCCGCCGCTTGCTTGTAAAGAACACCCTTGCCGTACTGAAACCGCTCCGAAATAACGGTGAAGAATTCCCGGTGCAAAGGTTCATTCGCCATAATCTCAGACGCTAAGACGTCTCGCTGGTCTCTTAAAATCTGGAAATCCCGATACTGTTCATGCTGCACACACTGAAAACCAGAATGCGTTTCCTTGATCCTATTCCACAGGGTTCGCGTTTCCTGGGCCGTCTCGCTGTACAGTTCCACCCGTTTGAACGCCGTCTCTTCCGCTCGTGACAATGGCCTAGCTTTAAGACCCGTTGATATCTGCAACATCTCCTCCGTTAACCCGGATTGCTGTACATACAGCTTATGTTTAGAAAAGTCGGCTAAGATTTCCCGGCCCAGGTGTTTTTGATGGCTTTTCAAATCATGATACAAACCCCAATCAACCTGCCCGTTTTGTGGACAACTCCGTTGGGGACAACAACGGGGTTGGCCCCCCCGTTGGTTCCCTTCTGTCAGAACCGAGGCCGTATCCAACACGGCTTCTTTATAGGCTTGCACCCGTTGATGGGCCTCTTGGTTCTCAGGGAGAATCGTGTAGTCTTTCACCAGGTCTTTATAGTCCAAGCGCGAAAGGTGAGATCCCAAGGCTTTGAAAGTCTTAAACTCAGCTTGATCGTAATACAGTTGGACATCGTCTTTATGGCGCGTAAGTCCCACATACGTTGCCATGGCATCCATATATTTAGACAAGTGCACCAACACAAAGTCTAATGTTTTCCCCTGAGCCTTTTGAAGAGTCAGCGTATACGCATGGGTGATATGGTCATACTGATCGGTGTTGAACCAAGCAAACCGGTTGTTGGCGACCTCAACCTTAACAAACCAGCTTTGTGGTTGCCGAGATGTTGGGCCAGGTGTTTTATCTGACGATCGAGCGGCGGCTTTTCCTTTGGCATAACTATCAGGCGTATTCTCAAAAAATGGCCTTACTTCCCGGATCACACCCTGATGACCGTTCTTAATCGAAGAATGATCTGGAGACGTCACCCCCCAATGGTTCGCTATGGAAATTAATCTCTCATTATCATTCTTCAAAAACATCAACCGATCACCCAGGGAAAAGGTTCTTCCCTTGAGAGTAAAGGCATCGTCTTGGGCTATAAGGCCATTCTGTTTCAGGTCTTGGCGAATCGCCCGATTGAGCAAAGCTCCTTGCTTATGGGTTGAGGCAAGAACAGCTCCCTCTTTCCCCTGTTTGATCCTTGCTACATAGTCTGCGGCAATACGCGTCGGTAACGTTTCCGCATCCAGGGTATGAAGGTGGCCATGTTTCTCGTAGAGGCTCAACCCTTCTTGAATGTTCAGTTGGGCCAATTGAACAGAGGCTTCCCTCATCCAGTGAATAGACTGACGGCGAATGTCCTTCAGCTGATAAAAGCTACCCGCTTGGCTGGCTTGGTGAATCAGTTCCCGAAAGAAGTCGCCCGCATCAATGGGATTGCATTGACTGTCATCGCCAATGGCAATCACCTTGGCCCCCGCTTTTACGGCATAGTGTTGCAGCTCTGCCCACTTATGGGTTCCAATCATCCCGGCTTCGTCTATCAACAGAACATGCTTATCCGTTAAAGCAGATCGTTCATACTGCTTCAGGTCTTTATACCACTGGAACTGTTTCAAAACCCCTTCACTGACAATAGCATCAAACGATAAGAACTTCTCTTGAGCCTGGGCATAAGCCCGCCATCTATACAGCCATAAATCTAAGGTGTTAGACCCAATCTCTGCCTTGATTCCCAATTCTTCAGCGGCTGTCGCCGCCAAGCTCATGCCAATCACTGTATGTCCTGTTTGTTGATACAGCTCACTGACTGCTTTGAGGGCTGTGGTCTTCCCCGTTCCGGCCCAGCCCACCAATACCCCCAACTGTTGAGTCCCAACCAATCCTCGTACAGCTTGTTGCTGTTCCTCACTCAACGAGACAGAGGAATTTCCTAAGGCCTTTTCAATCTGTTTTTCCGTAATGTTTTGCTGATAAGAATGAGTGGCCAAATGGTGGGTTAACGCCACAGCTTGTTGCTCTTTTTCTAAATAGGATTGAGACGTGTAACGGATATCCCCCCTCACGTCAGGGTGATCCATCCCCCCTCCAACCACAATCGCCGATTGAAGGGCCCCTTCAAACACCTGCGCCACATACGCTTCATCGTCCCCGATCCGCTTTTGAATTGTTCTTAACAAATCACCCTGGGTAAACGTGGCTTTGTTCGCAGTCATCTCGGTTAGAATTGATTCTGGCCTTTCCAACAGCAGATTCCTGTTTTCTAGGATAATCTCGCTATTCTCAAACACAAGTCGAGACTGAATCCCCTTCCCCGACAACTTATCGGCCATCCACCCGCGATGCTGGGTCGGTAACAGATTAATCCCTAAATCGGCAAAGCTCTTCTCCGTAATCCTTGTCTCAAACCCTTCCCGTTGTAGAAGGTGATTGGTTAAATCAGCCCACACTTTGCGGGTTACTTTCACGCCACTCTTTCTACAAACATCCCGATCTTTTGCCCAACTAAACTCACCGTTCTCATCAAGGCTTCGACGGCTAATTATCAAATGAGCATGGGGGTTTCCCTCATCTTTATGAATGGCGTACGTTACCACTAACCCCCGACTCACAAACCGTGTCATGGCAAATGCTTCTACCAGCTCTTTGCGCACTTCAGGAGAGAGTTCTCGCGGTAGAGCCGCCACAATGGTCATCGCTGTCTGTGCAGATTTTTTATGTTTCTCTTGGGTCTCAAGGGTCTTGTAGTGTTTGTCAGCATACATATCTTCATATGATTCCAGACGATCCCAAATCTGATGGACATCCCTTGCCCACGCCGGCGCATCCTCAGGGGCCAACGTATCCGTATACTCCACATCCCTCGCCCGGTTCCTATAATCAGCCGTCAACTCACGACGACTTTCTTGCAACCTACCCCCCGTTATATAGGCAACACCCTGCACCGCACTTCGACCTGTGCTCCGAGAGATCGCTCCATGACTGAGATGATAAATGGCCATAAAATTGCGTTTACTCTGACTTACCGTTGCCTAGCTCTTTACTCAGTTCCGCCTCCAACTCTTCAATAGTTGGCAATGAGGTTTTAATGTTTTCAGGCAAAGCATCATGAAGACGATATTCAGCCAAACCAATCGGCTTCGTCATGTCACGTAAGGCATACTCGGCAAGAACTTCATTCTGAGATTTACAAAGGATTAACCCAATAGAAGGATTGTCACTTGGATGTTTCACCAAATCGTCAACTGCAGACAAATAGAAGTTCATCTTCCCAGCATATTCAGGTTTGAAGGTGCCATCCTTGAGCTCAATGACAACGAAGGATCGAAGCTTTAAATGATAAAAAAGAAGGTCGAGATAAAAGTCTTGGTTGGCAACTTCTAAATGATATTGTCTGCCAACAAAAGCAAAACCAGCCCCCAACGTCAGGAGAAACTTCTCTATATGCCGAACAAGTTCTTTTTCTATCTCCCTTTCGTGAGCCGCCTGACCTAAACTCAAGAAGTCAAAGAGGTATGGACTTTTAAGAGTTTGTTGAGCCAAATCTGAGTAAGGAGACGGTAATTTACCAGAAAAGTTAGTGACAGCTTTTCCTTGACGTGTATAAAGATTTTGCTCAATTTGAATAACCATGAGGTTCCGAGACCAGCCATTTTCTAGCGTTTGATAAACGTAAAACAGCCTCTCTTTTTCGTCCTTAATTTTATCCAAAAGAGTTAGGTTGTGGTACCAGGACAATTGTGCAAGCACCTCTTGCACAAACTCAGTTTTAGGATAACTTTCGGCAAAGAGACGCATGTATTTAAGATTGCGAGAACTAAAACCCTTCATTTCGGGAAAGGCGGATATAAGATCTTTGCTGAGTTGATCAATAACCTTTGTCCCCCAGCCTTGGGTTTTCTGTCTTTTTAAAATCTCTGTTCCTATGTGATGATACAATAGGATGAGTTCCTTGTTTACTTTATAAGCAGCTTGGTAACGGCTCTGTTGAACTCTTAACTTAAGGTCTTCTAGAAATTTACCATAATCGGTAATTACTAAGGTATCCATAATTTCTCTCCTGCTCAAATTGTATCTGTATCAATCCAACATCTGCAATAACTTCCCATGAAGGCATTATAGCAAGAAAAGGCTCCAAGTTTTCATGGTATGGCATTTCAGTCTACGTTCTTCACTATAACGCCGTAGGCTATTCAGCGCAAGGTGCGCCTCAGTGCGCTATTAGATGTTCCATCCACTATACACTTGACAAGGCTATTCGCCTTGTGTTTATTTCTAGTCAATAAGATAGGGTGAGGGTTTTGTAAGGGAATATCTCTATTCCCTTACAACCTTTCTCTCTAGATAGGGTTTTTATTCTTACCGTTTGATAAACTTAAGGAATCCAGAATGTCCCTCCTCCACCAAAAGAAACTCCAATCCATCCAAGATAAAATGAAGGTATTGCAGGGAGAACAGTTGAAAACAGAACAGGCGTTAGGGAATTCTTTGATCAAAGTTCTTAAAGATAAAAATGCCTTCTCCCTGGATATGAACACATTGATTGGTGGTATTATCTCTGTAATAGATAAGATTAAAGCAAAAGATAAAGACTGTGAAACCTGGCAGAAAATTGGACAAGCAACCTTCACCAAAAAGTCAAAATCGCGTCCAGTTGTAAAAATATAAACGACGAAGATAAACAGAGATAACTTAATCTTTGCAGAAGATTGGTAGAACGCCATGCCCCTCCCCTCTCAATCAAAGAAACTTCAAAACCTAACCGTTGAGTTGAATCGGTTGAGGACACAGCAAGTTGTTATTCAAAGAAAAATCAACCAACAAACCAAATCAGAACGACGGGCCAGGACACGAACCCTGATCCAAATGGGTTCCCTTATCAACATGATTGGACTAGCCGATACCTGTGACATTACTGAAGGGGAGGATCTTCAACTGGATATAGCGTCTCGCGATAAAGCTGCTACGCTTCTGGGGATGCTCGTCACCTTGATTGAGCAGATGCCCCCTGCCCTTTCTTCTCTAGATTTGGAGACGTTCAAACAAAAAGGCATCAACATGTTGAAACGGCATGAAGCTAAAAAGTACAGATCGCTGTCTTGAGGATAGAGGTTTCTGGATGAACAGACTTTGACTCACTCGAGGAAATTTGGAAAGGGACCCTCCATAATAGAACCCTGTTATATCAAGTTAAGAGCAACAAACCCAGCCACCAACCTTGATCGGGCTTATGAGATTCTTTTGCAAAAAGGCTTGTTTGATATCTGGCTCGTCACCACCGCTTATGGACGATATGGCCAAAAAGGAGGTCAAACGAAAATAGCTCTCTTTGACACACAATCCCAAGCCGAATTGTTCATCTCTAAAATCCTCAAGAAACGATTAAACGCTACAAAGAGGATTGGCTGCAATTATGAGTGGCACAAGTAGCTGAACCAAAGGGTTAGGGGGAAGTTGTAGGACAAGATATTTTTTCAGTAAAACTTCAGGTTGTAATTTCTAAATAGTTCCCTATGTTTATTTATAATACAGCAAGTCGCTTAGGAAAAAGTCGTTGAAAAATGTTTTGCAGTTTTGGGTATGGTATTTTATTGGCACCTTAAGCTTATCTCTCTTTTCGGAAGGACAAGCTGCTGAAGGAGACTCTACAGCAATCTTAGCTGTTTACCCTAAGGTAAAATATAGCCGAGAATTAGTTCCTCAGGTTCTGTCGCAAATTTTTCAACTGTCGAAATGAGAGCTAGTTTCGTACATAATCATTCTGCCAGGGCATAGAACTGTTTCCAAGCCGGTAAAGTTCCCGCGAGTTTATTCTGTCCTTTTCGAAGCATGTGATATAACTCAATACCGGAAAGAGTCGCTGCCGCAGAGAAGATGTTTTTAAAGCCAAGCATGGGTTTGACAATCCTCTTAATTCCTCGATGGTCTTGTTCAATCAAATTATTGAGGTATTTGACCTGGCGGATTCCAATCTGCTGATCTTCTGGTAATCCTTGATTGATTTGTTTCAAACCTGCCAAGTTGGCTCCGCTTTTGTCCATATTAACTTTCTCAGGCTTTCCACTACTCTCAATGGCTTTCTCAAAAAAAGCTTGAGCCGCTTGGGTGTCACGGGTTGGAGAGAGGAAAAAGTCTATCGTTTGGTTCCCTTTATCAACAGCGCGATAATAATAAACCCACTGGCCTTTCGCTCTAATATAAGTTTCATCCATTCGCCAGCTCTTCCCTATTGGTTTCTTTGTCTGACGAAATGTTGATTCAAGAGAGGGGGAATATTTGACAACCCAGCGATTCACTGTGGCGTGATCCACATCAATCCCTCTCTCTTCCATCAATTCTTCGACATGTCGGTAACTTAAAGGATAAGCTGTATACCACCGAATCGCTTTCAAAATAACGTCCTTTGGAAAGTGACACCCTTTAAATGCCATCTCAATACATCCTCTTCTTGAATCTTCCAATCCCAATCTAACCAATGTCTCAATAATTTGCGACAGAACCCCAGAATCTCCTGTGGAAGCTAAAAATGCTCTAATTGCCCTAGAAACCGCAATTATTAAATCTAGAATCAAAAGATTCATAAATCGATATCCAGCGATTCCCGGAGTAATTTGCCAACACCACTGACATGAACGAACCTATTGACCCATCATTGTGATATCGTCGAGACAGGAAACGACAGTTACAGATTCAAAACAAGGAGGGCAACAACCCAAAAATAAACAAAAATCTAAACCACAATTAGTGAAAAAGGGTGGTCGTTTTCTAAGCACAAAAAAGGGACTGGAGAGAAGGGGCGTAGCTCTCAAGACAGTTCCGGCGCCCCTGTAATATCAGAAAGGTGAAATTGTATCTTCCATATTAAACAAGACCCGCAGGGTATTGTAATTGACTCTTAAAGAAAACGCCGTCTATTTTCTATGAAGTCTTTAAAATTTAGCTGGTAAGGTTTTAGTTAAATAATGTGACTAAATAATGTAATTAAGTGTATATTTGAACGCTGTTTTTTGGTGAATTTGGCATGTAATCTGCATTACCATAAAATTTTTAATCATTAAAAAAACCTACGCACTAAACAAACCACTATTGAGCAAAGAGTGTTAATCAGTTGTCATATTCTATTATGAAAGAAGACTTATCCCCTTATCTTAAAGAAAAGGAGGCCTATGTTCACTGCGTCGATTTGTCTGCGTGGGAAAAAAAGAGGTCCTTACTTTGGAATTTCCTTTGCGATGAAGAAAAAAAACAAGCTCATAGATTCCCTTCAGAAATTTTAAGAGATAGATACATTATTTCTCATGGAATTTTAAGGGTTCTACTGGGTTATTACCTGAATCTTTCTCCTTTAGCGCTTGAGTTTCTTTTCAATGGGTATGGCAAACCTTTTTTGAAAGATCATCCAAATATTCAATTCAATATGTCTCATTCACATGGGATAAGTTGTTATGCTTTCTCTCTCTTTCATCCTATAGGGATTGACATAGAATGGTACAACGAGAGTTTGGATGTTGACAGTCTTGTTAACCTCGTACTGGCACCGGAAGAACAAGAGTTTTTTTCGAAACTAAATGACGAACAAAAAAAAATGTCAACTTTCTATGAAATTTGGACCCGCAAAGAAGCATTGATCAAAGCAGTGGGGATTGGGTTATCCTATCCGATACAAACCATAGATGTTATTCATAGACCTCCAAATGGAGGGGTATATTTAACTGATGGAGAGGGAAATAAGAAAGAGTGGTATCTTTATTCTGTAAAGTGTAAATCTGATTATTACTGCGCCCTTGCAACAGATCACGAGCTCTTTGAAGTAACTTGCAAACACGTTGTTGCTTAAAAAAACAGATTTGAGGAAGGAGAAGGACAAGAGAGAATGGCTATCACGGAAAGTGAAGGAAAGATAATCCAATTTTTGGAAGACGAGCTTTTAAATCTAAAAGAAGCCAGTCAAGAAGGTGCTTACAACAGGTCTAAGCAAAGAAGGATAAATAAAAGATGTCAGACTTTATCTCTTCGTATCGAATCTGTCTTAAAAATAACCCCTTTAAGTCCAGATGCCCTCCAAACAATTTATTTGATTCAAAAGGAAATAAAGGGTTATTTGTCGTAGACAACAACAACGTTTTTTATCATTAACAATTTTTTACGGAGGTTATAAATCTTATGTTGCCAAATATGTCTTCTTCTACATCTCCATGGATTGTTCCTCTTAGAGCTGTCACCTCACCTTCTGTTCGGCTATTTTGTTTTCACCATTCGGGTGGTGGAGCTTCTGCTTTTAAGTCGTGGAGTCAATATCTCCCCCCTTATATTGAGCTGCTAGCTATTCAAATGCCAGGTAGAGAGGAACGCTTCAACGAGACCTTCTTAAAGGACATAGAACAAATAAAAACGTGCCTCCTTCATGCAATGGAATCCTATTTGGACAAGCCATATATTTTATTTGGCCACAGCTTAGGAGCAATGATAGCCCACGAAATGGCCTTGACTTTTCATAAAGAGAATAAACGACCACTTCAGCACCTTTTTGTGTCTGGGAGGAGAGCTCCTCATATTGCACGTCGAGAAGAGGATTATTACAGCTTACCCGATTCCCTTCTTATAGAAAAGATTCAGGCCTTCAACGGAACACCTGTTCAGATGTTTGAAAGCCCAGAGCTTATTGATTTATTTTTACCTATGTTACGAGCTGATTTTGAGATTTCTGACACTTATAGACTCAAAGAATTCTTACCTCTTGAGTGTAATTTGACAGCTCTGGGAGGAATTGAAGATCCAACAGTCACTACGGAAGATATTAAGGCATGGAAACGTTACACTCTTCAAACATTTAAGTCTTACCACCCGACGCAATTTTACAAGACCTGAAGAAGATTGTATAACTACCCTTTAAGCAACAAAGTTATAGGGTTATAATGCGTTCATTAAGTGGA
>Ga0209550_10003386_pt1 | contig 15188 bp, 10 predicted proteins | sample LauGreSuBDMM15SN_2_FD_187567 | JGI IMG/M metagenome (GOLD analysis project Ga0209550, IMG submission 187567) | Freshwater lake microbial communities from Lake Michigan, USA - Su13.BD.MM15.SN (SPAdes) (version 5) | ecosystem: Environmental > Aquatic > Freshwater > Lake | place: Lake Michigan...
GCGGTGGGCGCGCCGACGGACGCGGAGGACGCGGCGATGGAGGACGCGGAGGGAGCGATGAGTGCGCCGCTGCTCTCCGAGTGGTCGAGCTACCTCGGCGCGCTCCTCGCAAGCCTCCATAGCCCGACGGTGCGTGCGCAGAAGCCGCTCGTCAAGGCGCTCACCCAGCTACTGCCGCTCGTGACACGTGGCGAGCGGCCGCTCATGGCACAGTTGCTGGGGGCGCTCGCCCCATACGCCGCCTTCGACGCGTATGACGAGAGCCTCCACCAGGACGCTGCACATACGTTCGGGCTCGAGTGCCTCGTGGCGACGCTCTCGTCGTTCAAAGGGGCGGCCGCCTCGCCCCTCGCGCAGCGCATCAAGCGCGCGGTGCTCGAGCACCGCCTGCACGCCACCGGCGCCAACCTTGCCTCGACGGCCGCCGCCTACTTGGTCTCGCGTCTGCCCTCGAACATGGACACGGGCTCGCAGCTGTGGGCAGCCGCACTCGCACGCCCGGCGCTCCCGTACGTGCTTCAGCTGCTCGGCGGGCTCGCGCAGGGGCACGATGCCGTGCAGACGCTGCTGCTGACGACCGATGGCGTCATGACGCGGCTGCACGCCCTTGAGCGCCAGTCGTCCTCCGCGTCCAAGGCCATCGGCACGCTCGCTGAGTCACTCCTCGAGGCCTTGCGGGAGCGCGCCGCCGCGGATGTGGACCAGCTGCGTCGCGAGACGACCGAATCGAAGCGCAAGGCGGCGCTCGACAAGCGCCAACGCATGCTCAAGAGTATGGGGATGGACACGGGCGCGGGCAACAAGGTCATCGTGAGCCAAGCGGCGCCGACGCTGCTTGAGGAACTCAAGGAGGAGCAAGGGCACGTCTGCGTCGTGTGCGGCGAGGGGGAGGCGTACCGGCCAGGCGACATTCTCGGCTGCTACACATTTTGCAAGCGAGTACCCATCCTCGCAGCTGTGAGCGCCAGCGGCAGCGGTGGCGCCGGCACCGCCGCGGCGGCGGCGGCAGCGCATCTGTCGCCTCTCGCTGGTGGTCCGGGCAGTGGCATTGGCAGCGCACCAGGCAGCGGGCCGGCGAGCGGTGGGCCGGGCAGCGGCGGCGCGGCCCGTGCGGTCGGCGGCGGCGCGGCGGCGACCGAGATGTGCTACACGACCGTCTCTCACTTCAACCTGATCCATTTCTCGTGCCATCGCGACGCGACTCGCGCCGAACGCGCGCTCAAGAACCCCAAGGAGGAATGGGAGGGGGCGACGCTGCGCAACTCGCAGACCAAGTGCAACAACCTGCTGCCGCTGCACACGAGCACGGTCTCGGAGGAGACGTACGCGATCCACGTGGAGCAGTGGTGGGCCAATGTGTCGCATCTGGGGCGCGTCGACGGGCCGCGCTGCCGGCTGCTCTGCCACGACATCAAGCTCCTTCTGCTCCGCTTCGGTCTCGAAGAATCCTTTTCGAACTATTCAAAGGGCGGGGGGCGCGAGTCGAATCTCAAGCTGCTCCCGTACCTCGTACAGATGGCCGCGTACCTGCTCGATGCGCGCGCCTCGCCGCAGCGCCGCTCGTTCCAGCGAGCACTCGCCTCCTACGTCTCCTCGTGCGCGCAGGACGCGACCGATGTGGACGCCGCCACGAGCGCCGCCGCGGCCGCCGCGGCCGCGGCCGCCGCTGGCGGCGGCACGCTCACCACGGATCGGCTGGGCACCGACTCCCCTCTCTACTACTTCGTCCTCTCGCTGCTGGTCCATTCACCCGCCGAGTGGCGTGCGGCGCGCATGCCCATGCTGCGGCGTGCCGTCGCAAGTTGGCGACTCGCCGGCCACTCCCGCGAAAAGTTTTCGCTCGCGGGCCCCGCGTCGCCGCCGGGTGTGCGCCCCTCGCGCAGCCCCGGCTTGGGCGCCTCGCGCTCGCCCTTAGACCCCTCGCCCGTCGTGCTGCCTGTCTCTGTCGGCAGCCCCGGCGTCGGCGCGGCCAGCGGCGCCGACGGCGGGGCGTCGGCGGCCGCGACGACGCCCGTCGAGCGCAATTCAGCCGGCGGTGGGCTGAGCGCGGGCGCCAGCGGCGGCGTTGCTTTCTTCGAGGCGCGGCCGGTGATCCTCTTCTTCGGCCTCGTCGAGCGGCTGCATGGCATCCTGAAGCCGGTCCCGGGTCCATCGGATGCTAAGGCCGCCGCTGAGGCGCCCGAGGCGTGGGTGGATCCAATGAAGGAGCGCCTGCGCTCGCAGGAGCAGGAGCTGCTCCAGCAGGTAGGCGAGCTGCTACGCGAGTACGAGGAGGAGTTCCTCGTGGCCGAGAGCGCCCACGAGGTCTTTGACGTGCTCGGGCTGCACGGCGCCATCGGTGGCGCCGGCCTCGAGCCATGGCTGGGGGGCGCTTGATGGGAGAGATTTAGATGGTTCCCGCGGCCCGATGGAGGGATGGTTGCCACGATGGTAGAGAGGTACCGAATACAGCTGTTTGGCGATGAGGACCGCATGACGCAATGACGGCGCTTCGTGACTGAGATGCTGGAGCCCCTGGAGCCTGGACGTGATCGGATGAGGGTGTGACGTTAAACAGTCACTGTGCAACACTCGCCCCGCACCTCGTTACTCCGCTGTTGTAGTACGGGTTTTAATCCCTGCCGCGCCCAAAATTAACGGAACCCGCGCTTCGCGCCTGAGGTGAGTACACAAGGTACTTTGCTTCTCACAGCTGAACCCCGAAGTGAGTTCACTTGTACCAGCCCATGGCCATGCGGCGATGCTCTCCACCGTTCACGCCTTGGCGGCGCTCCGGGCCACGTAACGCTGCCTCGTCGGTGAAACGGTTGAGCGGCGCTGCGGCGATGGCTCCGGTGGCACGACGCCGGACGTTTTGTGGAGATCGCCTGCCTCCTTGCAAATCCACTCTGCGACCGCGGCCGAGACCTTCTCGCAGCCGGGCTCGGTGGTGATCGAATGCCACATGTTGAGGCCACGGAGGGCCGCCATGCCCGGCAGGCCCTTAGGCAGCCCGTCCTTCCTCTTTCCGTTGGCATACAACTTGATGGCACCAGCACTGCCGTCGGGCCCCGAGATCAGAATGAGCGTCTTGCGCGCACACGAGGCGCGCTCGAAGAGCTGGACAGAGCCGTTGGGCTCCGTCATCGTGTCCCCATTCGCATGGATGATGAGCATCGCCGGGCAGGTCACACGCTCGAGCCGTCTCGGCCCCGTCGGTGAAATGAACGCGTTGCAGGCGTTGTTGAAGTGGTTGGCGACGCGCACACGTACCGAGCCGGTGTAGTTGGTGGTGTCGTTGCGGAACTCCTTATCGATTTGTTGTGCGAGGACCGATTCAGATTTGGCGACGAGAGGCAGGGTAGGCACCAGGAAGGAGAGGAGACCGCCGATGGGCGCCAGGTGCTTATTCTTGATCGGGCCGAGCACCGACTTTTGCGCCACCTTCTCGAGCGAGATCATCGGAGCTAGCATGACCATCCCCGCCACGCCGCTGTTTGCGTCTAGCTGGGTGGCGCGGCATGCAACGGCGCTTCCCATGGAGCAGCCGAGCCAATAGATGGGCAGCTCGCCACCCGTCTCGTCGCGCACCACCCCGTGGAGCTGCAGTAAATCGTACGCCAGATCGTCAAAGTCCTCAAAGTAGCCGCGCAGGTCGCGCGCCCCCTCGCTCTCGCCGTGGCCCTGAAGGTCCATACTGTAGCAAGAGATGCCGGCGTCGGCGAGGTGCTGCAGGATCGAATCGTCCCAGATGGAGTGGGGCCCGCCCGGGTAGGTGGCGCACAGGAACTCAAAGTGCGCCGACTGGCCGTAGCCGTGCACGAGGATGCAGACCGCCTTGGGACGTTCCGCCTTGATGGTGAATCTCTGAAGCTTAAGACGGTGGCGGTTGATCAGGTAGCTGCGCTCGAGGATCAGTGGAAGGGGCAGTTTCGAAGGCCATAGGCTCGCTGCTGCCTTCCACTTCTTCCTCGAGGTGCGGCCCACGACCCGGCCGAAGCACGAGAGCAAGCCAAAGAAGACCAAGAGCGTCACGCCGACGTCCTTACTGATGGTCTCGAGCAGGATGAGCGGCACGCCAAACGTGACGAATGATGCCGCCACGTACTTGGGAGTTAAGTAGACCTTGCTCCAGCGCTGCTTGACCATGCGCAGCAAGTGCCGTGGCGCACCGATGCGCACATTCTCGTGGCACGCCTGCTGCCGCAGCACGATGAGGGCCGCAGCGACGGCGAGGCAGATCGCCTTGGGCAAGATCTTGATGTCCAACTGCGACCATTGCCACGCCACATAGGCAGCGGCGGCGTTGGACGCAGTCATGACCACGGCGTAGAGCGCGTTGGCCCAGCGCGCCTTTTGTCCGGCGAGCACCCACATGTTCATCGCGCCGCTGCCGATCTCGAGCGCCACCACTCCCGAAAAGTAGACGGTGAACGCCTCAGCTGGAAGTGCGAACACCACAAGGGAGTGGCCAAGGAGGCAGGCACCGTGGTGAACTTTGAAGATGAAATCGAGGTGGCCAGCCAGGAAGAGGTCGAGCACCATGTACAGCGCGAAGACGTACATGAAGAGGTGATCTGCGACTTCGCCGCGGCAGCCGAAGGCTACTGGAAGAATCACAAATTGCGTCGGCATGGACCAGGCATTTCGCCACATTTCCATGCCACCGACCACGGTTCTGCCGAAGACGCGAGGCAGGCCCCACGACCGCGACGCAGCCAGATACGCGAACGACCACATCACCGCCATTACCCAGGGCGCCCACAAGCCATCGACAGCAAACATGACCTCTCAATCGTCGCGGCGGTGAACCGAGGATTCTCCCTGCCTGCTTCGTCACAACATCAAAGTGAAAGTCCCACGGCGCGTCCGCCCGCCAACTCGCGATGAATACTCACACGTCCGTATTCATACGTCCGACGCGCGGCACAGTGCATGCATAGATCTTTAGCGTTCGAAATCATCGGTTCGACTATGAAAGCTCTCTTTGTGTTCATCGTCGTGTGGATCGTAGCGATGCCAGCCAAACTCCTTTTCGGACAGGTGCCACGCATGAGAGCCGTAGCGCTGATGCTTGAGGCGCACCCAGAGCTCCGCAACAACGCCTCTCCGCACGGCGACATCTTCGAGTTTGGCGTGTTCACGGGTGGAGGCCTTCGCGCCTGGGTGGACGAGTTTGCAAAGCGGGCCATCAAGTTCGGCCAGCTCTGGGGATTCGACAGCTTCAAAGGCATGCCAGATGTCGATCCGAACACGAGCGATCCAGAAGAGCAGCGCATCCGACAACGTGGCCACAGGGAGGTGGCGCCGGGACAGCTAAATGCAATGCAACGCTTCCGCGAGGAGGTCGCGAGCGTGAGCAGCTTTGATGATTTGCAACGCGAGCTACGTCGGATCATCGGCCACCCGTGGGATCGCACGCACTTCATTTCGGGCTTCTACAATGAGAGCCTCCCCAGGCTGCCGCCGGAGATGCTCCGGCGCATGAAGCCAGCCTTCCTCGTCGACTTTGACGGAGACTGGTACTCGTCGACCATCGGCCCGTGGGAGTTCCTGCTCGCCAATTGTCTGGTCGTACCTGGTAGCTTCGTCTACTACGACGACCTGCAAGAATGCGGCCTCGGCTCGGGCTGCGGAGAGGGGCGCGCCCACGCAGAAGTCACCGCGCGCCATCACATCAAATGGGAGCGACGCGATTGGCGCGACCCACGGCGAAACAACCGCTCGGGGCTACCCATCGTATTCCGGGTCCTGTCGCTGAGGCCCGCGCCGGGCTGTCGAAGACGCTTAGTGCTACAATAATTGCATGCACATGTCATTGTAACTTTCTACAGCATCTACGAATTCACGACTCGATTTCACGACGCGATACCCGGGCGGCGGCCCACCATGCGAGCTCCCGCTATCAAAGCGTTGAGCCGAGCGGAAACCAGGCGGAAACCTGTTCGACAATGTTACACAAGTCCAGAGTGCTCGGATCCAGAGCGCGCCTGTCCCAATCTCGTCCCCCCGCGGCAGCCTGCGAGATGCACACGAGTGCGTGTCTCATCGGAACGGTTGCTCATGCCACTTAGGCTTCGGGACGATCTCAAAGTCTTCAGATTTCGGCTCATTGCTCTCGCGCGTGCCGACGGCCTTTTTGGTAGGCTCCATCATCATCGTTGCTCCCAATGGTGCGCTCGGCGGCGGTGGCAGCGCGCTCGGAGGTAGCGGGAGAGCATAGCTCTCCACAGGCCGCGCGGCCGAAGTGGCCCCAGACTTCGTGGTCGCACTGGCTGTGGCTTCAGCAGATGGCTTCCTCTGCGACAGCAGCGTGAGCGAGGCAACAATCAGGCCAACCACGAGCGTGAGCACCAGAATGGAAAAGGAGAAAATGCCTGCGCTCGTCGATGGAATTTCCTGTGCACTGGGCTTGGCAGCAGCTTCTGAGAGCGCCTGCAATTCCTCGGGAGACGGGTCCTTAAGGAGCTCTATTGCGTCGCTCACTTTTAGCAAGGCCTGCTTGCCGAAGCCCGCGAGCTGCCTTTGCCACTGGGTCGCGAGCGTCTTCACGTCCATCGTCCCGCGGACTGTTGTGTTGCGATGATGACGAAGGCGAAATCCCACACCGTTTTCCCCACAGGGGGCACGCGCGCCGTGGCGCCGGAGTTCGAGACTGTTTCGAGTAACAATTTCATTCACAAACATGACCATCGCACGGGCCCTCGCGCTGCCGTCGCAGCTGCTCTTCGAAGGCATCCAGATGCTTCTTCGCGCGCGCCAGCGCATCCGCCAGTCCGTTCTCCTCAGCCTGCTGGGCCTGCTCAAGGGTCTCGGCCTCCTTCAGTGCTTGCGACTCGCTCAAAACGCGTGCGCACCAGAGAAAGAGCGCGCCGATGGCGGCGCCACCGCTGCGAACCGCCGCCTGCAAGCTGGTGAGCTGTAGCACGGTGGGTGCCGAACCTGCCGCCATCCGCATCGCCATGTGCCCATGAGCTGCCGCTCTCACGCTGGCCTGCCGCGTGCTCGAGGCCCGTGGTAGCGTCGCCAATGCGTTGCGGACTGCGGCGGCGACGGCTGGGCCTGTGCCGCTGTGGAGGCGGTGTGGGTCGAAGCTGCGCAGCGCTGGACGCAGCTCGGGGCTCGCGAGCAATGCCTGCGCCTCCTCCCAAGTGGCGAGTAGCGGTGAGGCGGAGTCGGAGGGCTCTGTGCGCTGACTGCTCGCAAGACGCAGCAGCGAGCATGCGCAGCATACCACGCTCCGAACATTGGTCGGCGGATTGTATTTGAGCGCACGGATCGCTGCTATCTCGGTCTCCTTCAGATCGCGCACCGCCTCCGCAGCCGCACTTGGTCGCAGCTTCGCCTGAGCGTACCGCACGGACGCACCAAGAGGATCGCGGAAATCCACAACCTCGTCCAGCGCCGCTCGCAGTGCCGCAAGGATGGCACGCGCCTCAGCCAACCTTGTATCTGCCCGCTCAAAGTTAACATCCATGCCCTGCCGCCGAGAGAGAAGCGCATCTAGCTGCGCTATCAGTTCGGCACCTCGCACATGCCAGGCGGCAACCTTCGCCTTGATCTCAGGAGAGAAGGTCGAGTCCTCGATCGCCGAGCGATAGGGAAGAGCGGCCATCCCGCGGATCGCGCGTGAAGTATTATCACGCGCTGTGAAAAACCGGAAAGCACTCTCCACGCACAGGGCAGGAGGTTAGACCTAGGGTTTGGGTTTCGGCTCGGTACGGAAGTCCGCACGAGGGAAGCTCTATAGCCTCGGGAGGATGGTTGCAACCGGGCAAGTGGCGGAAGCGGAGGCGCCGTCGCTGGCGCGCGAGGCGGAGGACGAGAAGGAGGAGGACACGATGAGATCGCACGTGCCCGTCACGGCCGCTGCACTGGCAGCAGCAGCAGCAGCGGCCGCCGCCTCCGCGGCCGAGATCTGCCAGCTCACGGGAATCCTACCACTGCGGGCGCTAGAATCGGACTCGCGCCGGCACACGCCGTTGTCGTTTACTGGGACCACCATATCCACTGTCCGCGCGCCCATCCAGAAGAGGCCACGTTTGCAAAGTGGCTCGAGGCTTGTCCGATCAAACACGCCATTTGTATCCTATCACATTCCTGGGGCCAATACCGAGCTGCCCATCGACCAAAATTTGACCTATCACGACGAGGAGCGGCGGGGTCCTACTATATTGCGGGATCCGGGCAATCCGTCGTTCATTTTGCGCCGTGGCTGACAGCGAGGCCGTGCACGATCGATCAGCAATTTCAGCATCATACGCGCAAATTGTGCATCGATGCACTTGTTAGATTTATAGAATCTGTGTGGCTGTGAATTGTCAGCAGAGTTGTCGGTATCAATCTAACATGTGCATCGAAACTATGCCTATGTGACACCTCCGTCCCGGAGTATTTCCTACGCACCACGAGACCCCCTGGCGCAACGCCATGCGGTCGGCGCGGCCATCCGATCGGATTCGAGTTCGGAGTTGTGTCGCGTTCCACTTGTCCTCTGACCGCGGCCCTCCCCGCCCGCCTGCGCCTCCGCGTCTCAGATCTCTTGGCCAGCCCTTCGCGCCTTGATGGGAATGCGGAAGGCGGCCACGTTGCACAGGAAGGCGAGCGTGCTGAAGCCAGCGAGCGTGTAAAAGGCGTCGTCGTAGAGCAGTGGACTTGGGTCGACCGTGCCCTCGGGTGCAATCGGGAGCAGCAGAGGCAGCGTCACAGTCTTGCTTGCGATGAGCGCGGCGGCCTCGGCGCGCCCGGCGCCAAAGGTTGCCTGAAAGGTCGCCTCGTCACACTGTCCGGCGATGGCGAGCGCGTGCTTTGCATACGAGAACTCACGAACCTTGGACACGAGCGACGCACCAAAAAAGTTGGCCGCCGGCAGCATCATCCAGAGGCGCCCGTAGATAGCCTGCGCGTCACGTGGACCGAAGAGGTCGGTGGTCGCCGGCGCGAGGAGCACAGGTCCACCGGCGAAGACGCCGACCGTCATGAGCGAAGCAGCCTTGAATGCGAGTAGCGCCGATTCGGGCGCAGTCGCGACCATACCCGTCGCCGTGGGCAGCAGCAGTAGCGATGGAACCGAGAGAAGGCCGAAGAGGCCATAGGTGGCTCCGCGCCCGAGGCGGTCAGACACGGGACCCCACACACCACGCCCTACCATGTTGGCGGTGCCGACCATGGCGGGGAAGGCTACGGCGGTGGCACCGATGACGGCCGAGGGCAGCGCCGAGCCACCAAAGATGTCGTTGATCATAAACTGGCCGGAGAGCAAAAAGGGCAGCCCGGTGATCCCCAGTGCGCCGGTCGAGGCCCATAGCAGGTACATGTGAGGGGTGCGGTGAGCCTCTGCCAACGAGTATCCGTCGAGCATCGGACGACCATCCGCGGTCAGCTGTGGCACCGCCGCCGCGGCGGTGGCAGGCGTCGCGTCCGCTTGGGCCGCCGGCGCGAGTGTTTCGTAACGAAGGTCGGACGCCTTGCGCTTCGCCACTGCAAGCTGAGCCTTAGCGGTCGCCTGATACTCTGCGGCGTCGGTCGCGTGCGGTAGCCGATAGCTCCAGCCCGCCACATGGAGCATCGTGAAAGTGAGGCAGCCCATGCCCACCATCGTCTCACACACGCCGTTGCTCCCCGTGCCCACCACGTACACGCCCTCCTCGAGCCCCTTGAAGCCACTCGCCACAAGATCGCGTTGCGTCGCCAACACGACCTCAACCGTACGCGTGACGACCTCGGCTGCGCTGCCGGCGGCGGCGGCGTCGGCGTCGGCGCCCAGAGCGAGCGGCACGGCCGCAAGGCGCTCGCCGTGGGTGCCGAGGGTCAGCGGCACCTCGTCCAGACCGCCAATCCGCTCGGGAGCGCGCCGAAAGTGCGCGAGGAGAGCCTGCATTACCTTGGATGCCACGATGACGCCAGAGCCGAACCCGGTGAAGTAAATGGAGACGGCGAGGCCGGGCTTGTCGGGGAACCAGCGCGTGCTCAGGAGGGGCGGGATCTGCGGGTAGATGCAGTAGAAGCCGAAGCCACCCACCGCAACCGTCGTGAGCGAGTACGCCGTCAGCGCGTTGGCCTGCACTGCGACCGCAGGGAGAAAGTAGATGCCTGCTGGGAAGAAGACCGAGCCGGCGAGCGCGACGCGGCGCACGCCGAAGCCGGCCGAGTAGTTGGCGAGCGTCGCCGCCAAGACTCCAGCCACGAGGGACATGAGCGCCGCCATGGGCACGACCGAACCCATTGAGAAGTCGCTCGCCGCAGCGGCCACCACACCCTGAGCCCGGCAGATATGCGGCCCCAAAACTCCGGGCACGGCAAAGTACGTGCCAAGCGCCGTCCCCGCAAAGCAGGCGGGGAAAAGCTGCTGCCAACGATTGTAGCCGGCGGCCGCAGTAATTCGTGCGTCACTCAGGAGGGTTGAAACAGGTGGTAGCGGCGGAACATCATCTTGCGGATGCGGCATGGAGAGCTGCTTCTCGCTCGAAGTTGCGCTGGACACGACAAGCGAGAGACGGGCTTGCCGGAGAACAGGCGCCTGGTGCCGAAGCAGCGGCACTCGGAGCTTACGCGCGGCTAACATGGCCGCCGGCAGTCCGCCGTGACCAGTCCGCGGGAGATTTGATGTTTTGGAAGCATCCGTACTTTGTCGCGCGGGGTCGACGCTCACGTTCACACACGCTCGCTTCATTCTAGAGGGATTTCACGCGCTTATCAGTATTTATGCGACATTTCGTCCCAGACGCGGTGTTGAACCGACCGTCCCGAAAGCGTCGACGAGCGGACGTGCCATCAATCGATGGTGTCGCAGATGCTTTGGCTGCTATTGAGGCGCAGCAGCCAGAGCTGGCCGGCGTGCAACATGAATTCAGGATGGGCAACCCAGCACCACCGTTCGAGTTGCGCGGTTCAACTGGGCGCATGCATAGATATCGAGGCTGTGTGCCGTCACGACCCATTTCAGGAAGCCTGCTGCTCGACGAAGTCGACGGTGCGCATCTCGATTACGAGATCATCCTCAACATTCTTGCAGAACCGCATGGAGGTTTACCGCAGAGGGATAACGAGCCCAAAGTGGCGATCGTCATGTGCATCTTTGAGACATATGTACCGCGGGCTCATCGCGGACGAGGCATCGGTGCCCAGTTGGCACGCGCGGCATTTGCGATCGCGGCGGTTCGCGGTTGGCTCGTTTGGCCGAAGTGCAGCTACATTTCCGAGAGCTTCCTGGGCGTGGATCCGGAGCCGACTAGTGCGGATGGCAAGCCTCTAGCAGCGCTCGTCGTCACGCCCAATCAGAGTGGCAGCCCGCACATGGTGCTGGCTGTAGCTGCTGATTTCAATGCTGCGCTCGACGGAAACGGCCCGATCGTCAGGAGGTGACGCCGCATCCGCAAAATGATATAATGTTGGATGAGGGCGTGAGGGTAACGAACTCGTATAGCCGCGGAATAGCAAGAGCTTAATTGTTCCCCTGCACCCTGGTCCCTGCTCACCGGGGCGGGGCGGAGCGGCAACGGGCCGCACACATACACAGTTCACGACACGATCTACCACGCGCACACGGCAATGCGATGAGCCTTCATGCGGGATCTAAGGGGACCGGCGCACCTCATCCCACTCGCCAGCCACTGTGCGCTCACGATGAGGCGCGGCACGTCTCCTTTAGCGCAGCGTCTTGAGCAGACTGTGCACGGCGCTGAGCTCGGGCTTGGTGGCCGAGATGGCGGCGAAAACGACCTTGTTAGTCTCGAGATGGTCAAATGAAAAGGGCCGCCCATCATCCTCTGCGATGCCACTTAACTTCTTGTCGCGGCCGGAGGTGTCGCTCAGGGTAGTGCGCGCGAGGCGCACGCGCTGCACCTCCTGTTCGATCGCCTTGCGCGCAGCGGTCGGCGTGGCGGCGCCAGGCGAGTCGACCTTGTTCACCGCGACGAGCAGGGGCAGCTTGCGCCGTGCGACGGGTTCATGCGATAGAACCTCGAAGAGGATGCCTGCCGCCTCGCGCGCCTGCACGCTGAGCTGCGTGCCGTCGAGCACGCACAGCAGAGCCGACGCGTCGCTCACTTGCTCGAGCAGCTGCGCGCGAAGCCGACCGCTGCCGGGCACGTCAACGATGTGCATCGGCTTTCCCTCCAGGCCGTTGGGCACAAAGGTCGCACTCGTCACGGTCATTGACGAGACCGTCGGCACGACCCGCCCGAAGCGTAAGCGGTGGTAGATGGCAGACTTGCCGCCGCCGACCGGCCCAAAGATCACGAGCTTGCGAGAGCTGCTCTTCTTGCTGCTGCGGAAGAGGTAGAGCACGGGGATGAGTAGCGACAAGATCACCGTGAGCAGCAGCGTCGGATCGTAGGCTGCGGAGGAAGGTGGTGCTGGGATGCTCGGTACTGTTGGCATGATAGGTACTGCTGGCATGCTGGGCACCGGTGTGGACGGGATGCCAGCGGCGGCGGCGGCAGTAGTGGCAACGCTGGCTTCGGCGCCAGATGTGGAATCAGCAGCAGCAGTGGCAACGTTGGCTTCGGCACCAGATGTGGACTCAGCAACGATATCGGATGCGGCAGCTGCGGCCGCAGCGTTGTCGGCTGCCAAGGTCGGATCAGGCGCAACTCCATCGGACGCCATGAAAGAAGACGGCAATCTCGCCAAAGCCACGTGTTAGCAGATCACCGCTCTCACAAACCGGGACGGCGCTGACGAGCCCGCGGGACGGCTCACGGGGGCGAGCCCAATTCTGTCCGCAGGCCATAATTGAGTCGGTGTCGCTCAAAGGTTACATGCATGTCCGTTTTTCGTATTTCCGTTTTCATGCAGTCGATTTCGTTCAAGAGTAAATGTACAGGATGGAGTACCAGAGGGCTCACGGCACGCCGACGGGACGCAGAGTTCTCATGGCATGCCTAGACGAGCACGTTGTCGTCGAGAACTCAACCACGGGCGAGTTGCTCTGGGGCGATCGCGCGCCGCGGAGGCGAGAGCTGGGCACGTGGTTGTTTGAGCATCCCGGTTGGGAAATCAAGTCGGACAGCTTTGACGAGATCCTTGCCGCAAGTCTTGCAGCCAGCCATGCCCGCGAGCTTGGAGCTCAAGTCATGCCAAGCCCGAAAGCTCCACCGCCCGCCACTGTGACGGTCTCCGTGGATGCAATGCGTCTCGCAATCCTGCAGAAGATGCGCGAGGTCGAGGCATGTGTCATCGCTGTGCAAGCGCGTGGCGTAGAAATGGCACTCGAGGCTGCCGAGGAGAAGGCGATGGCAGCGTGCCGCGCTGCCTGGCGCGAGACGCTCAAAGAGTCGGGCCTGCTCAGATGGGACGCCAGCACATCGACCGGCACGAGGGTGGCGAGCGTGCAGCAGCCCGCAACGGTGGACATCAGTCTCTCGCAACGGTCGCAGATGGCTTCCCTCTTTTGCTCCGCAGCGGATGAGCTCTGCAATGAGCTCTCGTCAAGCTCCCTTCAGAAGGCGTGCGTCCAGCCGAGCCCATCCGCCAGCGCGAAGATTACCCCCGGCACCACCGCGATGACCACCAGGAGCACCGCCTCCACCCAGGCCTCCACCTCTTCGTTGGCCACTTCGTCACCGCAGCCGACGTCTTACAAAACGAGCTCGCCCTCCTCCTCGTCGGCAGCTCGGCGCCCCGCTCTCGATGATTACATCCACCGATTTGCGACGACGAGTTCGCTGTACATCGACGAGCTCAATCGCGAGGATGCGATCCGTGGGGCTGACCGGATGGCGGCGGCGTCCGCGGTGATCCCGATCGAAGTCACGAGCACGGTGACAAAACCGACAGTCACGAGCACGGTGACGAAACCGACGATCTCTGCGGCGAGCGTCTTCCCTAATCACGTGATTGTGAGCGAGGTGGATAGCGCGCTCAAGCCGCGGAGCAGTCCGACGATGATGGAGAAGCGCAGAAGCGAGGAGGCGGCGAGCGCGATCAAGAGAGAAGCGATGGTGGCCTATATGAACGTCGTCGACACGAGAGACAGCCATCGCTTTCCCTCTTCGCCGTTAACTTCGCCGCCCTCGGACGACTTCTTGCGGGCCATGAGAATCACTACATGTAGCAGAGCACACGAGCAACACTTTACCGCGGCCGCTGCCAGCTCCAGTCCCGGATCCACAGGAGGTGACCAAGGAGGCAACCAAAGCCCCAACATTGCTCCAACACGCAGCTCCGACAAGAATCACGTGCATTTTTCGGCGAGTGACACGTGACAGTACATGTAATCTCTTTCCTGCCGATCGATCGGCGGCCGAGTGGTCGACGGTATCACCACAGGCCACACACACAAGGGAACCGCCGGGGCGCAGAGTGCTTTTCTCTCTTCACGTGTTTTTCTCTCTCACGCACCCTCACACTAAACAGCGACCGCGACAGCGCCTCCGTGTTCTATTTTTTCGCGACTTTCATTTCCCACCATCCTGAACGACTGGACGACGGCCTGCTGCCGTCGAGGTAAGTAATTGCTGGGAGGCCTCCAGGACACGAGGTAAGCTCGATGGGTCAGTCGTGCTCGACCAAGAATAAGGCCCGCGGTTCAGCAGATGCCGGCAGTCCGCGCCCACTGCGGATGCCGGGACAGCCATGCATTGTCGAGAGCTTTGAATTAGACAGCCTGGCCAGCCCGCGCGTGGCCTTCACGGTCCCGGGGCCGCCGCCACCACCACCAAAGCCGCGGTCGCCCAAGCTAGCTGTTGAGCTGCGCAAGGCAGCCGACGCCGTTGCCCAGCGAGACCTGGCCCGGTGGGCAGCTGAGCCGCAGCTGAGCACCAAGGCTGCAGCTGCCAAGGCCACCACTGATCCCACCGTCCTGCCCGCCGACATGTCGGCGCTGGCATGCCGCCTCGCCTTCGCAGTATGTGACTTTGCTGCCATCGATGCCGACGAGATGTCGCTCGTGCAGCACGATTTTGTCGACATCGTTGAGGATGCCGGAAGGCCGACGCCTGCGGGTTGGGTGCGCTGCCGCAAGCGCGCGCGCGGCGCGTCGCTTTCGGCGCTCGAGCCCTCGGGCTTGGTGCCCTGGTCGCATGTGATCTCCGCCGTCCATGTCGAGCTGCACGCGCTCACGGGCGCGCCCCCGCTCGACGTGCCCAAGAGCAGCCTTGGAGGCGCCAGTGGCGGCGGCGGCCGCGCGACCGGAGCTGGCGGCGGCACCGGCGGCACTGGCGGCGGCGCTGGCGGCGGCGTTGGCGGCGGCGCTGGCGGCGGCGGTG
>Ga0209550_10003388_pt1 | contig 15185 bp, 19 predicted proteins | sample LauGreSuBDMM15SN_2_FD_187567 | JGI IMG/M metagenome (GOLD analysis project Ga0209550, IMG submission 187567) | Freshwater lake microbial communities from Lake Michigan, USA - Su13.BD.MM15.SN (SPAdes) (version 5) | ecosystem: Environmental > Aquatic > Freshwater > Lake | place: Lake Michigan...
AGTCTTATTGTGAAAAAGGACGAAGAGATCTATGAATCCTTTATGAATGATCTTGATACACCGCGAGTAATTCAGAGATTGCGAACTCTCGAACGCGACCTCACCATCAGTGACGAAATCAAGCGTGCGATATTCCTCTATGCAGATCAAGTCTTGGCCTTAGATATGCATGTTGCTAAAAGATTACTGGCACTACCTAAAAATTGTGAAGCTTTACTTGAGGAGAGAAAAATTGCTCGAGCAAATAAGGATTGGGCAAGAAGTGATGCGCTACGTGATGAACTTGGCGAACTAGGAATTCATGTCAGTGACACATCAGCGGGACAAGAATGGGATTTTGCCTAAAGCGCCAGTGCAACTGCTGCAAAAATTGCAATAAATCCGATATTAATAAGAGCACTTCCAAGAGAATCACCCTGAATCAATATCTCATCACTAAGCCCTGGAGTCCCTCCTCGCATAACAATGACAATCCACACTATTCCTGCAATCACTTTCAAATATCGTCTGCCCCATGTTCGCCCAATCGCCCAGATTCCCACCATTGAAGAGATGAGAGCAAAGAGAAATCCAAATGGTGGTAGAACTAAGTGCAAGAAAATTGAACCAACTGCGAGTAAAGCTCCGATAAGAATCGAATAGATGACTCTCATCTATAAAATCACCCCTGCAAAGAGATCAGTTTCACGCCCTTGCTCATTGAAAGGTTCTGCCTTATTTCCTTGAACGAGGGTGTAGTACTCATCTCCCCATATCTGTAATCCAAGATTATTTGAAAGCGCAAAAAAGGGACCATCGGTTGCAATCTGAGTCTCATGCGCCTTCATGGCATCTAATTTGTTTTGTACATAATTGCCACCATCGATAAGAGTTGTCACAAATGTGTCATCTTTCGCAAATGGAAGATCGTCGACGCTCTCTGCACCAAAGAAGTCAGAACCTAGTTCTTTCATCTTTTCCATACTTTCTGCAAGTACAGATTTTGGCATCGTATTCCAATAAACTTTCTGGACCTTCCATTGATCGGCAAGTTCAACTGCACGCATTGCAACGCGATGGGCTTGAATATGATCTGGATGCCCATAGCCCCCTATTTCATCGTATGTAATAACGACATGAGGTCTTACTTCATGAATTATCTTCACAACAAGTTTGGCAGCGGTATCTAGCTCTGCTTGCCAAAAAACATCAGGTCGATTATTTGGTTCAGTATCCATCATGCCGCTATCTCGAAAACTCTTTTCAGGTGCTCCAAGAAAACGAAAATCAGTAATTCCGAGTGCTTGCATTGCATTAGCTAATTCAATCTCGCGATGCTTACCCAAGCCATCTTCTACTCCACTGGCAAGATGAGCGAGAGCCGGTACTAGAACTTCACCTTCTTCTCCACGTGTACAGGTAACGAGAGTTACTTGTGCACCTAAATCTGCATAAAGAGCCATGGTCGCTCCATTATTTATTGTTTCATCATCTGGATGTGCATGAACTAGAAGCAGTCGAAATCCCTCATACGAATCGCGCATTTTCTTCTTTCGTCGATACTAGTAAATCGGCAGTGATGGGTCTATTTGTTTTACCCATGCTACAACTCCACCGCTAACATGTGTCGCATCACTAAAGCCTGCATTTTTTAGTACCGCCAAACATTCAGCTGATCTAATGCCCGATTTACAATGCAAAATTATTGGTTTATCTTGAGGCAGATGCGCAAGTGCGCTTCCATCAATAAAACCTTGCTTAGGTATGAGGGTTGCACCAGGAATTTTTACGATATCCCATTCGCTTGGTTCACGAACATCAATGAGGAAGAATTTTTCATGATTATCCATCTTCTCTTTTAGTGTCGTGACAGAAATAGTGGAGTCTTTCACAGCCATCTCGGCTGCATCTGTTAGTACTCCACAAAATGCTTCATAGTCAGGAAGAAGTGCAGTCTGTGTTGGTTTATCACTGCACAACGGGCAATTAGGATCCTTGCGAACTTTGATTTTACGGTATGACATTTCAAGTGCGTCATAAATCATGAGGGAGCCAATAAGTGGTTCACCGATTCCTGTTATAACTTTGATCGCCTCTGTTGTTTGAATCGAACCGATTGATGCACAAAGAACACCGAGTACGCCACCTTCTGCGCAACTTGGCACCATTCCTGGAGGAGGTGGTTCTGGGTAAAGACAGCGATAACAAGGTCCGTATTCGGCCCAAAAAACACTTGCTTGTCCATCAAAACGGTAAATAGATCCCCACACATATGGCTTCTTCAAAAGTACGCAAGCATCATTGACTAAATAGCGAGTTGCAAAATTATCTGTACCGTCAACAATAATGTCGTACTGAGAAAAAATTTCCATAACGTTTGAAGTATCAAGGCGTAATTCATGCGTAATTACATTTACAAAAGGATTTATTTCTGCAATTTTTTCTTTAGCGCTAAGCGCCTTACTCTTTCCAATATCAGATTGGCCATGAATAATTTGGCGCTGTAAATTTGATTCATCAACGGTATCGAATTCTACAATTCCGATAGTTCCCACACCTGCTGCAGCTAGATACATGAGTGCAGGTGATCCCAGTCCGCCTGCTCCTACACATAAGACTTTTGCATTCATCAGTCGTTGTTGCCCTGCCATAGCAAGGTCAGGAATTATCAAGTGGCGGCTATAACGACGCACTTCATCAACGGTAAGTGCTGGGCCAGGAGAAACGAGCGGAGGAATTTTCATTGTGTACCATTCTGCCACGCGAAGAGTAGGCACCGCCAATTAGACGATTGCGAATGATTTGCACTCTTATTAGCGCTTTATTGCAATGTGGCTCTACCATTACCCCGATGACAAGCACACAAGAGCACAAGGACGATATCCCAAAGGATAAAGCTCGCCTTCCCCGCGATGAGAGACGCGCAATTCTGCTCTCAGCAGCACTTGAAGTTTTTACAGCTGCTGGATATCACGCCGCTGCAATGGATGAAATTGCAGATCGTGCGGGAGTGAGCAAGCCAGTTCTCTACCAACATTTTCCATCAAAGCTTGATCTTTATTTAGCTGTACTCGATGTTCACATCGACTCACTAGTTTTTGAAATTCAGAAAGCAATTGCCTCTACGCCAGATAATGCGAGTCGAGTTCGCGCAACTGTTGTTGCTTATTTTGCCTTTATTGAAAGTGAGGGCGAAGCATTTCGACTTCTATTTGAAAGTGATATGAGTGTTGAGCCTGCAGTGCGCGAACGCCTAACACGAATGACGTATGACTGTGCGGCTGCAGCAAGTGCCGTTATTTCAGTTGATACTGGATTACCAAAAGAGGCTGCGATGCTTCTTGGCGTTGGCATGATTGGATATGCCCAAGTTACAGCGCGACATTGGTTAGAGCGCGATAGTAAACTAACGCGCCAGCAGGCAGTTGATTTAGTGGAAAATCTAATGTGGCGCGGTATTTCAGGATTTCCACTTAATCAATAATTTATTCGCGCACAATGCGCGGTAATTGCAGATACTTACCACCGATAGGATTAGTGCTATGACAACTAAGAAGAACCAAACGAGCCACAATAGTGAAGTACGTATCGCAGTTACACACGTCAGTGGCGACCTCACATTTGAATGCCCCCTCAGCCCTGCTGAGATTCGTGCCGCAGTTGCGACTGCACTTTCTTCAGGTAAGCCACTAGAACTAACGGATATTCGCGGGCACGAAATTATCGTCCCTGCCGACAAAATTGCTTTTGTAGAAGTTGGTAATCCTGCTGCTCGTCGTGTGGGCTTCGGCGCACTCTAAGGTGAGTAAAACTTTTGCTGATCTCCCTCTTCGCCGTGAAACGATAGAAGCACTCAATACTCACGGCTTTATATCACCATTTCCTATTCAAGAGATGGTTCTACCAATCGCGCTGAGTGATGGGGATGTAATTGGGCAAGCAAAGACAGGAACTGGAAAAACACTTGCCTTTGGAATTCCCCTTATTGAAAAAGTAATTGCACCACTTGATTCACAATGGGCTGACTTTGAGAATAAGGGTCTGCCCCAAGTTTTAGTTGTTGTTCCAACACGCGAACTATGTGTACAGGTAACAAAAGATATTGATGAACTAGCAAATAATCGTGGGATCAGAACGCTTGCAGTCTACGGTGGACGAGCATTTGAGCCGCAAATTGAAGCCCTTGCTAATGGTGTAGAAATTGTCGTAGGAACGCCGGGTCGTCTCTTGGATTTATATCGTCAGGGCCAACTCAAACTCAAAGAAGTTTCTCGACTAGTACTCGATGAAGCAGATGAGATGTTAGATCTAGGATTTTTGCCTGATGTAGAAAAGATATTTACCAGCACTCCAAAGCGTTCACAAACAATGCTATTTTCGGCCACAATGCCTGGAGATATCATCGCTCTTGCACGCCGGTTCATGGATCAGCCAATTCATATTCGCACCCAAGATAATGAAGATGAAGGCGCAGTGGTTTCGCGTATTGAACAACATGTCTACCGTGCGCATGCTCTAGATAAAATTGAAATGCTTGCACGAATTCTCCAAGCCGAAGGACGAGGACCAACGATTGTCTTCTGCCGTACTAAGCGAACATGCCAGAAGACTGCAGATGATCTTTTGGAGCGTGGCTTCAAATCTTCGACAATTCATGGTGATCTTGGTCAGGGTGCTCGCGAAAAGGCTCTCTCTGATTTCAAAGCAGGAAAATCAGATGTTCTAGTTGCAACCGATGTTGCAGCACGCGGAATTGATATTGATGGAATTACTCACGTCATCAATTACCAATGTCCTGAAGATGAGAAGACGTATGTTCACCGAATTGGTAGAACTGCTCGTGCTGGCGCAGATGGAATCGCAGTCACATTTGTTGATTGGGATGAACTTGCTCGTTGGAAAATGATTGATGGTGCACTCGCTCTTGGTTTGCCAGAACCAGAAGAGACATACTCTTCCTCCGAACACTTATTTGAAGTGATGAAAATTCCTGCAGGAACTACTGGTCGAATCAATAAGGCTAAAGCAGTGGCGGCGCCTATGCGAAAGTCAGAACCTGCGAAAAAGACAGAGGTAGCAAAAAAGAGTGAGCGTGTGCGAACACGTAGTAAGAAATTTAAGAGCGAGAACTAAATTAGTTCAAGCTTCTCAAGTAGAGAGTAAGCAAGTTCGCGATAGGCGCTAGCAATCTCACTTTGATTATTGAGAGTAATAACAGAGCTCGTATCAGTGAGTGCGCTATCTACTAGTTCTGACTCAGGAATCAATGCATCTAAATACTCCATTGAGTCATCCCAAGTATTGGCATCACTTCGCATCTCAACTTTGAATCCAAATATTGATTTATCAGGAGCTATTTTTCTCACCTGATTGGCGCCACGAATTGAATGCAGATTTGGAGATACTGGAATAAGAATCAAGTCAGATACATCTAATGCCATTACTAATCGCGGATCAATCGTTGAGGGAGTATCAAGTAGAACCAAGTCATACTCTTTAGGCAAGATTTCTAGAAACTTACTAAAAATATTAATCTCATGAGCACTAGAAATCCGTGAATTCGATGGAATAAAGTCAAATCTTTCAGCAACAGTTCTAATCTGAGACTCATTTATTGGTGCACCTTGCAAGAAATCAGTAAGAGTTGTGCGTTCATTCTCCAGCCCTAGCTGAAATGTCAATGAAGTAGATACAGCTAAATCTAAGAGTAAAACTTTTTTTCCATACTCCACGCAAGCTACAGCTAGTGCATGTGCGGTAGTAGTTTTACCTGTACCACCTGCAACATTTGCAATTGCAACAATCTTGCTCATGCACTTGCCTCAAGGTTCCAGCGAATACATGCATTTTTGAAAACTGGTGGCTCAATAATTGCAGAAGGAATAAGTGAAAGGGTTGCTCTTGTCGCCTTTAGGGCAATTGATGTAGCAATTTGTGCACCGGGAAGATTTGGCCAACCATAAAGTGTTCGTGCCCATGCAGGAAGTGATGATGCAGCGAGTGTTGCAAGAGTTGCCCAAGCAGGTGCTGCAGGTGTTGCAAAGCGAACCATTTTTGGCATTGGTGGAATAGATAAAAAGAGTGCAGCGCGTTTTGCATCATCGGAGGCACTGAGTTCTGGTCTGATTTCCTTGAAATAGTCTCTAAGTTCTTGCAATGAAATAGGAACATCAGCCGATGGGATACCGACTAACTCTGCAAAGGTGCGCATTTGGCTAATGTAAAGATCTTTTTCGATATCTGATAAATCTAAACCTGAACGTACCGCTGTATCTAAGAATGAATCCACCATGGCCATGTGTACCCACAGCAAATGATGCGGGTCATCTAAACCCAATTTCGTATGTATTGATCTCACGCGTGATGCAAGGTTATTGGCTTCTGCAACTTCACCGAAAGTTATGGTCGTAACGTAATCACCTGTACGTTGCAATCTTCCCCAAGCATCGTCTCGAAAATTCGAATGTGCTGCCACTCCTGCCATCGCAACTGGATGCAGCGCCTGCTGAAGCAATGCACGTATTCCACCGACTGCCATGGAGGGATCGGAGTGAATTTTCCAGACAATCGTTGTTGGTGAATATAGACCTGGATCAATCATGATTATGCGCTTATGAAACCACGGATTGAATCAACAATCATTTGGACTGCAATGGCGGCAAGTAGTAGTCCTGCAATTCGCGCTACAAGTGTTACTCCTGCTTCACGGATTACACGCAGAATTGTTGTTGAAGAAAGAAGTGCTAATGCAATAACCACATGAACAGCAATAACAGCTGCAATGAGGCCAAAGATCAATGCCGGTGTTGTCGCATCTTGAACAAAGAGCATTGTTGCAACGATGGCGCCAGGTCCTGCTAGTAATGGAGTTCCAAGGGGAACGAGTGCAACGTTTGCATTTTCAGATTTTGAATTTTCGCCACTGCGTCCTGTCAAGAGTTCAAGTGAGATGAGTAGAAGTAAAAGTCCACCTGCACCTTGAAGCGCTTCGATAGAGACATTGAGGTAGGAAAGTATAAATCTGCCGAAAAGCGCAAAGACCGATATAACAAGTAGTGAAACCAAGGCTGCTTGTATTGCAAGTTGGCGGCGAACTTTTACACTTTTATCTGCAACTAAACTCAGAAATACTGGCGTTGCACCTGGTGGATCCATGATTACCAGTAGTGTCACGAAAGATTGAATGGTAAAAGTTATAGCGCTAGTTTGCACAAGATTCACGCTTTTACCACCCTTCGCTGATTAGATTCTGATTCTAGTCGATGCCATTGGTCTAGGCTCGTCCAATTTTCACCTAAGGAATTCATCTTTCCTGTGCCGTGATAATCACTTGAACCTGTGATTACCAAATTCTTTTCAATCGCAATCGCACGTAACATCTCACGCTCTGCTGGGCTGTGATCTCTGTGATCCACCTCAATACCATTAAGTCCTGCTTTGCATAGTTCTTGAAAATCATCGCTGACAAGAATCTTTCCACGATGAGATGCAAATGCATGTGCAATAACAGCTACTCCCCCTGCAGAACGAATTGCTCTAATTGCCTCAACAGGAGTTGGTGCTGCGTGTGTTACATAGAATCTAGATTCATTATGAAGTAGCTCTTGGAATGCTTCATCCCGGGAAGCAATTACTCCATTTCTTACTAGTGCATCTGCTAAATGTGGGCGGCCAAGTGTTGCTCCGATTGGCTTTACTGCCTCCACATCTTCAAGGGAAATATTTATTCCGTCAGCTCGCATGAGCTCAATCATTTTGCGCATACGAGGAATTCGTCCATCTCGAGTCTCTTCTAAGAGAACTTGCATCTCTACATCATCTTCATCGAAGAGAAGTCCGAGCATGTGAACGCTTATTCCATCATCTGTTAGACATGAAATTTCAGCGCCTAGTACTAGCTCTAAGTCACCGCGCAATGCTTGTCGTGCCTCGTTCCAACCTGAAGTTGTATCGTGATCTGTAATTGCTAAGACATTAAGTCCTTGCGACAGTGCTTTATTTACTAGTTCACGAGGCGTGTCTGTACCATCGCTACATATGGTGTGAGTGTGGAGATCAATCATTTGCTTGCGCCCGATCAACTCGAGTACGTAATACAACAAGTACGCATCCAATAAGAATAAGTGCAATGCCAGGAATAATTCCAAGTGGTGGTTTTTGGTCAAGCCACCACACTGCCAAAATCGAACTTACGGGAACTTCAAAGAAGACAATGAGCGATACAACAGCAGGAGATACTCTTTTCAGAGTGGAATTAAACATTGTGTGTCCAAGAATTTGAGCACCAAGTATGAGGCCAAGAACAATCCACCATTGTTTGGCTGTGAAATGTAAAATCTCATCACCAGCAATTATTGCCATTGGTAGGGCAGTTACTGCACAGACAAAATAGCAAATGGTTGTGTAGGTACTTGTTTCAATACTTCGTAGCGCTTTAGATCCTGCCATCATGTATAGAGCTGAAAGTGCCGCCGAGATTAGTGCAGCGATATCGCCCAAAAAACTTCGAAGCGAAATTTGTAAATCGATTCCAGAAATAAGTAACACACCTGAGAAACTCACAATCATTCCAAACCACGCTCGTGATGGAATATGACCACCACTGAACTTTACAAAGAGAGCTGCAAAGATTGGCTGGAGTGCAACAATGGCAGTTCCTGCAGCAACAGTTGTCATACGCATCGCCAAAAAGAATCCATAAAAATGTAGCGCCAGAATTACACCGGCTATTGCCGCCCATTTCATGCCTTCGCGATGACTCTTTAAAGGTATATGTCGTAGTGCAAATGGGAGGGTAATGAGAGATCCCCCAAGATTTCTCCAAAAAATTAAAGTAAGCACAGGCATAGAACTCATTGCAATTAGGGGGCCCGAAGTTCCAATTCCAATGATTCCAAGACCTAACCGAATGAGATCAGGACGAGCAGGGATGGCAATATGGCTATCTCGTGCTTCGTTGTGCATGTGCCAACGGTATCTACTGCTCACCACTTATACGAAAGCGAGAGTCCCTCTTTAGAGGTTACCCTTAGACCATGAGCGGAAACTTGATAAAACGAGTATTTCTCGCCCGTCTTGCAGGCACGGCGGTCTTTGACCCCAATGGTGATCCAGTAGGTAAGGTGCGAGATGCTGTGGCGACCCTTCGTTCTAATAATCAACCACCCCGAATTCTTGGTTTAGTAGTTGAAGTTCCATTACGTCGACGAGTATTTGTACCTATTACTCGTGTTACCTCTATCGAAAGTGGCACTGTAGTAATTACTGGTTTACTCAACATGCGTCGCTTCGATACACGCGCAGGTGAGTTATTAGTTCTTGGTGAATTAGTCGACCGCTCCATAACTCTTGTTGAATCCAATGAAGATGTAGTTGTTGAAGATATGGGTATGGAACAGAACCGCACTGGAGATTGGTTGATTACCAAAGTTCATATTATGCGCAAAGGCCATGGCCTGCGTCGCAAAGGTGCAACTTCCACAGTTGCTTGGGAAGAAGTAACTGGCTTTGCATCACATGAACCAAATCAAGGTGTCACTAATTTACTTTCAACTTTTTCCAATCTTCGTGCTGCCGATCTCGCTGCAGTACTTCAAGACCTTGCACCAAAGCGTCGCGTTGAAGTTGCTGGCGCACTCAATGACGAACGACTTGCAGATGTGCTAGAAGAAATGGATGAGAAGAATCGAGTAGAACTCCTTGCCGAATTAGAAGGAGAACGCGCGGCAGATGTACTTGGAGAGATGGATCCCGATGACGCGGCAGATTTGCTCCGTGAAATTGGAGCCGAACGCGCGCAAGCACTGATTGAATTGATGGAACCTGAGGATGCAGAAGATGTTCTTCGCCTTATGAATTATGAAGATTATTCTGCTGGTGGAATGATGACAACCGAACCTATTATTTTGAGTGCGGATTCAACTGTTGCTGACGCGCTTGCTGCAGTTCGACAGAGTGAAATTTCTCCTGCTCTTGCTTCGCAAATATTTATCTGTCGCCAACCTTTAGAAACACCTACCGGTCGCTTCATTGGCATGGCCCACTACCAACGCTTATTACGCGAACCACCTTCAACACTGCTCGGTTCGATTGTCGATACAGATACACAGGGCCTCAACCCTGAAGCAACTCTCAATGAGGTTTCTTCATATTTAGCAAGTTATAACTTGCTATCTGTACCTGTTATTGATGCCAATGATCGCTTACTGGGCGCAGTTACTGTCGATGACGTACTCGATCACTTATTGCCTGAAAACTGGCGCCATGATCATCGCGAAACTGCCCGTACCCAAGTAGATATTGCTCAGTTAGAGAAGGAAGGAGTCTGAAATGGCCCGCAAAAATCAATTAGATACTCCACGCGAAACACGTCGTTCGCTGCGACCAAATTTTGATCCTGAAACAGTTGGTCGTCTCTCTGAAAACTTTGCTCGTTTCTTAGGTACGACCCGCTTTTTGGTGTACATGACATTCTTTGTTGGGTTCTGGGGACTTTGGAATAGTTTGGCTCCGAAAGAGCTGCGTTGGGATACATATCCATTTATTTTCTTGACGCTCATTCTCTCGTTGCAAGCATCTTACGCCGCGCCACTTATCCTCCTTGCGCAAAATCGCCAAGCAGATCGTGATCGCATTCAACTCAATGAAGATCGCGCTCGAAATGATAGAAACATCGCAGATACTGAATATTTGACTCGCGAACTGGCTAGTTTGCGAATTTCATTAGGCGAAGTCGCAACACGTGACTTTATGCGAAGTGAAATGGCCGAACTCTTAGAAGAGATGGTCAAAGAATTACGTAGCAAGCCCCAGTCGAACTCCTAATAAGGATTTACTTCTAACAATTAGTTGATCTGTAATTTCATTAATCATCATTGCTGCTGCAGCCTCTGGATGTTCTGCTACAACTGGCTTACCTGAATCTCCGCCGGTTCGAAGATCAGGACTAAATGGAATCTTTCCAAGTAGTGGGACATTCGTTCCAACCAATTCTGAGAGTCGACGTGCAGTTTCTTCTCCCCCACCTGTGCCAAAGAGTGAAATAGATTCACCGCACTTGGGGCAAGGAAATGCAGACATGTTTTCAATTACTCCAACAACATGTTGTTTCATTTGGTGAGCAATTCTTCCTGCGCGCTCAGCAACTTCTGCTGCTGCAACTTGTGGAGTCGTCACAACTAATACTTCTGAAGAGGGAATCAGTTGACCTAGAGATATTGCTAAATCACCAGTTCCGGGTGGTAGATCAATGAGAAGTAAGTCGAGGTCACCCCAATATGCATCAGAGAGGAGTTGTTCTAATACCTTATGTAGAAGTGGGCCGCGATATGCAACTGCATCGGAGCGTTCTGGCTTGAACATCTCCATCGATACTGTCTTTACTCCATATGATTCCAACGGAATGAACATTTGGTCGATTGCGGTTGGTCGCTGGTTCATCAATCCCATCAAACGTGGAATTGAGTGTCCATACACATCAGCATCGAGAATTCCAACTCGTAATCCTTTATTTGCTGCAGCAATTGCTAGGTTGCATGTCAGCGAGGACTTACCTACTCCACCTTTTCCGGAGGCAATACCTAGCACGCGAGTGAGTGAATCGGGCTGCGCGAAAGGAATGAACTTTTCACGACCGCCACGAAGCAACTTCTTAACATTATTGCGTTGCTCCTCAGACATGACTCCAAAATTCAAAGTGATGCTTTCAACTTCCTTTACAGCCCCAACAGCCTTTGTGATATCTGTGCGCAATCGATCTTGCATTGGACATCCAGATATTGTGAGCAAAATAGTCAGGGTAGCAACACCTTTGTCGAATGAGACTGCTTCAACCATACCTAATTCAGGTAGTGCTCGATGAAGTTCTGGATCTTGAACTGTTGCTAGAGCTGCATGAATCTGTTCAACAATTGTCATAGAAGATCAGGGTCGATTTTTGCATTGATTTTCTTAGTGGCTGGTTTTTGATTTTCATCCAGCGCGTCTGCTAACTGCTTTTTTATAAAAGTCTTTGGATTCAAATCAGTAGGCTGTAAGTTTTCAAATCCTGGTCCTAGATTTTCCCGTAATTCATTTGTTGCGGTTTGTGAAAGTGCACGTAACTTTTTTACTAATTTAGCAGCTTCAGAAGCAACATGTGGCAATCGCTCCGGACCAACAAGAATGACTCCAAGTATTGCCAAGCCCAAAATTTCGCCTGCACCAAGATCAAAGAACATGTTCTTAGCCTATCCGTCCTTGCTCAGAACTACACATTACTTTGTTGAAGCGACAAGGGTGAGTGATACTTCTGTGCTCTTACCATTGCGAAAATATCTAAGTTTGATGGTATCGCCAACTTCTTGCGCTCTCACAGCAACAATGAGTTCATCCGCTGTTGTGATTTTCCTACCTTCGAAATGGGTAATGAGATCACCTGCGCGAATTCCTGCTTTAGCAGCTGGTCCACCTTTGAGAATTGCATTCGGTTGAGTTGCTACCTGTGCACCTTTTCCACTTGATGACATATCCAATGAGAGACCCATTATCGGATATGTGGCTTTGCCTGTTTTGATAAGTTGCTCTGCAGTACGGCGCGCTTGATTGATTGGAATTGCAAAACCGAGACCAATGGAACCAAGTTGTGATCCCGATGATGCACCAAGAGATGCAATCGCTGAGTTGACTCCAATTACTGCGCCAGTTATATCTACTAATGGACCACCAGAATTTCCTGGATTGATAGCTGCATCAGTTTGTAGTGCATTGATAAATGAGCTTTCAGAGCCACCACTTCCTGCAGTCACTGCGCGATTCTTTGCACTAATAATGCCGAGAGTTACAGTTCCTGAAAGACCAAGAGGGGAACCAATTGCAATGACTGCATCTCCTACAGCTACTTTTTCACTATCTCCAAATTGCAGTGCTGGAAGATTATTTGCAGCAATCTTTAGAACAGCAAGATCATAAGGTGCATCTCGGCCAACAATTGTTCCTTTATAACTTTGCCCATTATTGAGTGTTACCGTAATTTCTCCACCGGAGAGTGCAACATCGTCAACAACATGATTATTCGTAAGAATCATTCCACCGCTATCAATGATGAAGCCTGACCCAGTTCCACCGCCAGAATTTGATTCTGTTGCAATTGAAACTACAGATGGCAGAACTCGCTGCGCAATTCCTGCTACTGAATCTGGCTCTCTCTCAATTGCGCTATTTGAACTTACTAAATTAGCGCGATACGGAATCCAACCAGTAGATGCATTTGAACCTAAAATTCCACCAATGACTCCCGCGATGACGGCAATAAAGAGAAGATTGAGATTATGAGATTTCTTGTTTACTGGGGTTTCCCACCAAGGCGTCGGGGCGCTTTTCTTTTTATCGCGAGGAAACTTCATGGTGTAATTCTGCTATACCTTCGTGGCAAGCAACAAACCATCTCCGGTCGGAATGAGTGAACTTACCCAATCCTCTGCGTTTGCTCTAATGATCTTGCCAACATCACGAAGAGCCACTGTTTTTGCATCTCTTTGGGCAGGATCTTGAACTTTGGATCCGCCAAAATAGTTATCGATTACTAGTACCCCACCGCTGCGCAAAATACGATGTGCTTCTCCAATAACAAAAGATAAGTCCTCGGGATTGTGGCGAAGCACAACTAAGTCATAGGCGCGATCAGTTAATTTCGTCATAACATCAGGAATCGAATTAGTGATTAATCTAAATCGAGTTTGTTCGATATCGGCATCTTGTAGAGCAAGTTTTGCAATTTGAGTATGTTCCATCTCATCATCGATGGATGTAAGGGTTCCACTCTTCATCATTCCTTTGAGTAGCCAGAGCGAGCCAACGCCAGAGGCCGTGCCAACTTCAACCACTGACTGTGCTTTGAGAAGGTGTGCCAGGAATCGCAGATAAGAACCGGCACCTGGAGTTGTATCAACAACACCGAGTTCAACACCGCGAGCTCGCGCTTGACTCATTTCAAAATCTTCAGAAATAAAACTCTCCGAAAATGCATGTGGATCTTGTCGCATCACAGGCTCATTATCCAATCAGTAAGTAGTCGAACACCATATCCAGTTCCACCTTTTGGATTCTCTCCTGCATCAACTTCGCTACGTGCGGTTCCAGCGATATCCAAATGTACCCAACGGCGTTCTCCAACAAATTTTTCGAGGAAGAGCGCAGCCGTGACAGAACCTGCAGAATATTTACCTTTATCGGCGGTGTGATTGAAATCAGCAATATCGCTGGCAAGCGCATCTTGATAGTCATCGATAAGTGGCATATGCCAAACTTTGTCACCTGACTCTTCACCAATTGCTACTAACTCTTTAGCTAGTTTGTTATCGCGCGTGTACATGGCGGCATATTGACGGCCAAGTCCAAGTGTTGCAGCACCAGTAAGTGTTGCGATATCAACTAAGTAATCAGGATCTAAATACTTATCAGCGTATGCAAGACCATCAGCTAGAACTAAGCGACCTTCAGCATCTGTATTTATTACTTCTACGGTAGTTCCACCAAAGTGCGTAATGACATCACTTGGGCGTTGCGAGCTTCCAGATAATGCATTTTCCGCAAGCATCATAAGCGCAGTAACGCGTACCTTTGGCTGTAATTGAGCAATCGCACTCACCGTTGCAAGAATTGCAGCTGCACCACAAGGATATGATCCAAACACCGGCAAACCACAAGTTGCCGCACAGGCAGCTCCTGGTGCAGTAGCAAAAGGCGGCACAATGGATATGACTAAAAAAATAGTAGCACCAGCGGCCAAACCTGCAGCAGCTCCAGCACCGAGTGGATCAGGTAAAGTTCAAGGTATCAAGAGCAATGTTGATATTAACACCCTACAAAAGTTTAATGGCATAGTTGATGTCCCGCCAAAGATAAAACCACAAATCAAAGATGCCAAGGGCAGAACTTGGACAAAGTTAACCGGTGGTTGGACGCAGGATGGTTCAGACCGAACTATTGATCGCCAAGACAGCACATATCAATCATTTGATGATGCATGGCGTGTGGCCAACGGAGCACAGCCAGGTAATGTAGGTGTTCCAGGAGCACAACAACCAGCAGTAGCCGAAAGCAAAGACGATGCATTGTTGGCTAGAATAAAAAGTCTGGCCTTGATAAAATGATTTAAATATGGGCATGCTAAACTTTAGTAATGCCCAACAAATCCTTCCCACAGTCTGGCGTTTGCCAGACTTTTT
>Ga0209550_10003389_pt1 | contig 15185 bp, 13 predicted proteins | sample LauGreSuBDMM15SN_2_FD_187567 | JGI IMG/M metagenome (GOLD analysis project Ga0209550, IMG submission 187567) | Freshwater lake microbial communities from Lake Michigan, USA - Su13.BD.MM15.SN (SPAdes) (version 5) | ecosystem: Environmental > Aquatic > Freshwater > Lake | place: Lake Michigan...
GTGTTGGTGTTGCCGCATTTCATGATCGGCTTTGGCGTGCCCTTTGCGATTGTGTTGATGGCGTTTGGTTTGTTGATTGATTTTTCGATCGCCAAAAAAGGCGGATCCCAATGGCCCTTGCAAGACGGTCCTTTGCTGAGCAAATGGTCCATCCGACTGGGCTTGTTGGGCTTTGCTGCGGGCGCTGCGCAGCACATGTTGGCAGGCCCCATCCACCTGCCCTCCATGATTGGGTTCGGTATTCCTTATGCCATCGTGTTGGCGGGGCTGGGTATGCTGATTGATTTCTCAAAAAGCAAAAACCGTCAAACAACATGACTGCGTTGTTTGGGCACGACGGGGCCTGGTGAGCAGGGCCTGTGCAAAAGTGCGACCACCCTAGGTGTTGGCCTGACTGTACCAGGGTGTTTTTTTCTTTGGGCGGGCACACATCTGATGTGTGCCCGTGTCACCAAGCTGTTTAGCAAGGATAATGGCTTGCATCCACACCAATAACGCGATCCAGCCGATTAATTCATGTGCAGGGTATTCAAATGTCGCCAGATATAGCCAGAGAGTTTTCCCAGCAATTTCATTCGTTCGCTGCGGAGTTAAGCGCAGCAGACCTTCAAGCCTTCTTGGAAGCGGCCACGTTGGTTGACTTGCCTGCAGGCCGCAACCTCATTCGCGGAAGGATGCCCATTGATTCCGTCTACATGACGCTTTCTGGCACGTTCGAAATCCTTGCTGAAATCAACGGGACAGTGCTCAAAATCAACGAGGTGGGGCCAGGACAATGGCTTGGCGAAATATCCCTCCTCAGCGGCGACTCTCGGGCCACTGCCACGGTGTCAAGTTTGACGGCAGCGCGAGTGCTTCGCATCAAGCATCAGGCCTTGGAAGACATCATGAGCCAGGATGGAGAGCTTGTGGTGAGTCTGCTGAAGCATTTTGCATTGATGATGTCAGGGCGCTTGCATGATATGAATGACAAACTGTCAGCCCTGGCGAAAGGCAGCCGTTTGTCGGGTGCGCTGCCCGCAGTCAGTCTTGATCAAGACAAACACCTGAACGATTATTGGCCTGTTGCCAATCCTGCTTCGGCTTCTGCAGATCTGAAAGCCACCTTGCTCACGCTGCCAGGCATTGAGAATTTTTCGCCAAAAGACATCAACATTTTGGCCCGCAACGCCACTGTCACCTTGTACCCACCACGCCACGTCTTCACTTACCAGGGAGATCGCTGCAGTTCGATTTTCTTGGTCCTGGACGGTGCGGTTTTGATGCGTGGAAAAATGCCCCTCTCGGACACTGTAGAAGAGAAAATTCTGAACATTGGGGAATGGTTTTCATTGACCTCTCTGGTCCCCAACATGACCGCCTTTGAGACCGTCACAGCGCCTAAGCAGGTGTTGGTGGTCTCCATCACGCGTGATGACTTCAACCGGATATCAGAGGAGTCTTTGGCCGTGACGCGGTTTTTCCTCTTCATGCTGGTCAATGAACTTGCGCGCAAATTGCAAAGTACTTTCGCCAAGATGCAAGCCGCTTCGCCCTCAAATGCAGCTCTCCCAGTTCATCAGCTTGATTGGGTTTCGCTTTAGAAGGGTTGCTCCTTGTGGGTTGATCCTTGGGGGTTGATTGTTCAGCGCTCAGTCGCAGTAGATGCGAGTGGATACCCGCAAACGTTCAAGCGTTGACCTGTCTAAATGGATCAGCATCTGTGGTTGAACGATGAGCTTGAGTCTTTATTGGCCTGCGAATTCGAGTGAGGAGTGATGCAAAACAATGCGCAACTGTCCCTTGTGGTCCTTAACTCATCCCAAGTTTTGTCCACGGTGGTGACCTCACCATTTTTGTTGGTCAGTTTGACTTTGCCCATTGAATGGGCGTAATTGCCAAGCAACAAAACAGCAGAATCTGTCGCTTCACATTTCACCCAATCTTTCAATGCAAAGCCAGTGTCTTTGGGGAATGCAGGATCACCCCCTGCAAAATAGTCCACAGCACCGCTGCGGGTGGTTCTGAATGTTTGCGGATTCACAGTCAGGGGGGCTGGGTAAACTTGGTGCACTGTTTCAAGACCCAAACGATTTCGCCCAGTACCCACATGTCGACCTATGAAAATTGATCTGCGCTTGACCTTTCACTATGGGTTGACCATATTTTTAAGTGCTTTCTTGCTGTTCCAGGTGCAGCCATTGATCGGCAAGATGATATTGCCTTGGTTCGGTGGCTCAGCAGCCGTTTGGACAACTTGCATGTTGTTTTTTCAATCTGTCTTGCTGCTGGGTTATTTTTACTCTCACGGGTTGGTGCGCTACTTGAGCCCTTCGCGCCAAAGTTTGGTGCATGGCAGTTTGCTATTGATCAGTTTGCTGCTCATCCCCATCAGCCCAAGTTTGGACTGGAAGCCCGTGGGGGCAGAGAATCCCACCTTGCAAATTCTCGGTTTGTTGACTGTCTCTATCGGCTTGCCTTACTTTGTGCTGTCCACCACGGGACCCCTGCTTCAGGCTTGGTTTGCAAGAGAGCGTTCGGGGCTGGTCCCCTATCGGTTGTTTGCCCTGTCCAACTTTGGCTCCATGCTGGCCTTGGTGGCCTACCCCGTCGCGATAGAACCGATCTTCCCAACCCTTTGGCAGTCCTATCTTTGGTCGGGCTTGTATGTCGGCTTTGCGGGTGCCTGCGCGCTCTTGGCCTGGCGAGGTCGCCAAGGCGCTTGTAGCGTCCAGTCAGCCCAGCAAGATGGCCTTGCGCCGCGCTGGACAGACAAAGCACTGTGGGCTGCCTTGGCAGCATGCCCCTCTATTTTGATGGTGGCCGACACCAGTTACCTCACCGCCAATATTGCACCGATTCCCATGATTTGGGTTGCACCTTTGGCTCTGTATTTGCTCTCGTTTATTTTGTGCTTTGAGGGCAGTGGCTGGTACCAGCGCCAAGTTTTTCTTCCCTTGCTGGTGCTTGGCTTGGGCGTACTGGCCTATCTGCCAACACTGGCGATTGACAAACTTCCGTTCTTACTGTCACTGAGCATCAACCTGACGGCATTCTTTGCCGTCTGTATGGTTTGCCATGGTGAGCTTGCACGCTTACAGCCTCACCCCAAACACCTGACCGGTTACTACTTGATGCTGGCGGTCGGCGGGGTGGCGGGGGGATTTTTTGTCGGTGTCATTGCCCCTTATTGGTTCAATAGCGACTACGAATTGTCCATAGGCATTGTGCTCACTGGATTGGTTGCCGCCCTTGCGATCATTCCAAAAAAGAATTTTTCACGCCCAGTGTGGCGCTGGGTGTCGATTGCTTTTTCGGTAGAAGTATTGCTGGCACTGACCGCGATTCGTGTCAACGACCATCGGAACAAAATCAATGGCGCTGACGTGACGGCGCGTAATTTTTACGGCACCTTGCGAGTCTTCAGCGACGCACAGGAAGGGCACCGCTCCATGCTTCATGGACAAATCATCCATGGGCTGCAAAACACTGCGCCAGACAAGCTGGATCTGCCCACCACCTATTACAGTCCAGAGGGCGGCGCAGGCAAAACACTGCAAATAAAAGCTGAACAGGGGCCGCTTCGCGTGGGTGTCATCGGCCTGGGTGTGGGCACTTTGGTGAGCTATGGGCGTCAGGGCGATGACTTCAGGATTTACGAAATTGACCCGCTGGTGGTTGAGATTGCCCACAATCATTTCAGCTTTCTCTCGCGGACGACAGCGACCACCGAAATTGTTCTGGGAGATGCACGCTTGCAATTAGAAAAAGAAATTGATCAGCGCTTCGACGTTCTGGTGCTAGATGCCTTTTCGGGCGACTCTGTGCCCATTCATCTGCTGACACTCGAGGCGTTTGCCCAGTACTTCAGGCACCTTAAGCCTGACGGCATTTTGGCGGTGCACATTTCCAACCGATTTTTGAACTTGGAACCTGTCGTCAAGACGGCGGCTGACCACTTTAAAAAGGATGCTCGCCTGGTGAATTCGGAGAGTATTTCAGAGAAATCGGTCTTCCCTTCGAGTTGGGTGCTGATCAGCAGTGACCCTGCTTTTTTCAAAGACCCAAGGCTTAGCAGTGCTGCAAAGATCGAACATCCGAGCAAGTTTCAAACATGGAAAGACGACTACAGCAGCATCTTTTCCATCCTGAAATAGAGGGCGAGACACACGGTACCTCGGCCCAGCGACGTCTGTGGCATGTTCGGCCGCGACGAGTTGTACAGCGGCAGAGGCACCCGACACTTTGTGTTGACTAAATAAGTCGGTGAGATTCAACCAATGTGTTTATGCTGTCAAGAACCCCGAAAGGAAGTTCAATGTCAAACCCAGGTCAGTGCCCAGTAATGCACGGCGGCAACACCGCCACAGGTCACTCCAACATGGCGTGGTGGCCCAAAGCCCTCAACCTCGATATCTTGCATCAGCACGATACCAAGACCAACCCCATGGGGCAGAGCTTCAACTACCGCGACGAAGTCAAAAAATTAGACGTCAAAGCGTTGAAAAAAGATTTGACAGCCTTCATGACCGACAGCCAAGACTGGTGGCCTGCTGACTGGGGTCACTACGGTGGCTTGATGGTTCGTATGGCTTGGCACGCTGCGGGCTCATACCGCGTGGCCGATGGTCGTGGCGGTGGTGGCACAGGCAACCAGCGCTTTGCACCCCTGAACTCTTGGCCAGACAACGTCAACCTCGACAAAGCACGCCGATTGTTGTGGCCCATCAAAAAGAAGTACGGCAACCGCCTCAGCTGGGCCGACCTGATCATCTTGGCAGGCAATGTGGCTTATGAATCGATGGGCTTGAAAACCTATGGTTTTGCCTTTGGCCGCGAAGACATTTGGCACCCCGAGCAAGACGTGTATTGGGGCTCTGAAAAAGAATGGTTGGCCTCTAACCGTTACGAGGGCGACAACCGCGAACAATTAGAAAACCCCTTGGCCGCCGTCGAAATGGGTTTGATCTATGTGAACCCCGAAGGCGTCCACGGCCAGCCCGACCCCCTGAAAACTGCACAAGATGTGCGCGTCACCTTTGCCCGCATGGCCATGGATGACGAAGAAACTGTGGCCCTCACCGCAGGAGGCCACACCGTGGGCAAATGTCACGGCAATGGCAAGCCTCAAAACTTAGGCCCAGAACCTGAAGGTGCGGATGTGGTCGAGCAAGGCTTGGGTTGGATGAACCACACCAGCCGCGGCGTGGGTCGCAACACCATGTCCAGCGGCATCGAAGGCGCGTGGACCACCAACCCCACCCAGTGGGACAACGGTTACTTCTACCTCTTGTTCACCTACGACTGGGAGCTCAAAAAGAGCCCAGCTGGCGCGTGGCAGTGGGAGCCCATCAACATCAAGGAAGAAGACAAACCTGCCGATGTGGAAGACCCCAGCATTCGCTCCAACCCCATCATGACCGACGCTGACATGGCGATGAAGATGGATCCCGAGTACCGCAAGATCTCGGAGCGCTTCTACAAAGACCCAGACTACTTCTCCCAAGTCTTTGTGCGCGCCTGGTTCAAACTCACCCACCGCGACATGGGACCGAAGGTGCGCTACATGGGTCCAGAAGTGCCGCAAGAAGACCTCATCTGGCAAGACCCCATTCCTGCTGGCACATCCAACTACGACGTGGCGGTTGTCAAAGCCAAAATCGCCGCCAGTGGTTTGAGTGTGAGTGACATGGTCACCACCGCTTGGGACAGCGCTCGCACCTACCGAGGCTCTGACATGCGTGGCGGCGCCAACGGTGCACGCATTCGCTTGGCTCCTCAAAAAGATTGGGAAGGCAACGAACCCGCACGTTTGGGCCAAGTGCTTCAGGTCTTGGAAGGTATTGGCAAAGACAGCGGCGCCAGCGTGGCCGATGTGATTGTGTTGGCCGGCAATGTGGGCTTGGAAAAAGCCATTCATGCCACAGGCTTCAACGTGGCTGTGCCGTTCATGCCAGGGCGTGGTGATGCCACACAAGACATGACAGACGCTGAATCATTTGCTGTACTCGAGCCCATCCATGATGGCTTTCGCAACTGGGTCAAAAACATCTACGTGGTCAGCCCCGAAGAGCTCTTGCTTGACCGCGCACAACTCATGGGCCTCACCGCGCACGAGATGACAGCATTGGTTGGTGGCATGCGCGTCTTGGGTACCAATCACGGCGGCTCCAAGCATGGTGTGTTCACCGACCGTGTGGGTGTGTTGACCAACGACTTTTTTGTGCACCTCACCGACATGGCGTATGAGTGGAAGCCGACTGGCCGCAACGCCTACGACATCTGTGATCGCAAAACAGGTCAAGCCAAGTGGACGGCTTCGCGCGTGGATTTGGTCTTTGGCTCTAACGCCATCTTGCGTGCCTATGCTGAGGTGTATGCGCAAGATGACAACCAAGAAAAGTTCATCACAGACTTTGTGGCGGTTTGGACCAAGGTGATGAACGCAGACCGATTTGATCTGCACTGACCCTCGCTAGGAATGGGCCATTTGGACTCTGATGCGGAGGGTTTAACCGTAGACGTCAGACCTGATCTTGCCCCTAGGGGCAGGATCAGTTCTGAGGTGGATGCTCTCAAGGTCGGTTTTTCATTTCACTCGCCACCGCCTCGGCCAGATAAAGCACCGCCATGAAGAATTTGGAATGACTATTGGATTGCAGCAGGTGCCAGTGCTCTTGTGATGGAGGCCTCGCCTCGGCCATGAATTGCTGGGTCATATTTTGAAACAGTGTCTTTGCGAGCGGTTACCAACAGTTGGTTGGTAATTTGACTGGGATCGGCCTTGGAAAACTTGCTAGACAAAATGGCCGCATAGCCGCTCACGATGGGTGCTGCGAAAGAGGTACCGTAAAGTCCGGTTTTATGACCTTCAACACCCACCACCAAAAATTGGTTTTGAACCGTCGTGCTGCTACCCGCCACATTGGAATATTTGGCCATGGTAGCAAGTGCCGAAGGGGACCCATTGTTGTCAAGTGCGCCCACAAATATGGCTGATTTCGCGCCAATGAGGCTCTTGTTGAGGTAGTCCACTTCGCCATACTTATCAGGTTGGCCCACTGCAGCACCGAATTCGTTGCCTGCGGCTTTTGAAACAACGGCTTGACCTTTAAAAGCATAATCAATGATTGAGGATTCTTGACGCGACCATTGGATGGCGCTTTTGCCAGCACGATCCATGATTCCGTAGCTAAGATTAAGCACATTGAAGCCAGTTGCAAGCGACACCTTTGTGTCCTTCATAAAGTCATGGGAGCGCATCGTTGCCTGTGGGGCGATGAGATTGGCCTGAAGCCGAGTCCACTGGCCATGATGGAGCAACCGATTTTTGCCATTGAACTTGCCATAAGAGAGATCATTGCTTTGAAAGTCGTCCACCGATTTGATGGTGACGCCCAAACCTTGATAGCCTTGACTCCAAGCTGCGCCAACTTCTTGGCTCATCCATGATTGGACTGCGGGTTGCGCCAACACTTGGCCGGTTGCCAGCAAAGCTGCGGCTAATGTGAATGTGATGCGTACTGTTTTCATTGGTCATCCTTCTTTCTTAGGTTTCAAAAATTCCTCACGTACCGTAAGCTAATCATCAAACGGTCACGTGGGGCCTCATTCAATAGGTACTTTAGGGTTTCTTCTGGGGATAGATTAGTTGCTGCAAGACGGCAATTGACAGTCTGCATGCCCCCGATGTCCCCAAAATCAGCTAGACAGGTTTTTTCTTTGAGTCGCCCCCCCAATCGAGTGGTCGCCCTGAGTGACCAAGCGCTTTCATTGCTCAAGGGCTGCTCAAATAAAAAGCCAAGTTGTAGACTGGTAGCGATGCGGTATTTGGGCCCACGTTCACCCGTGCCCCCTCCCCAAATCAAACCTAATTGAGGATTTATTTGGGTTAGCCATGTCATTTGAAGCTCTGGCCAATCCGTTTTGTACCAGTGGCTAAAACGCACCAATTCACCGTTGGACAGATTAAATTGTTGGCTTCGAAGCCCGCTCACTTCACGGGACAATGCTGAGCTTTGCTGCACGCCAATCAAATGCGTTGTTTGTGCCGACGGGGACACGAATCCCTTTAAGCCTTGATCTGGCAAACCATGGGCATTCACAAGTCCGACCATACTTTGGCAACCGGCAAACAAGACTGCCGCTGTGCAAGAGTTGATGTGTTGTTTCATGCTTTAAATTAAATCGCACTTCAACACGCTTATCCATAGGGCGCTCATGTTTTCTGCGCGCCAATGTGTGCAGTAATACCACTTTTGGCAAAAATATCGACTTACCCAGCAGCGCAACGTGCTTCCCGCATGGCCTGTGCCTGCCCATGGTGCGTGCTGTGAGGCGTCATTTGACCAATGCCTGTTGGCGGTACTGGCCAGTGGCGCACTTACACGTCAGATGCACTTTTATTGATTGAAAACTGGTCTAGGATAAAAATTTTGCGCTTTTCAAGTCGGATACAGCCACGCAACTGTAAATCCTTGATGACCCGGCTAACCATCTCACGCGACGCACCAATTATTCGGGCAATTTCCTGCTTTGATGGGGGTTTTAGCACGACTGAAGTACCGTTCACTACCTCAGATTCTTCCATCAGCAGACGGGCAACACGGCCGTAAACATCGATCAACGCCAAACTTTCAATTTTGCGATCTGCAGCACGCAAACGCTTGACGAGATTGTTAACAATGACCATCGCTAATTCGAAGTTTTGCTGGAGAGCAGCTAAGAAACCCGCCTTCGAAAGCTGTAGAAAATGACATTCTTCAATCGTCTCAACACTGGCCGAACTTGGCTGCCCGTCCAGCAAACCCATCTCACCAAAAAAATCGTTCTTGCCGAGAAAGGCAAGAATCACTTCGCGTCCTTGTTTATCTTTAATCAGTATCTTTACCTTTCCAGTAACGATTAAATACAAAGCATTGGTCTGATCTCCCTCTCGCAAAATATAAGTGCCACGAGAGTACCGACGATGCTGCAGACATGGGTGCAGCAGTCGCAACTGTTCTTCGCTCATCGAAGAAAACAACGGAACTGATTTAAGGAGGTTTGAATCCATGGCATGGTGTTAAAAGGAAACGCCTATGCAATGTTACAGCTTCTCAAAAAAAATGGCATTCGCTTAAAACTTGACACATTTCAATGGAACTGTTTGACACTGCCCCTCAAACTTATAGGGGCTGCGTTGGCTCGCCCCCCTAGCCAGAATGATTTGCTACACCGATCTGACACGTCACCCTTGCACGAGCCGCTGTTCACCGATGAGGCTCAACTGGCCACCACAGATGGGCAACTGCAAAGTTAAAAACGCCCAATCTGTGCCAATATCCTCTCGCGTCGCTGATTAAAATGCTCACCCGCTATGGGCAGCAGGTAGCGGTAAAGCGCAATCATCAGGCCCAGTAAGATGAGCAATACAGGATAGGCCCAAAGATAAAGTGATTCCGTTTGCCGATGGTTGATGAGGACAAAAAGCGGTGACGTACCCACAAGGTTGCCCAAAAACCCAGCCAGCGACACCGCCAGGGATTGGCGACTGCGCCGGTTCAGGTTGGCGTCGGTGCTGACAGGGAAATAAACAGACAAAAATAGACCCAAAATCAGAGTCAGAGGAATCACCAGGCTGACTCCGAGTGAGACCAAAAAATAGTCTTGCAAGCTGACCTTGCCAATATAAAGCGCATAAAACAACGTGCTGCCCAGTCCGGCCAGGCCGATCAACATCGCATGAACCTCTGCTTTGGCGCGCAATATGGACTCGGGCGTGATGGGTGCAGCGAGCAGTTGGTATAAACCTTGGCCATCTTCGGCAAACATATTTTGGGTAAAGGTGGTCGCCATCAACAGGGCTGCATAGGTTGCTAAAACCGCCATCAACCAGGCATCGATGTTTTGACCAAAGAAAAATACAAACATGTCATGCGCGGAAAACAATCTGAACATCACCATCAATACCAAGGGTACAGCCAGCAGCAGCCTGGCGCGCGGATTGCGCCAAAGTGCCAGAGCTTCACGACGGACTAAAGCCGCATGGGTACTGCGAGCATTCAGAAAAATCGCTTGCATCGCATTGTTTGATTCGCTGTGGCTGGATTTGCCGTGTTGTGAGTGACTTAAAAGAATCTGAGCTGTGAATAAACCGACTGCAGCCAACAACAACATGGCAAGGGCATCGGCCATGGCTGCGAGCGGTCGCCCATCGTGCAAGGCCCGTAAAGCTTCGCCTAAATAACCTGTCGGTACCCTAGAAAACGTGTAAGCGATTTGGGCATATTCCTGTAATTCCAAGCCAAGTTTGGCACTGCCGTCGGCGTTTTCTTGGTACAGCCAGCTGGTGTCCACGGGTGGAAGTAGCGATCCCAACACAATCAACATGATCAATACTGAGCCCAAAGCTTGCCCGCTGCGGTGTGAGCGCAAAATATCTCGCATCCAATACAAGGCAACCTGGCCCCAACCTGCGCAAAGCGCGATGAAGGCCAGAAACAAAAACGGAACCATCAACACATCGCTGCTGACATGGCAGCTGGTGTATCCCACCACAGCGCCGATGATTGGCGCAAACATGAAAAAACCAACTGGGCGCAGAAGGCCAGTCAACGTAGAGGCGACCAGCAAACGGCTTGTCGAAATAGGGTAACTTTGATAGCTGCGACTTTCGCTCGCATCTTCAACCCCTGCCGAAAGCACCGGCCAGGTGATCCATTGCATCGCGGTCACGAAACACAGCAAGTTGAGATAGAACTGACTGACTTCGATGGATACAGAAATCGAAGGATGTGTAATGAACAAATAGCTCAACAGACCAATGGACAAGGCTGGGACCAGGGCCAGCACACTGATCAGTCTTTGTAAGAAAGATGGGTGGAGGCCCAAGCCTTGTTGTGAAAGCTGCTTGCGTGTTTTCCAAAGCAAGGACAAGTGGCCGATAAAGCTTGGCAAGGGAGCCGCACCATTGGGTTGATACCGATCTGAGTCTGTCGTCATAGCGGCTCAGCATGCCGAGGTTGATAGAAACTCAAGCGGTGTCCCTGGTTGTCCGGAAGCGGAATCAACGTCTCAAAAACACCCTCCAAATTGGCTCGCTGGTATTTTTCGGTCAACGCTGCGACGGGCCCTTGATCGAGCAAGCGGCCGTCATACAAAAAGCCTGCATGCGTAGCAATCCGATCAGCGATTTCCAGAATATGGGTCGTCAACAACAGACTGACCTGCGCGCGCCGCAACTCTTGGAGCAGTTCGCGTATGACGCCAGCGGCAATGACATCAATGCCATCAAAAGGTTCATCCAGAAACACCAGCGCTGGGCCATGAATCAAGGCGGCCGCTATCGCGAGGCGCCGCCGCATCCCTTTTGAATAGGTGCCAATGAGCTGGTTACCCGCCGATACCAGATCGGTCAGGCGCAGTAATTCTTCGCAGCGCTGTTCGCTGGTTGTTCGGTCCAGTCCGTGCAACTTAGCGCAAAAGTGCAACTGTTGGCGTCCTGTCAGGCGTTCGAACAAGGCCAATTCTTCTGGCACCACGCCGATCAGACGTTTGACGGCAAGAGGGTCTTCAGCCGGATCTATGCCAAGGATGCGCAGACGTCCTTGATCGGCGCGCGCAACGCCTGTGAGCAAGCTGATCAGGGTCGACTTACCTGCACCATTGGGGCCGAGTAAGGCGAATACCGAAGCTGCTTGTAACTCAAGGTCCAGGCCTTTCAACACTGGCATGTTGAGAAAGCCTTTGTGAATGTTGCTGGCCTCGACCGCTAAATTTGCGTGATAACCAGACTGCGTGGGGACAGCGTCAGTGGCCATATACTTTTTCTTTGGGGGCGATGGTATTGAACAATTGGGCCAAGTGGCGTTCTAAGACCGGTGCAGAGGCGTTCAGCACTTGCCAGCGTCCATCGCGCAGTTCGCGGGCCAATTGGCCGGGAAGCCAGCCAGCATAGCCCCTAAAGGTCACAGCCGACGTCGCTTCGATCGCGCTGTCCAGCGTGCTTGTTTGGTGCACCTGCAGGGTGTAATCGCCAACGGCAATTGAATCCTCGCTCAATGGGTTGGTACCAGAATCACTGCTGACCAGTTGGTTGGCGCTGAGCGTCAATGGCTTGTTCAATTTCAGCGGACCACCCCAAAAATCGGCTGGTTGGGCTGCGTCTATCAACACTTTGCGCTGCGGGGACTGAATCTGTCTCATGCGCTCCAAACCCTCCGAAAAGGGTACCCCCAGCACCAGCGCTTGGGTGCCCTCCTCGTCGTGCTGGACGATCAATAATTCGGTATCTCTGAACATTTGCCCATACAGTTTTGGAGTGGCGACGAGAACCTTGCCGGGTGCCAAACGCTGTAAGTAGTCCCGTGCATTCAGGCGATCGCGCAGACCAGGGTAAATGAACAGCACGGCCAATGCCAACAACAGGCAGATGGTCAGTCGGCGTCGTTTACGCTGCAAGGCCTGACGCATCGGCGCATGGCTTGCGGCAGTTCGGGATGTCTTGTAAAAAGGCGTTTTGGGTGAATTCATCGCATCCTTGCTTCTAAACTAACTGTGCTTGCTATTTTTATAGGCTTGCAGTGACATTGGAACCCACAGCGGGTGCAAAACAATCAGTTTAGCCAATACTGTTGACGCCGTTGAAGCCGTTGACGATTTGATCAGGGGCGCCGATTTCAGCTAGACCATTACGTGCCCGATGAACAGTCTGGTCACACCACGATCAGCACTACCCTATAGCTGGTCGAATCGTGGGCGGCGGGAACAATGAGTGTGTCTGGAACCCATGGAAATGGCATGACACGGGGACAGCCAGGTTCAAAGTGGTGCAAAAAAACACCGACTTGCTGGACTGACTTGGCAGCAAACTCACGATTTAAAAGTCAGCGGCCATTGGGCATTCGCTGAAGCGAATTATTCAGACCATCCCTTAGTCCACCTTGATACCGGCATCCGCAATCGTTTTCGCATACCTGCCGACGTCCGATTTCATGCGGGAAGCCAACTCCGAGGATGTCCCCGCAACAATGTCCAAGCCCATCGTTTTAAATCTGGCTATCACTTGAGGCAACTTCAAAACACGCACGATCTCTGTGTTTAATTTTTGAACAATCGAAGCGGGCGTACCTGCTGGAGCATAGATAGCGTACCAAGTATCAATGACGACCCCCTCTATGCCTGCTTCAGCCATGGTGGGCAACTCGGGGGCGGATGGGGTCCGTTTGGCTCCTGTGACGGCCAATGCACGCAATTGGCCAGAACGTGCTGAGGGTAGGGAGGAGCCGATGTTGTCGAACATGAAAGAAATGTGCCCTGCAATTAAATCTGTACGCGCTGGCCCACTGCCTTTGTACGGCACATGCACGAGTTTCAAGTTGGCTGCTTTTGCAAACATTTCTCCAGCAATGTGCGCGCCTCCGCCGGAACTTGCTGAAGCGTAGTCAAGTCCTGCAGTTTGTTTTTTGACATAAGACACCAATTCATTCACATTGTTAACCGGCATTTTGGGGTTGACGACAAGTATGAGTGGGGCATCCGCAACCATGGTGATGGGCTCAAAATCTTTGAAGGGATCAAAGCGGACGTCTTTGAACAAAATTGAATTTGTGCCGTGAGTTCCTTGAGTACCAAAAACCAAGGTGTAGCCGTCTGGCGGTGAGTTGGCAACCAACTGCGCGCCAATGTTGCCGGAGGCCCCGGGTTTGGAGTCAACCAGTATGGGTTGTCCCCAATTTTTTGTCATTTCTTCACCAATCACACGTGACATGGCTTCGATGGTCCCCCCTGGTGGAAATGGCACAACGAGGCGAATCGGCTTATTGGGGTAAGTGTCTATTTGAGCGAATGCGCAAAAGTTCAGGCTGAAAGCGAAGATGAATGAAAAAATTAAGCGATACATAAAAAATATCCAATCACAAATAAAGCAACATCAAGATAAAATTTGCGCTGATTTGAGTGTTAAATCAGTCATGAACATGTGTCCCGTCGTGTGCGTAATCATGTCGATGCCGGAGGACATGGCGATGGATTGCGGTGTCACGCCACAAGCCCAAAAAACCGGGATTTCATCGTCTTGAACTCGGTTGTACCCTCCAGAGTGAATGTTGGCAAGATCATGGATGCCAATGTCTTGAGGATTTCCAATGTGGATCGGTGCCCCATGCGCGATCGGATACTTGGAAGTTACCGCGATGGTTTGCATCAACAGTTTTCTTTTTGTGGGCCGCATGCTGACAATCATATTTCCACTGAAAATTCCAGCAGAGGTACAAGGTATATTGGATTGGTACACCCCAATGCGCCCATTCTCATTTTCTAAATGGCGCAGCGGAATGCCTGCTTCCAACATGGCCTGATCGAAGGAAAGACTGCAGCCCATGAGAAATGTCACGTGATCATTTTTCCAATGCTTCTGTAATGAGGGGACTTCTTCGACGAGTTTGCCCTGAGAAAAAATTCTGTAGCTCGACAGGTCAGTACGTACGTCCGCATCCTTGGCGCAAAAACGAGGATTGGGATTGCCGGCATCCAAAACTTCGATCAATGGGCACGGCTTTGGGTTCAACAAACAAAAGCGCAAAAAATCAAAGGCATGAATTTTCTGGACGATCGCCATGTTGGAATGAATGTGCCCTCGAGCCATGCCGTGAGTGACGCCTTTCCAATTGCCGCTTCTGACTGCTTCACGTACTTCATTCGGCTTGGCATTTTTCCAATCACTGCGGAGCATCGTTGTTTGTGCGTTTTTCATATCGATATGTCATTCAAAGATTTTGCATTAAGCAATATTTGATTTTTTTTGTCCATGCAGGATTTCACTGAGTACATGGCATGAGTTCGATCGAGATTTACAGTCTTTTTTATTGAAAATCAACGCGCTCATGAATAGCCGTTATTAAAAAAACTGTAGTTCACAATGAACTGATTGATCTTCATGCGTTGACGCCGATGGCTATTTGACCAGGGACGCCGATTTCAGTTTGAGCAGTGCGCGCCCAATGAACGGTCAAGTCACAGCACGATCGGCGCTATCCCCTCAAGCTGGCCAAATCGAGGTCGGCGGGAACACTCTTGATGCGTGATTCCATCTGACTGGCCTTTCCTTTCATGAAAAGGTGTCAACCTCTGGCAGGAATGGTCACAAAAAACAAAAAAGCCCGACAATTTCTCATCGGGCTTTTTGTAATTCCTTAGTTTAAAAGGATTTTTTGGCGGAGTGGACG
>Ga0209550_10003390_pt1 | contig 15185 bp, 17 predicted proteins | sample LauGreSuBDMM15SN_2_FD_187567 | JGI IMG/M metagenome (GOLD analysis project Ga0209550, IMG submission 187567) | Freshwater lake microbial communities from Lake Michigan, USA - Su13.BD.MM15.SN (SPAdes) (version 5) | ecosystem: Environmental > Aquatic > Freshwater > Lake | place: Lake Michigan...
TTATTTCAGCCAAGGGGAATAGATGTACGCAAGCAAATGCGCCAGCGCGGCAATCATTCCAAAGATTTGAGTTCCCTGGATGAGGTGCCGATGAATCTCCTCTGACTCGGCTTCTGTGAGGCCTGTTGGCCCTACTTTGTCTGACATGGTGTTATCTCCTTGAAAGATCTTCACGTCCGTGCTGAACCCGCACGAGGGTTATTTATGACCCCCATGGCCACAAATTCTTAAATCCCTACTTTCTTATTGTTATTCTAAGTTGACACCTAAACGTGTCAAGCGTAATTTACACATTTAGGGGTTTACCATTGGGTTACAGTGATCCGCATTGTTAAACCCTTGAAATTACTGACTATTCCATGTACCTAGGCCGCTTCGCACCCTCCCCAACCGGCCCTTTACACGCCGGTTCTTTGGTCGCAGCACTGTCCAGCTGGCTGGATGCGCATCACCACGGGGGGCAATGGCGGGTGCGTATCGAAGACGTAGATTCGCCTCGCTGCGTATCTGGCGCAGATGAAATCATCTTGAAACAATTGGCCCAATGCGGCTTGCTGCCAAACGGCGAGGTCCTTTACCAATCACAACGCGGACAGGCTTACCAATGGGCTTTAGACCAATTGCTTGCCAAGGATTGGGCTTACCCCTGTGGTTGTTCGCGCAAAGACATTGAAGACGCACAAGGCCAACGCCAGCGCCACCACACGCCGGTTTACCCAGGGACTTGCCGCGATGGCTTGAAGGGCAAGGTACCTAGGGCTTGGCGCTTGAACGTGCAAAAAGTGCTCTCCGATTTGGCTCTGTCCACACCTTGGGCTTGGCATGACCGATGGCTGGGCAGACAACAGCAAGATGTGGCGCAAGAGGTCGGCGACTTTGTGCTCAAGCGCGCCGATGGCCTGTGGGCTTACCAACTGGCGGTGGTGGTGGACGATGCGTTTCAAGGGATTACCCATGTGGTGCGTGGCGCGGATTTGGCCGACAACACGCCTCGCCAAATGTTGCTGCAACAAGCGCTGGGCCTGCCTTCGCCCCTTTACGCGCACACGCCCTTGGTGATGGGCGCTGATGGCGAAAAGCTCAGCAAGCAAAACGGGGCGCAGGCTTTAGACTTAACCACCCCTTTGGCGTCGTTGAATGACGCAGCCAGGGTGCTGGGCTTGCCAGCATTTCAGGGGACTTGCGAACAAGCTCTGACGCATTGGGCCGGGCTTGAAATCTGGGGCAGATAATCCGCACACGCAACGACATGCCCATGACCGCCCCGCCTCCCCACATCACCTACCCCAAAACCATCAAGAGTTTTGTCACCCGCGCCGGTCGCACCACCACGGGTCAGGCCAAGGCTTTGGCAGAACTGGGGCCGCGTTTTGTTTTGCCTTTTCAGCAGCAAACCTTGGACCCTGAAAAGGTGTTTGGTCGAACAGCTGCGCTGATCTTGGAAATTGGGTTTGGCATGGGTGACGCTACCGCGCATATCGCGGCTGTAAGGCCTAAAGACAATTTTTTGTGCTGCGAGGTGCATGAGCCAGGCGTGGGCGCATTGCTTAAACGCGTGGGCGAGCAAGACCTTGGCAACATCCGCATCCTGCAACACGACGCGGTAGAGGTGTTGGAGCACATGCTGACAGCGCAAAGTTTGGACGGGGTTCATATCTTTTTTCCCGACCCTTGGCACAAGTTACGCCACCACAAGCGCCGCCTCATTCAAGCGCCCTTTGTGCAGCAGTTGTTGGGGCGAATGAAGTCCAGTGCTTATCTGCACGTGGCCACCGACTGGCAACCTTATGCCGAGCATATTTTGGCGGTGTTACAAGCTGAGACGGCTTTGGTGAATGCCAGTCCCCGTGAGGATGGATATGCCGATCAACCCATCTACCGACCCTTGACCAAATTTGAAAACCGTGGCCTGCGCCTAGGCCACGGCGTATGGGACTTGGTGTTTAAAAAAGCTTAAAGCCGCTCTGCCACCCAGCCCTGCACGCTGGCCAAGGCTGCATCCAAACCGGCAGGCAGTGTGCCACCGGCCATGGCCATGTCGGGCTTGCCGCCGCCCTTGCCGCCAACCTGCTGCGCCACAAAATTCACCAGTTCGCCAGCTTTGACGCGGCCCATGGCGTCGGCGGTGACGCCTGCTGCGATTTGCACCTTGTCGCCGTCAACGCTTGCCAACACCACCACCGCGGTTTTGAGCTTGTCTTTGAGCTTGTCCAAGGTCTCTCGCAAGGCTTTTGCGTCAGCGCCGGGCAGGCGTGCGGCCAAGAGATTCACGCCTTTGATATCGATGGCTTGCCCACTCAACTCGTCGCCTTGCGATGAGGCCAGCTTGCCTTTGAGTGCGGCGAGTTCTTTCTCCAGACTTTTGACTTGGTCCAGCACTTGGTGGATTCGCTGGTTCAACTCGGAGGTGGGGGTTCGCAAGCTGCCAGCCGCCTCTTGTACAGTGCGCTCCAAGCCTTGCACATAGGCCAAGGCGTTGGCGCCGGTGACCGCCTCGATGCGGCGCACCCCAGCGGCCACACCGCTCTCGGATACCACTTTGAAGAGACCAATGTCACCCGTGCGCAGCACGTGGGTACCGCCGCACAGTTCGCGGCTGGAGCCAATGTCGAGCACCCGCACCGTCTCTCCATACTTTTCGCCAAACAGCATCATGGCGCCGGTTTTTTGGGCGGATTCGATGTCCATCACCCGCGCTTGAGTGCTGGCGTTGGCCAAAATTTCATGGTTCACCCGCGCTTCGATGTCGGCGATTTGCGCGTCCGTCACCGGCGCGTTGTGGGCAAAGTCAAAGCGGGTGCGCTCATCATTCACCAGCGAGCCTTTTTGCTGCACATGGTCGCCCAGCACCTCGCGCAAGGCCTTGTGCATCAGGTGGGTGGCGCTGTGGTTGCGCACCGTGGCCAAACGAACGCCAGAGCGCACCGTGGCTGTGAGGCTGTCGCCCACGTTGAGTGTGCCTGCACTTAGCGTGCCGTGGTGACCAAACACATCGGCTTTGATCTTTTGGGTGTCGCCCACCTCAAAGCGTGCTGAGCCGCTGACCAACTCGCCTTCGTCTCCCACTTGGCCGCCGCTCTCAGCGTAAAACGGCGTGTTGTCCAGCAGCACCACGCCGCTTTGGCCGTGGTTCAAAGCCGCGACTGATACGCCATCTAGGTAGAGCGCCAAAACTTGGGCCGAAGCTTGCAGGCTCTCATAGCCCACAAACGTGGTGGCTGCGCCGCTGTAGTCCAACGCCTTGTCCATCTTGAACTTGCCGGCCGCACGGGCTTGGTTTTTTTGTCGGTCCATGGCGGCATGAAAGCCTGCCTCATCGACTTGCAGCGTACGCTCGCGACACACATCGTTGGTCAGGTCCAGCGGAAAGCCATAGGTGTCGTGTAATTTAAAAGCCACCTCGCCCGGCAAGACCTTCACGCCATTGGCCAAGGCCTCGTCCAAAATGTGCATGCCTATTTCCAGCGTCTCGTAAAACCGCTCTTCCTCGGTTTTCAAAATTGCAGTGATGCGCTCGGATTGGGCTGCCAAGCTGGGGTAGGCCGCGCCCATGAGGGCCACCAAATCGGGCACCAGTTTGTGAAAAAACGGTGTTTTTTGGCCCAGCTTGTAACCGTGGCGGATGGCGCGGCGGATGATGCGTCGCTGCACATAACCGCGCCCTTCGTTGGAGGGCATGACACCGTCGCTGACCAAAAAAGCAGTGGCTCTCAAGTGGTCGGCAATCACGCGCAATGAGGGGGTGGCCAAGTCGGCGCAAGCGGTTTCCCGCGCCGCTGCTTTGATGAGGGTTGCGAATAAATCAATTTCGTAATTGCTGTGCACATGCTGGAGGATGGCAGCCAAACGCTCCAAGCCCATGCCGGTGTCCACACAGGGCGCGGGCAACGGCGTGACCGAACCATCCTCGTCCATGTTGAACTGCATAAATACGTTGTTCCAAATTTCGATGAAGCGGTCGCCGTCTTCATCGGGGCTACCCGGGGGGCCGCCAGGGATGTGGTCACCGTGGTCGTAAAAAATTTCAGAACAAGGGCCGCAAGGGCCAGTGTCGGCCATCATCCAAAAGTTGTCGCTCTTATAGCGCCCGCCTTTGTTGTCGCCGATGCGGATGACCCGTTCGGGGGGCAAGCCAATTTCCTTTGTCCAGATGTCGTAGGCCTCGTCGTCCTCTTGGTAAACGGTAGCCAGCAAGCGCTCTTTGGGCAGTTTGTAGACCTCTGTCAGCAACTCCCAAGCCCATTTCAGGCTCTCGCGCTTGAAGTAGTCGCCAAACGACCAGTTACCCAACATTTCGAAGAAGGTGTGATGCCGCGCGGTGTAACCCACGTTTTCCAAGTCGTTGTGTTTGCCACCTGCGCGCAGACAGGCTTGCACCGAGGTAGCGCGCACATACGAGCGCTTGTCCGAGCCCAAAAACACATCTTTGAACTGCACCATCCCCGAGTTGGTGAACATGAGGGTGGGGTCGTTGCCCGGCACCAAAGGGCTGGAAGCCACCACGGTGTGGCCTTTGGCGGCGAAGAAATCGAGAAAACTTTGCCGAATGTCGGCGACAGATGCGGGGGCTGAAGTCATAGGGAATTTTATGCCATGATCAGCTTCCAACTTCAATGACGCTGGCTTACCCATGGACATGCAAACCTCACCACTGGCCTTGCTCAAAGACCCCAGCTTGCTGAAAACCGATGCGCTGATCAACGGCGAATGGGTCAAAGGCTTGCAACGCTTTGATGTGCTCGACCCCAGCAACGGGCGCAAACTGGCCGATGTGGCCAACCTTGGCCCTGATGATGCCACCCGCGCCATCGCCGCCGCCGACGCCGCATGGCCCGCTTGGCGCAACAAAACCGCCAAAGAGCGCAGCATTTTGTTGCGCAAGTGGTATGACTTGCTGATGGCGAACGTAGAAGATTTGGGCCGTATCCTTACCGCCGAACAAGGCAAGCCCTATGCCGAGGCCAAAGGCGAAGTGGCGTACGGCGCCAGTTTTGTTGAGTGGTATGCCGAAGAAGCCAAACGTGTGAATGGCGAAACCCTGCCGCAGTTTGACAATAACCGCCGTCTCATGGTGCTGCAGCAGCCCATTGGTGTGTGCGCCGCCATCACGCCTTGGAATTTCCCCTTGGCCATGATCACACGCAAAGTTGCGCCTGCTTTGGCAGCGGGTTGTCCCGTCATCATCAAACCTGCCGAGCTCACACCGCTGACCGCTTTGGCGGCTGCCGAACTGGCGGTACGAGCAGGTTTGCCAGCCGGTGTGTTGAATGTGCTGACCGCCGACAGCGCCAACAGCATTTCTGTGGGCAAGGTATTTTGCGCCAGCGACACCGTGCGCCACATCAGCTTTACCGGTTCCACCGAGGTTGGGCGCATCCTCATGGCGCAGTCAGCGCCCACAGTGAAGAAACTCGCGTTGGAGCTGGGCGGCAACGCGCCTTTTATTGTGTTTGACGACGCCGACATTGACTCTGCCGTCGAGGGCGCCATGATCAGCAAATTTCGTAACGCGGGGCAAACCTGTGTGTGCGCCAACCGCATCTATGTTCAAGACGGCATTTACGATTCGTTTGTCGAAAAATTTGCTGCCAAAGTCGCCAAGCTGAATGTAGGCAATGGTTTTGCCGAGGGTGTGACCCAAGGACCGTTGATTGAGGACGCAGCGGTCGAGAAAGTCGAGCGACATGTGGCTGATGCGGTCAAGCAAGGTGGGCGTGTACTGGCAGGTGGCAAAAAAATGCAAGGTCAGTTTTTTGAACCTACTGTCATCGCTGATGCCAAGGCCAGCATGTTGTGCGCCAAGGAAGAAACCTTTGGCCCGTTTGCGCCGGTGTTTCGTTTCTCAACAGAGCAAGAAGCCATAGACGCTGCTAACAACACCGAGTTTGGTTTAGCCAGTTATTTCTACAGCCGCGACGTGGGCCGTATTTACCGTGTGGCTGAAGCTTTGGAATACGGCATGGTGGGAATCAATGTGGGCGTTATTGCCACCGAGCATGTGCCGTTTGGCGGCATGAAGCAGTCAGGTTTGGGGCGGGAGGGCTCAAGCCATGGCATGGCCGAATACCTTGAAATGAAGTACCTTTGTATTGGTGATATATTTCCGAGATAGTAAAAACTCATTTTTTACACTACAAAATAATCAATTCTGACAAATTTACTTAAGTTTAGTAATTATTTAAATAAACGAAAACCTTTATCAAAAACTGTTATTATTTTCCTGTATGCGCAACCATATTTATATTCGTTTTTTAACTCTGCTTCACACCATCGAGGGCAAGGGAGAACTTCCCGTTTTAGACCTTGATGCCAAGAAATTACTAGAGACCATTGCTGTTCGTCATGCACAAGGCAAGCCACTGACCGTGACAGAAACCATGGCCATGGCGCATATCGCCTCGCCTGCCACGATTCACCGGAAATTAGATATCCTGCGCGAAATCGGCATGATCGACACGCAATTCGAAGGCAGCAACCGCCGCACCAAATTTTTGGTGCCTACGCCCCTAGCGTTTCAGTACTTTCAAACGCATAGCAAGGTCATGGACCAAGCTATGGCACAAACCCCCTAAGCGCTGGGTTTGCTTTATCTAAATAAGTGCAACGCCGGTCTTGCTCTGCAAGAACTCGCGGGTCACCCCATCGGCGAGTTCAACCAGTTTTAAGCCCTCGGGGGTAACGTCCATCACCGCCAAGTCGGTGATGATGCGGTCGACCACGCCCACGCCTGTCAAGGGCAAGGTGCATTGAGGCAGGATTTTTAAATCCTCGGTGCCGTCTTTTTTCTTGGCCACATGTTCCATCAAAATGATGACGCGTTTGACACCAGCCACCAAATCCATGGCGCCACCCATGCCCTTGACCATCTTGCCCGGAATCATCCAGTTGGCCAAATCGCCTTTTTCGCTCACCTGCATGGCACCCAAAATAGACAGGTTGATCTTGCCGCCACGGATCATGGCAAAGCTGTCGTGACTGCCAAAAATAGAAGTACCTGCCAATGTGGTCACGGTTTGTTTGCCGGCATTGATCAGGTCGGCGTCCACATGGTCCTCATTCGGAAAAGGGCCTATGCCCAACATGCCGTTTTCGGACTGCAACCACACCTCGATGTTGCTGGGCACATGGTTAGCCACCAGGGTGGGAATACCGATGCCCAGATTGACATAAAAACCGTCTTCTAATTCGTGGGCAGCGCGCGCTGCCATTTGGTCTTGGCTCCAACTCATGCTCAGACTCCCGCTTTCTCTGTAATGGTTCTTTTTTCGATGCGTTTTTCAGGGTGGGCATTGAGTACGATGCGGTGCACATAAATGCCGGGCAAATGGACATGGTCGGGGTCTAGTTCTCCCACCTCGACGATTTTTTCCACTTCCACCACACAGACTTTGCCCGCCATGGCCACCGCCGGGTTGAAGTTGCGAGCAGTTAAGCGAAACTGCAAATTGCCCACGCGATCTGCGGCATAGGCTTTGACCAAGGACACATCGGGTACCAAAGAATGTTCCAACACATAGGTTTCGCCATCAAATTCGCGTAGTTCTTTGCCATCGGCCACCACGGTGCCGACACCGGTTTTGGTGAAAAACGCGGGGATGCCAGCGCCGCCAGCGCGAAGCTTTTCGGCCAAGGTACCTTGAGGGGTGAAATCAAGTTCGAGTTCACCAGCCAAATACTGGCGTTCAAACTCTTTGTTTTCGCCAACATAAGAAGAAATCATTTTTTTAATCTGACGGGTTTGCAGCAACAAACCCAAACCAAAATCGTCAACACCGGCGTTGTTGGAAATCGCGGTGAGGTTTTGCACCTTGCTGTCGCGCAAAGCCGCAATCAAGGCTTCGGGGATGCCACACAAACCAAAGCCTCCCACGGCAATCAACTGACCATCACGGACCAAACCATCAAGCGCGGCCGCGGCACTGGGAAACAATTTATTCAAACCACTCTCCTTTGCTGCAATGCAACGATTCTAGGGGGTGGGCATAATCTAAACATATGGAGACGATATGAACCGCTACCCTGCCCCTGAGATCAAAGACCTGCCTGAAGACATCCGCGCCAAAGTCTTGGAAGTTCAAGAAAAAGCCGGTTTTGTACCAAATGTGTTTTTGACCTTGGCGCGTCGCCCTGCTGAATGGCGGGCATTTTTCGCTTACCACGATGCCCTCATGCTGCGTGAAGACAGTGGCCTGACCAAGGGCGAGCGTGAAATGATCGTCACCACCACCAGTGCCGCCAACCACTGCTTGTATTGCGTGGTGGCACATGGCGCCATCTTGCGTATCTATGAGAAAAAGCCCTTGGTGGCAGACCAAGTGGCCATCAATTACCGCAAAGCGGACATCAGCCAACGCCATCGCGCCATGCTTGACTTTGCGATGAAGGTATGTTTGCACAGCGATGAAATTGCCGATGCGGACTTTGCCCCCTTACATGCCCATGGTTTCAGCGATGAGGATATTTGGGATATCGCATCCATCACCGCCTTTTTTGGTTTGTCTAACCGTATCGCTAGTTTTTCAAATATGTTGCCCAACCCCGAGTTTTATCTGATGGGGCGCACCCCTAAAGAGAAGAAGACCTAAGCAGGCACCAAGTTGCGCATCAGTTGGGACATCAGCAAATCAACCAACTGGTCTTCAAACGCCTCAGTCTCCATGTGCTCGAAGCGCTCTAGGGAAGCGCTGCGCAAACAGCCCATGAGCGAGCGACTCAGGACAAAGGTTTGTGTCTCGTCTAAAACCGGCAACAAGGGGTGTTGAAGGTATTTCAAACACGCCATCAAACGGTCCACCATTTGTTGCACAGACAAGGCGGTTTCCTCGGGCTGCTCGAGCAGCCAACACAAGCGGTTCATGGCGCGTCGGTAATTTTTCCCTAAAGCAAAACCTTGTATGCAAATTTGCACATATCGACGCACAAACACTTCTGGTGTGATGTCTTCTGGGTCATGGCTACACTCGACCGAGAACAAATAGCTTTCAAGTTCACGCAGCACCAAGCTGCGCCCATGTTGCGACATGGCGCGAAAAATAGCCTCTTTGCTTGAAAAGTATTGGTAAAGCGTGCCCACTGAGAAGCCAGCCTTGGCTGCAATTTTGTTGGTGGTAAGACCACTGACACCCTCTCGGTCAACAATTTGCGAGGTGGCTTCGAATATGGCGTCAATGGTGAGTTGAGCGCGTTTTTGAGTCGGTTGTTTGCGCATGATCTGCGCAGACAACTCGTGGGGAAGCGTCACTGTGGTTATCTCCGTCAGTCCTACAAAAGCAGCGGGACACCTCCGAATATTAACCATAAAAACTAAATATTAAGAATTAAATCAATTATTTAGTGAAAGATATGAAAGTTTGTTTAAAAGGATCAGCACGTCGAAACTGAACACCTCAAACCAAATATGCTCTCATCCAATCAGGCAAGGAGGCAGATTTTTTCAAAGGGAAATTGACCCATACCGTGGTGGCGCCTCCCTCGGCATGGATCACACCAGGTTGGTCAGCCCGCTCTAAGGTAGCCCAAGATTCAAATGAACTGCGTTGCGGATCGCTGACATACATCTTGACCAGTACATCGCAGGGGTATTCCAACTGAATCAGAAAATTACAAAAAGCATTGACGATGACGGGCCCTTCGCCAGAGGGATCGGGGGGACAAGCCAACTGGGTAAACCAATTGATACGGGCCGTCTCCAAATAGCGAAAGTAGCTGGTGTTGTTGAGGTGCCCCATGGCATCCATATCGCCCCAGCGCATGGCTATCACCTCTTGGTAAACCAGTTTCTTTTCGACAGGCAGTTTTATTCTCATATTGAAAAACCGTCATCTGCAGAAATGACAGCGCCATTGATGAAATCGCTTTGCGGGCTGGCCAACATCACCAACAAAGCATCGAGGTCGTGGGTTTGGCCAAGGCGCTTTTTGGGGAACATATTCACCAACTTTTTCCCTTGCTCGGTCTCCCAATGGTGGTGGTTGATTTCGGTATCGATGTAACCAGGACAAATCGCATTCACATTGATGCCGTACCTGCCCCACTCGATCGCCATGGCTTTGGTCATTTGCACCACTGCCGCTTTGCTCATGCAGTAGACGCCGATTTGCGGCAACACGCGCAGCGCGGCAGCCGAAGCAATATTGATGATGCGCCCACCCGCATAAGTGCCCGGCAACACACCTTTGGATCGCGCCAACATGCGTTTACCCACCGCCTGTGCCACGAAAAATGCACCGCGTACATTGGTGTTGAAGATAAAGTCAAAGTCTTCTTCTTGCACGTCTTGCAAACGCTGTGTGGCACTGACGCCAGAGTTGTTGATCAAAATATCTATGGGTCCGACCTCGGCTTCCGCTTGCTCCACGGCAGCTTCAATGCTGTGTTGGTTGGTGACATCCAAATTGACAACATGCGCCTGTCCGCCTTGCGCCTCTATGTCAATGCGCAAAGATTTCAATCGCTCCTCACGTCGGCTTGCCAAAACCACAGCTGCCCCAGCACTCGCCAAGGTCTGGGCAAACTGAGCACCCAAGCCACTGGAGGCTCCAGTGACCAAAGCCACGCGTCCGGATAAATCGAGGCTGTACGCCATAGTGAGCTCCAAAAAGTCAAAAAAAGGCTGTTGTGCAGGTAAGCCCCAAAGGCATTTGATTATGGCGATAAGCGCTGACCACTCCGAATAGAATCTGTCGCTGCTATGACACCTTATCCACCGTTCTTATGACCCCCCAAGATTTGCTCGAACAATTTGGCCCTCGCGAGGCAATGGAATATGACGTTGTGGTGGTGGGCGGCGGGCCTGGCGGCTTGGCCACCGCTATTCGCTTGAAGCAACTGTGCCTAGGCAAAGGCCACGACCTGTCGGTGGTAGTGCTTGAAAAAGGTTCTGAGCCCGGAGCACATATTTTGTCCGGTGCAGTCATGGACCCACGGGCCATGGACGAGCTGTTTCCCGACTGGAAAAAAATGGGCGCCCCATTGAACCAAGCTGTCAACGGCGACGAGTTGCTGATTCTTTCAGAAGATGGTGCCACCTCTGTGCCTTCTTGGCTGATGCCGCGTAATTTTCACAACGACGGTTGCTATGTGGTGTCCTTAAGCAACGTCACCAAATGGCTGGCTCAGCAAGCGGAGAATTTAGGCGTGGAAATTTTTCCAGGCTTCACCGCGGCCGAAGTGCTCTACAACGATAACGGCTCTGTCAAAGGTGTGGCGACCGGCCATGTGGGTTTGGGCAAAGACGGGCAACCCACAGATAACTTTCAATTGGGCATGGAGTTACACGCTAAATACACCGTCTTTGCCGAAGGGGCGCGTGGCCATTTGGGCAAGCAAGTCATTGAGCGTTTCAAGCTCAACCAAGGCAAAGACACGCAAACCTTTGCCATCGGTATCAAAGAGCTGTGGGAAGTCGACCCCGCCTTGGCCAAGCCCGGCTTGGTGGTTCACACCTCGGGGTGGCCCATCGCGGACAACAGCTTTGGTGGCGGATTTTTGTACCACCTTGAAGACAACAAAGTCACATTGGGCTTTGTGCTGGGACTCGATTACACCAACCCCTATATGAGCCCATTTGAAGAAATGCAGCGCTGGAAAACACACCCCAGCATTGCCAAGCATTTAAAGGGCGGCAAACGCATTGGCTATGGCGCTCGTGCTATCAACAACGGCACACCACAAGCACTGCCTAAGACCGTGTTTCCTGGGGGTGCCCTCATTGGATGCGATGCGGGTTACTTGAATGCTGCTCGCATCAAGGGCAGCCATGCCGCGATCAAGTCGGGAATGTTGGCGGCTGAAGCCGCCTTTGTGGCGATTGCCGAAGGTCGTTCGCACGATGAACTGACGGCCTACCCCACCCATTTCGAAAACAGCTGGCTTTTCAAAGAATTGCACCAAACCCGCAATTTCAAAAACTGGTTCAAAAAAGGCAAATGGGTGGGCCAACTCATGACGGGTGTGGAGCAATTTGCTTTGCCCAAAATAGGTGTCAGCACCCCCCCTTGGACCTTGCACAACCACAAGGCTGACCACACCAGCCTAAAACCCTCTGCACAGTCCCAAGCCATTGCTTACCCCAAGCCCGATGGCGTCATCAGCTTTGACAAACTCTCCAGCGTGTTCATCAGCAACACCAATCATGAAGAGAATCAACCGGCGCACCTGACCCTCAAAGACAGCGCAGTACCAGTCAGCATCAACCTTGCCACCTATGATGGGCCTGAAGGTCGTTACTGCCCTGCCGGTGTTTACGAGTACGTCAAGACGGCCGAAGGTGCAGACCAGTTGCAAATCAATGCACAAAACTGTGTACATTGCAAAACCTGTGACATCAAAGACCCCACGCAAAATATCGTGTGGGTTACGCCCGAAGGTGGCGGTGGCCCGAACTACGCAGGCATGTGACCATGACCAAATACCACGAAGAACATACATGGGTTCGCACCGAGGGCGATTTCGCTTGGGTGGGCATCACCGTTCACGCTCAAGAAACCTTGGGGGACATTGTGTTTGTAGAAATGCCCACCATCGGTGACAGCTTTGCGCAAGGCACGGTTTTGGGTGTGGTGGAGTCGGTCAAAGCCGCCGCCGATGTGCATATGCCTGCCAGCGGCACGGTGTTACAGGTGAATGAAGAACTGCGCGCAGACCCCTCACTTGCCAATACTGACCCCGAGGGTGCGGGTTGGTTTTGCAAAGTCCAACTCAGCGACGTGGCAGAACTTGATGGCTTGATGGATGCTTCAACCTACGCAGGTTTTGCTGGCTAAATCTGAATAGCCTGCCCCAGCCGTTCAATTCCTTCTTTGATTTTTGCCACATCCGCAGTAGCAAAACTCAGGCGAATGGCACAGGGGTCTGGGTTATTGGCAAAGAATGGCGCACCTGGCACAAAAGCCACGCCTTTTTCAATCGCACGTTTGGCTAACTCGTTCCCATCTTTCAATTTACCACCAGCGCCCGTCAGTTGCGCCCAAAAAAACAGCCCTCCTTGCGGTTGACTGAAGGACAAGGCGTCGCCTAGTTCTTTCTTCAAGGCTTCACCCATGGCCTTGGCCCGCTCAGCGTAAACGCGACGTACGTTTTCTAAGGTGGCGGGCATTCGACCCGCTTTGAGGTATTGCGCTGCTGTGGCTTGGGCAAATGTTGATGTGTGCGCATCGCTGAACTGTTTGCACATGGTGGCTTTGGCCAAGAGCTCAGAGGGCGCAATCATCCAGCCCAAACGCAGGCCAGGGGACAGCACCTTGCTCAGAGACCCACAATGCACCAACCAATCGCGGCTGCCAGGCACTTGCTCGGTGAGCGCCAGCAAAGAAGGCGGTGGCGGTTCAGCGAAATACAAATCGCCATAAGGATCGTCTTCCACCACCACGGTTTGGTACTTAACTGCCAACTCTAAAACCTTCAAGCGACGCTCTAAACTCATCATCGCGCCGCTGGGGTTGCCAAAGGTGGGAATCAAATACACCAACTTAGGTTTGTGCTTGACCATCATGTCTTCAAGTTGGTCAACCTTCACACCATCGGCATCGATAGGCACACCGATGACTTGGGGGCCATACAACCTGAAGCATTGGATGGTGGCTAAAAATGTGGGGGCTTCCACCAACACCACATCGTTGGGGTTTATCAAGGTTTTAGCCACCAAGTCCAAAGCTTGTTGGCTGCCGGTGGTGACAATCAAACCATCAGGCGCCAAACTTTTCACACCCTTGCTGGCCATGAAGGCGGACAACTCTTCACGCAGTGGGTTGTAGCCCTCTGTTGCGCCGTATTGCAAAGCAGCGCCTGGCTCCTCGGTCAATGCGCGAGCGCTGGCTTCGCGAATGCCTTCCACATCAAACATGGCGCTGTCTGGAAATCCCCCCGCAAAACTGATGATGCCAGGCTTGCCCAGCAGTTTGAACAGTTCGCGGATGGCGGAGGTTTCTACATTGTTGAGGCGGTCGGCAAATTGCATAGGGTGATAATTGGGATCTGACCCCGATTGTTGAAAATGAAAAAAGAGCACATCGAGCCGTTTTTTGCGACGCTCAAAGCAGCGAACCCGCAGCCCAATACCGAATTGGAATATACCAGCGTGTTTGAGTTGCTGACCGCTGTGCTGCTGAGTGCGCAAGCCACCGATGTCGGCGTGAACAAGGCCACTCGCAAACTTTTTCCCCTTGCAAACACGCCGCAGAAAATAATGACCTTGGGGCTTGAAGGTTTAGAAAGTCACATCAAAACCATTGGGCTTTTTCGTAGCAAGGCCAAGCACTTGATGCAAACCTGCCAAATGCTGGTCGACTTGCATGGGGGGGAAGTCCCCCGCAATCGAGAGGCCTTGGAAGCCTTGCCAGGTGTGGGTCGTAAAACCGCCAATGTGGTGCTCAATGTGGCTTTTGGTGAAGCCACGATGGCGGTGGACACGCATATTTTTCGCATGGGCAACCGAACTGGGTTGGCGCCAGGCAAGACGCCTTATGAAGTAGAGATGGGTTTACTCAAACGCATTCCTGCTGCCTATTTGGTTGATGCTCACCATTGGTTGATATTGCATGGCCGCTATGTGTGCCAAGCCAGAAAGCCGCTGTGTTGGCAATGTCAGGTAGCAGACCATTGCGACTTCAAACCCAAAACAACAGGACCTAACTAACGCTATTCGTCTAAATGGTCTTTGGCCAATTGGATCGCTTGCTTGAGAACGTCTAAGTCACCGATGTGGTTGGCCATCACCAAAATCAAACGCGCATTGAGCAAATGGCTTTGGTCTTCGCTCAAGCCTTGGTGGGCATCCATCAAGGCTTCGTAAAAAGCGTCACCTGGCTCGAAGTCACCACGCACAGCAGAGCTGCTGTCATGAAAATTGGCTTGGGCATTCAAAGTGGTCATGGCAATACTTCCTAAAGTGACGCAAGCTTAGCAAAGCTTGAAAATCTCTAGATTGGCAGGACTCCACTATTGCGACAGAAGCCTCTAATTTGGTTCAAAAATCTATACGCCACCACTCCCCATAGATCGGCGCGTCTGTAGGCCACTGACTGGCACTTTCCACCCACCGGATACCTTTTGACAGTAACTGCACAGCGCGAGCTACGCCGCCATGAGTGATCCACACTTGGTCTTCATCAGGCTGTTGCCGTACCGCATCCCACAAGTCTGCAACCCGAGCCAACACTTCATTGGCGCTTTCCACGCCGCCGAAG
>Ga0209550_10003391_pt1 | contig 15181 bp, 14 predicted proteins | sample LauGreSuBDMM15SN_2_FD_187567 | JGI IMG/M metagenome (GOLD analysis project Ga0209550, IMG submission 187567) | Freshwater lake microbial communities from Lake Michigan, USA - Su13.BD.MM15.SN (SPAdes) (version 5) | ecosystem: Environmental > Aquatic > Freshwater > Lake | place: Lake Michigan...
CAGGTATTGCCATCGAAACCGTACAGCGCATTGTCGTAACCAATGTCTTTGATTACTTCGCGAGCCAACTTTGGAATGTCGACATATGCAGAAGTGGTGATCTCGCCAGCTACAACACACAAACCAGTAGTGAGAAGGGTTTCGCAGGCAACTCGACCTTGTGGGTCTTCCGCCAAAATTGCGTCCAGGACGGCATCCGAAACCTGGTCGGCCATCTTGTCGGGGTGTCCTTCGGTAACGCTCTCCGAAGTGAAGGTAAAGTTTCTCACGAGTACTCCTCTAGTGCTGATACGACGATCAGACACTAGTAGAAAGTGTTACTCGGCGTCGGCAACGACCTCGCCGGTTGGCAAATCGGTGGCTTCAAATGATTCCACCACTGCATCGGCAGCAACCTCTAGGAGGGCAGCGTCAGCGTCGGCTTCTGGCTCTTCGTAGGCCCTCATTGGCACGCTCAGAATTTTGTCGGCGGCGATTTCTTCGAAACTGATCGAAAGCGGCTTGCGCGAGGTTGAGCTGACCTGTGGTGGAACCATGGTTCCAAGGCCTTCGCCCAGCTGGTTGAAGTACGAGTTGATTTCACGTGCTCGACGAGCGGACAGAGTAACAAGACTGAACTTTGACAAGGTGCGCTTCATCAGGCTCTCGAGCGGTGGGTTCATCATGGTGTCTTCAGTGGCCACGTGGGGTTCCTTTCACTTCATAAAAATTGATGGAGGCGAGCTCCAAGGCAAACCACTCTAGCGCGAGATTTGGGCGTAGAAACGAGAGATTCAGGCGCGTTTGGCTCGAACAGCATTGATTAATTCGAGCATCTCGTCAATCGTTGCGCTCAAGTCATCATTGATCAAGACATAATCCGCAAGGGCCTTGCCAATGGGTTCCTCGTCTTCGGCTTTTTGCAGCCGCTGTTCAACCTTTTGTTCCACGTCTCCCCTGCCTTGAAGGCGGGCGCGCTGCTCTTCTCGCGTTGGGGGTAGCACAAATAACAGCACAGCATCGGGGTGCATTTTCTTCACTTGACTTGCACCATCAACTTCAATTTCAAGAACGATGTCCCGACCGATTGGGGCCTCGGGGTTTGGGGTTCCATACATATTGCCGATGAACTCTGTCCATTCGAGAAAACCGTTGTTTGCTATTCGCTGTTGAAACTGTTCGCGAGTGACAAACACATAGGCATCTTCCGCCTCGCCCGGCCTTCGTTCGCGGGTAGTCCAAGAACGACTGAGCCACAAACGATCGTCGCGTCGAACGAGGGCTTCAACGATTGTGCTCTTGCCAACGCCACCAGGACCTGAGACAACGATGATCAGCGAATTCATGATTGAGTAACTTGTTCGATAATTGAGGAACGTTGCTCGGGTGTGAGATCGCCGACGTGAGATCGTTCCGATAATGCCATGTCGGCAAGAATCCTGCGAGCTCTGACTTTTCCAACGCTTGGGATTCGTTCGATGAGTTTCACCACGTATACGTAGGTGTTGCATAACGGCGCATGCTCATCGCCAGCAACGTCAAACACTGTTTGAATCGCTACGCGGCCGGTAGAAACGTCGTCGCACAACCTTGCTATTTCATCTCGCAATTCGGTCAGTGAAGGCGACAACATTGCCTAAGTTTATCGCTAATTCGATGCCAGTCCGCCTTTGTGAGCGGCGTTGACAACCTCAGTCCAATTATTGACTCCATGCTTTCTTGCCCATTGACGCATTTCACGATCGATACGCATTGCTGCACGCGGATTTGCAAACGTGGCAGTGCCGACTTGGATGCATGATGCACCAGCCATCATCATTTCGATTGCATCCACACCCCTTGAGATTCCGCCTACTCCAATGATCGGCAGTCGTGGCAATCGACTACGAACATCGAAGATCGTTCGAACTGCGATCGGATGAATACCACTACCCGAAAGGCCCCCTCCGCCGTTGCCAAGAGCTGGCAAGCCTGTCTCAACGTCAATGGCCAGACCCAATGCGGTGTTGATTAACGTCACCGCTTGGCAGCCCGCTTCCTCAACCGCCGCGGCGACGTCGACAACGCGATCGGTATTGGGGCTGAGTTTCGCCCACAACGGCACTTTGGCCACCGAACACACCTTGACTATCTCGGCTGAAAGATGCTCATCGTGAGCGAAGATGCCATGAGGAGTATTTGCAGCCTTGCTGCTTGAGCCAATGTTTGGGCACGAAAGATTGATCTCAATTGCGGCGAGATCAGTTGATACACCGGACAAAAGTGACGCCGCCGATTGATAGTCGTCGATGCTAAATCCCCAGATACTTGCAACAATCGTTGCTCCTACTTTTTTCAATCGTGGCAAGTCATGCTCGATCCAATGCGCGACTCCCAAGCCCTGCAATCCAACCGCGTTCAACATGCCCGTGCTTGTTGGGCGCAGACGAGGCGCCTTGTTGCCAGCCCACTCGAAGGACGACATCGATTTAACGACAATTGCCCCGATTTCGCTGAGGGGAAAATACGGATCAAGTTCGTCGGCGTGTCCGGCCGTACCCGATGCCAATAGAACCGGCGACTTGAACACCACGTCGTTTACTCGAGCCGAGTGATCGAAGTGTTTTTGCCCTCTCACCGTTGGTGGTACTCCTGAAGTGACCGAACTTCCAATGGATGCTCCTGTTGTTCGGCCAAACCTTGAACCGCGGCCAATGCAGCATTTATCGTGGTGACCGACGAAACGTGCCAAATGTTGGCGGCCTTTCGAATGGCCTCACCATCGGAGTGAGCACCACGACCCCTGGGCGTATTGATCACAAATGCAATCTCACCACGCGAAATGAGATCAACTGCATCATCGCGTACAGCAGATGCAGTGTTTTGTTCGGATACCTTTCCGACAACGCGGTCTACTGGGTATCCGAAACGTTCTAGATATTGCGCCGTTCCCGATGTAGCGACGATCCCAAGATTCAATTGACGCAGACGTTTAGCAACAACCAAACCACTTGGCTTGTCCTTGTCGTTCAGCGAGAGAAACACCATTCCGGCTAGAGGCAGCCGTGTGCCGGCCGCAGTTTCGGCTTTGATGAAGGCCCGACCAAATGTTGAATCGATGCCCATAACTTCACCGGTGCTTCGCATTTCAGGCCCGAGCGCCGTATCGACTTCTGGGAAGCGGTTGAACGGGAGCACGGCTTCCTTCACGGAAACATGACCGTTATTCACTGGAGCACGCAATACTCCTTCAATTCGAAGCTCGGAAAGACTTGCGCCGAGCATTACGCGACTAGCAACCTTTGCCAAGGAGACACCAGTTGCCTTCGCGACGAACGGAACTGTGCGACTTGCGCGAGGATTGGCTTCAATCACGTACACGGCGTTACCAGCAACGGCGAACTGCACGTTAATGAGACCAATAACCCCGAGCGCCTGGGCAATCACTCGCGTGTACGACTCGACGGCCTCGATCACCCATGGTTCGAGGGTTGGGGGCGGAATCGCGCAAGCAGAATCACCCGAGTGAACACCTGCCTCTTCCACGTGCTCCATCACTCCACCGATGAGCACCTCACCTTGCGAATCTCGAATAGCGTCGACATCAATTTCCGTTGCATCATCGAGGAACCTGTCGATAAGCACCGGTCGCTCGGATGACAATCCGCCTTCTCGCCCAAGGCTTCCCGCTGCCGCGATCTCGTCCATCGCGCGTTGCAGATGGGCATCATCATGCACGATCTGCATAGCTCGACCGCCTAAGACATAGCTTGGGCGAACAAGCACCGGATAGCCGACTTCTCGAGCAACTATGAGTGCTTCATCAAAAGTCAATGCTGTTCCACCCGGAGGTTGAGCAATCCCGAGTGACGTGCACAATGCGCTCCACTTTTCGCGGTCTTCGGCGAGATCAATTGATGACGGGTGTGTTCCCGCAATGAGTTCGGCAGGAATCAAGTTGGCAAGCTTCAATGGTGTTTGTCCGCCGAGGCTAACGATCACACGCGGCGGTATGTCAGACGCCCGACTTTCGGCTTCAATCACGTTCATTACGTCTTCACGGGTGAGTGGCTCGAAATATAAGCGATCCGACGTGTCGTAGTCGGTTGAGACCGTCTCCGGATTGCAGTTGACCATCACTGTTTCGTAGCCAGCTTCCCGCAAAGCAAAACTCGCGTGCACGCAGCAGTAGTCAAACTCGATTCCTTGGCCAATACGGTTGGGCCCGCTACCCAAGATGATGACTCGCGGCTTACTTGAAGCCCGGACCTCATTCTCATCTTCGTACGTCGAGTAGTGGTATGGGGTCTCGGCGGCAAACTCTGCGCTGCAAGTGTCTACTGCCTTGTAGGTAGGTATGACTCCGGCCTTAAGGCGAGCGGCTCGAACATCGTCTTCTGTTGTGGACCAGAGGTATGACAATTGGGCATCAGCAAAACCAAGTCGCTTCGCTCGTCTCCAGTCGCGAACTGTCATCGTGGTGGTCGTCAATGCAGACAGATAGGAACGCTCCTCGATGATGATCATCATTTGGTCAAGGAACCAATGATCGATCATGCAGGCCTGGTAAACCCGCTCGACAGAAATTCCACGATGGAGACACACACCAACTTGGAACAACCTCTCGGGCGTGGGTATCGCAATCATTTTCAACATCGCTTCGTCAGCCATGCCGTCATAAGCAGTCTCAGACTGATCACAATTGAGACCCATATGTCCGTTCTCTAACGATCGAAGTGCCTTCTGAAGACTTTCAGGGAATGTGCGCCCGATCGACATGGCTTCGCCAACACTCTGCATCTGCGTCCCCAACACACCAGAAGTACCGGGAAACTTCTCGAATGCCCACCGGGGCACCTTTGTCACGACGTAGTCGATAGTTGGCTCAAAACTTGCCGGGGTCATCTTGGTGATGTCATTAGAGATTTCGTCGAGCGTGTAACCGACAGCAAGTTTTGCGGCAATTTTTGCAATTGGAAAACCGGTTGCCTTAGATGCCAACGCAGATGACCTGGAAACTCTTGGATTCATCTCGATTACAACTTGATCGCCATTCTTCGGGTTAACCGCGAATTGAACATTGGACCCACCCGTTTCGACGCCGACTCTTCGAATACAAGCAAAGGCGGCGTCACGCATCATTTGATACTCGACATCCGAAAGGGTCATTGCAGGTGCGACGGTTATCGAATCACCGGTGTGCACACCCATCGGGTCTACGTTCTCGATAGAGCAGATGATGACGCAGTTATCGGCCTTATCGCGCATCACCTCTAATTCAAATTCTTTCCAGCCAGCAATTGATTCTTCGATCAAAATTTCTCCGATGGGGCTGGCAGCGATGCCATTAGCCGCGAGCCGGGTGAATTCTTCGGGAGTGTGGGCGATGCCCGTGCCGCGACCGCCCAAAATGTATGCGGGCCGAATGATGATCGGTAGGCCAATCTCGAGACATACTTTTTCTGCTTCTTGCATGTTGTGGGCAACACCACTTCGAGGCACCTTGAGACCGATCTCAATCATTGCCACCTTGAATTTTTCTCTGTCTTCGGCCGTGGCAATTGCCTCGGCGTTCGCACCAATCAGCTCCGGCGTTCCGGGTACACCCACTTTCCCTATCGCGAACAACTCCATTGCAAGGTTTAGTGCAGTTTGCCCACCAAGCGTTGGTAGAACTGCATCAGGTTTTTCGCGGTCGATGATGGCGCTCAATACTTCGACAGTCAGTGGTTCGATATATGTTCGGTCGGCAAAATCTGGATCGGTCATGATCGTTGCCGGGTTCGAGTTGGCCAAAATTACCCGGTAACCCTCTTCGCGCAGAACGCGACACGCCTGCGTTCCCGAATAATCAAATTCACATGCCTGGCCAATGACAATCGGGCCAGAGCCAATGATCAGAATCGTTTTAAGATCACTACGACGAGGCATTATCGCTGCTCCATCATTGTTTTGAATTCAGCGAAAAGGTATCGGCTGTCGTGTGGCCCCGGCCCTGCCTCGGGGTGATATTGCACACTGAACGCGTTGGCGCCAATCACCTTCATTCCTTCGTTGGTGTTGTCGTTGAGATTCGTGTGTGTGATTTGGGAGATGCCTGCAAGAGATTCTGGATCGACACAGAAATTGTGATTTTGACTGGTGATCTCCACAGCGCCTGTAGAGAGTTTTCGCACCGGATGGTTTGCTCCGTGATGACCGAAAGGAAGCTTGAACGTTTTTCCCCCAAGTGCAAGCGTGAGCAATTGGTGGCCTAAACAGATACCGAATACGGGGGTACCGCTACTGACGAGCGCCGAAATCACCTCGGGTGCTCCGGTTACTGCCTCTGGATCGCCAGGACCGTTAGAGAGAAACACACCATCTGGAGACAGTTTGGTTATCTCATCGAACGAAGTAGAGGCTGGAACAACTGTCACCGTTGCAATTTCGCTCAAACAACGAAGAATGGTTGACTTAATTCCATAATCAAAGGCAACTACTTTGTAATGCCCGCTTCCCACCACATACGGCTTGGCTGTTGTTACCTGCGAAACCAGATTGACGCCGCTCGTGCCGCGTTCAGCTCGCGCTGCGCTCAACAGCGCGTCTACCGTCGAACCTCCGAACGCGCCACTCATTGCACCCGTGTCACGAAGGATTCGCGTGAGACGGCGGGTATCGACGCCCGCTATGCCGCTCACATTTAGGCGCGTTAAATAATCGTTGAGATCTTCGGCGCTTCGCCAGTTGCTCCTGCGTCTTGTCATTTCACGGACAATCACACCTCTCGCAAAAACGGCGCGACTCTCATCATCGGCTGGTGCTGTTCCGTAATTGCCAATGTGGGGTGTCGTGAACGTAACGATCTGCCCGGCGTAAGACGGATCGGAAATGACCTCTTGGTACCCCGTCATTGCGGTATGAAAAACGACCTCGCCACTTGAAACGCCCTGTTTGCAATCGGCGCCAATCAACTCGCCCTCGAAGACTGAGCCATCAGATAGCACCAGTGCCCCTTCACGAATTGTCACTTGAGCGCCTCACCATCACGTACGACTAGATTTCCGTTAAACATTGTGTGTACTACTTTGCAACGCAATTGGCGCCCCACAAAGGGAGTATTGGTGCTCTTGCTCGCCAAAGTTTGCGGGTTGACCATCCAAGACGCATTGAGATCCACAAAACATAAGTTTGCAGCAACTCCCACCCGCGGCAAGTTACCTTGTCTATCTGCGATTCCTGCAATCCTCGCTGGTGCGACCGACATCACATTTGCAATAGCCAGTGGGTCTAAGTCGAGCGCGGCGCACGTGACGCCCAACGCAGTCTCGAGACCAAGCATGCCGGGAGGCGCCTGATCGAGGGGCAATTCCTTATCCCGGCGGGAATGCGGGGCATGATCTGTGGCGATGGCGTCGATCGTTCCGTCCAATACACCGGCTTTCAGCGCATCGATGTCAGAAATTGTTCGCAACGGAGGATTGACTTTGAATGTTGCATCAAAACCTCTGAGCAGTTCGGCCGTCAATGACAAGTGATGAGGTGTAACTTCCGCAGTGACTGGAAGACCATCGCGCTTTGCTTGACGAACCAGATCGACGCTTCCAGCAGTAGAAAGGTGAAGAAAATGAATCCTTGCACCTGTGAGACGCGCCAATTCAATGTCGCGGTGGACCATAAGCTCCTCCGCTAGCGACGGCCAGCCAGGAACGCCCAAATCCGACGAACAACCACATTCGTGCATCACCGCACCCTGAGTGAGCGCAGAAACCTCGCAATGCTGACCCAACACCACGTTCAATTGCTTGGAGTACTCCATTGCTCTTCGCATCAGCAAAGGATCCTGCACCCCTGAACCATCGTCGGTAAACAGATGGACTCCCGCCTTCGCAAGTTTGGCCATCGGAGCAAGAGCCTTTCCTTGTCTTCCAACCGTGATGCAACCACTTGGAACAACCTCCAACAATCCGGCACGTTGACCCTGCAGTCGAACAAACTCGATCGTTGGGACGTTGTCCTGCGCGGGATCCGTATTTGGCATTGCAACCACTGCCGTGTAGCCACCCTTTGCACCGGCACGACTACCCGTCTCTATCGTCTCGGTGTCTTCCCTACCCGGTTCACGCAGATGCGCGTGCAAGTCAACGAACCCGGGAAAAACTACGAGTCCAGAAATATCGATGACTTCGTCGGCCGAAAACCACGCACCGATCTCCGCGATCTTGCCGTCGTCTACCAACAAATCGGCAGAGACCACACCATCTTTCGTAACAATGCTCCCACCACGAAATGCGACACTCATTGAGCTGTCTCCTTTGCAAGACGTTCTATTGCGTTTTCACGATCATCATTAAATGTGAGCGCAGTAAATAAAACCGCCATACGCACCGACACCCCGTTTGCTACCTGGCGATGAATTAACGACTGCGAAAGCAGCGAAGGATCGACTTGCATTTCAACTCCGCGATTCATGGGGCCAGGATGCATGATTCGTGAAGCACTCGGCAAGATAGCCACACGTTTTTCTGTGAGTCCAAACCGATTTCCATATTCCGACAGATTCGGGATGAGACCTTGATCCATACGTTCGCTTTGCAAACGGAGCATGTACAAAATATCGGTCTCGCGGATGACATCATCGATATCCGTTGAAACAGTGACTGGCCAATGATCTATATCCGGCGGGAGAAGTGTGTTCGGCGCGACAAGTATCACTTTCGCACCGAGCATTGCGAAAGCTTCAACGTTGCTGCGAGCGACCCGGCTATGTCGGATGTCGCCGACAATCGAGATAGTTAATCCTTCGAAGGAAATAGTCCCAAGTGATTCTGCAATCGTGAAGCAATCAACGAGGGCCTGGGTTGGGTGCTGGTGGGCCCCGTCCCCTGCATTGATGATTGAGGCATCGGTCCATTGTTCAATTTGCCACGGAATACCCGACGACTTGTGACGCACAACGAATGCGTCAACCCCCATGTCCGAAATGGTTTCGATCGTGTCACGAAGGCTTTCACCCTTATTTACGCTTGAATTGGACACGCTGAAATTCATTGTCTCTGCCGAAAGCCTCTTTGCGGCAGTTTCGAAACTTAAGCGAGTGCGAGTTGAGTCCTCGAGGAACAGGCTCACCACTGTCTTTCCGCGCAATGCCGGAACTTTCGGAATCGGTCGAGAATTAATCTCTGCCATTTGTTTGGCGCGCTCGATAATGGCCAAGACACCCGGCTTCCCAATCTCGGAGATACTGCGAATGTGCTTCATGAGGTCGCTCCGGAAGTAACGATCACGCCATCGACCGCCACAAGCACTTCATCCGAATTCTTGGTCGGAAGATTTTTGCCCACGAAATCGGGCCTGATCGGAAGTTCACGGTGCCCCCGGTCCACTAGTACCGCCAATTGCACACACTTTGGTCGACCAAAATTATTCAAACCCTCAAGTGCTGCCCGAACGGTCCTACCAGTAAACAAAACGTCATCGACCAATACGACAGTCGTATCCGTTATGTCGCAAGGAATATCACTAACGGCCACCTGGCTCGCTGGCCGAAGATCGATGTCGTCACGGTGCATCGAAACATCAAGCAAGCCAAGAGGCACAACGAGTTCTGGTTCGATGTCTGCAATCTTTGAGGCCAAGGCTTGCGCGATCCAAACCCCTCCGCGCTGCAGTCCAACAATCACGAGGTTGGCAGAACCATGATTCTTTTCAACTATTTCGTGGGCAATACGACTTAAAGCACGCTGCACATCGGGGCCAGTCATGACAGCAACGCTCGATGTTGGTACTGCGCTCACATTAATCCCTTCGTCTGAGCCTCACGGGGCTCAATTAACGACCTGCGAAAATATAGCAGGGCTACAGCCTCATGTAGACAATCCACCAGGCGTTAGAACCGACCACCCTGAACTCCGAGGATTCCTTCGACCAAACTTCACTTGCCGCCTCGTCTAACACTGCAGGGAGCATGACGAATTGAACTTCATCGGCGAAAGGCAACCGGTCTCCTTTGGCAAACACATCAGGCCCATAGAGCGATCTTTGGAACGGATTGGGAAACGAGTAAATGCGCTCCCTGCGCGCTAGTTGGGCGGTCAGCGGGTGGTACGCACTCACCACCGCTTCATCGGGAATTGTTAAAAATAGTTCGTGGGCGGCGATAACCGCTGGGTTCGATGCAGACCATTGCCCGACCGAGCTTCGGGCAGCCGGAAGTGGAGACAACCAATATCCGAAGCCAAGCGAACAGACTGCAACAGCAGCAATCACGCGCTTACGTGTATGGGCTGGCAGTCGCGAAACTCCGTATGCAGTTCCAAACATCAAACTGGGCACAACGACCAACGAATAGTGGTAACCAATTTGATGCTGATACCAAAAAGTGCTGAGCAGGTTTGCCCCGACTACTCCAATACCTGTGAGAGCGACGCTTGGCGCAATTACGAAGGCCATCGCTGTAGGTGCAAGCAATTGAAATAAATACGTTGGACGATCATCACTGATCAAGTACTTCCACAGTTCCTGCGGCTGACGAAACGCCACTCGGATTAAACCAGAGAATCCACCGAAGGGAATACGCCAGGAGTTTCGAAAGGCGATGCCAGTGAACGATCGCATCACTACGAAAAACATAAGCAACATCGTCCCCAGCGAGATGAGGATCGTCCACAAGCCTCTTCGAGCATCACGTCGCAGCGCCACCCAGAGCCCGATTGGAAGCACGATCAAGCCGACATCCTCTTTAACTAACAGGGCAAGAGCAACCGATACCCAATACCAATTCCACCTCTTTTCCAACGCCGACCACCACACAATTCCCATCAGAACTCCCAAAAAGGCGTCTGGATGAAAATTTTCAACGTTGGTTAGTCCGACAGCCGGATGCAACAAGTAGGCGGCAGCCATTACGAAGCCCATCGCGTCGCTGTTTAGTGCGCGTCGGGAGTACGCGTACAGAGGAAACGCGCCAATACCAAGCGCAAATGATTGAATGATGAACAGCACGGAAGTTGAGGATGTCAACCAGTAGATGGGCACTATAAAAAGCAGAATAAAAGACGAATGGTCGCCAAAAAGATTGCGACCCATCAACGTCACGAATGGCGAATTACCTCGAGAAAGCAACCAAATACCTTGGTCGTAAAGTCCAAAGTCGTAAGCAGAGCTACCCAACCCTCGGTGGACCCCAACTGTTAGCCAAGAGAAATACAGTGAGTAGATGCCGACCAGAATGACTACCGCAATTGACCACAGATTTTTAGGTCGCCTCACAGCGAGCACACTACTGCTGGTTTGCTCTTACGTCTTTTGCAATCGCCGAAAGAACGCCATTGATAAATCGGCCGGACTCCTCTGTTGAAAAGCGCTTAGCTAGTTCAACGGCTTCGTTGATGACTACTGCACGAGGGACACTCCAGCGGTGAACCAGTTCAAAAGTGGCGATTCGCAAAATAATAAGATCGATAATTGGCATGCGTGCAAGGGTCCAACCGATGAGATTCTGTTCAATAAATCCGTCCAACGCTGACTGATGTTCATCAACACCAGCGACGATGTCGACTGCCATATCATCGACCGGAAGGACTTGAGCCTGCACAACAGTTTGACCAGCGCTTGTCTTCGCTTGCGCCTCGTACAACACGTGAAGAGCTCGTTCGCGTGCAGACGACCTGGCGTCGTGAGAAAGTGAAAATGGCGAACGCGGTGAAGAAGTCATCAAACTCGCGTAATGTAATCGCCGGTGCGGGTGTCAACCTTTACCCGATCGCCAATGTTGACAAACAACGGCACCTGTATCACTTTGCCAGTTTGTAACGTGGCCGGTTTACGTGCGCCTGAGACGCGGTCGCCCTGGATGCCCGGCTCTGTCTGCGCAATCTCGAGCTCGACAGACGGAGGAATTTCGACACTGACGATTTCGTCATTATGAGTAGCAATGATTGCGACAGCATTTTCGATCAAATAATCGGCGGCTTCACCAAGCGCAACAGGCTTGACGGAGATTTGATCGAACGTCGATGTATCCATGAACACATAGTCATCGCCATCCATATACAGAAACTGCATGTCATTCTTTTCCAAGATTGCTTGCTCAACACGAATACCTGCGTTGAACGTGCGGTCGAGCATGTTGCCCGTCTTTAAATTTCGGAGGCGAGTTCTTACGAATGCACCGCCCTTGCCAGGCTTAACATGTTGAAATTCGACAACGGTGTAAAGCGTCCCATCAAGATTCAGCGAGATGCCATTTTTTAGGTCGTTAGTGGTGATCGCAGGCACAAATGCTCTTTCTGACTATGGGTGAAGACATGGCAGCCGGTGGACTCAACGAGGACTAAATCCTCAATTCGAACACCGCCGAGACCTACACGATAGAGCCCAGGCTCCACCGTTACTACTTCCCCAACCTGCAACGGCTCATTAGCGTTTTTTCGCAACCAAGGCATTTCATGAATTTGTAAACCGACACCGTGCCCCGTTCCATGACTAAATTCATGCCCGAGCCCGTATCGATCGAATAATTCGCGGCAGGCTCCATCAATTTCGCTTGCAATAACGCCGGCCTTCACGGCACGCAAGCCAAGGGCTTGTGCCTCCTTGACCAATTGATGCATACGCACAAGCTCTGCGTCGCAATCACCCAACAGGTACGTTCGGGTCATGTCGGAGTGGTATCCATCCACTAGTGCACCGACATCAATCACCACGCTGTGGCCCTCGCGCAATAGAGAAGATGTTGGGCGGTGATGCGGCAGAGCAGAATTTTCTCCGGTAGCAACGATTGTTTCATAGCTTGGGCCATCCGCTCCGAAGCGCCTCATCAACATTTCCAGTTCATCGCGCACATCTCGCTCGGTGACATCGGTTGTGAGCGCCGATGTCAACAGCGGCTCGACATGCGCTAGCGCGCGATCCGCAATCTCCGAGGCTGCGGAGATACGTTGCTGCTCCGGTTCGGACTTAATTCTGCGCAAATGTTGAATTACCCCATCAACACCAACCAATTCACTGGTAATCGACGCTGAGTATTGTTGAAGTTGGCGCACTGTTAATTCATTTGGGTCGTAGCCACATTTCGACAAACCTCGTGCTGCGTCGGAGATGCTCGCCAGAGTGTCAACATGGTCTTTGGCCAAAACGACATCTACATTCGCTCGCGACTTGGAAAGTTGCTCCGACGCTTGATGCACGTATCTTCCATCCGTGATGAGCGTGCTTGATCCGGCCCTAACAACCATCACACCAGTGGAACCAGAAAACCCGGTCAACCAACGAATGTCGTTCAATGAGGTGACGATTAGAGCATCAACGCCAAATCGATCCGATGCGGCGGTGAAAGCTCGGGCACATCGCCCAGAAACATCTACCGCGGAAAGTGAACTCACTGAAAAGAGCAACCGCTAGGAAAGGTGGCTTGCAACGGCGCGTATTGCCAACGCGTACCCACTGACTCCAAAGCCGGAGATAGTGCCGATTGCCACCGGAGCAACAACGCTTGTATGACGCCACGACTCACGCTTTTGCGGATTGGACAGATGAAGTTCGACTACAGGCCCGTCAAATGCACTGAGGGCATCATGAATGCTCCATGCATAATGGGTGAATGCGCCCGGGTTAATGACAATTGCGGAATGCACACCGCGAGCTGCATGTATTGCTTCCACTAAGTCCGACGAACTGTTGGACTGCATGGCGACTATTTCGAAACCAAGATCCTTTGCGGCAGATTGCGCATTGGACACGTGGATGGCCAGTGTTTCAGAGCCATAGATGTGGGGTTCACGCTGCCCGAGCAAATTGAGATTCGGCCCGTTGAGCAACAAAATACTTCGCGACTTTGACATGGTTCTACAGTACTTCCATTGTTGCAAGCGTTTGGTGAACAATTTGCGGGTCGATACCTACAACAGTTTCAACTCCTTGCGGACCATCCAACACAAACGTCAGACCATCCACAGCCTTTTTGTCCTTTGCCATCAGACTCAACAGTCGATCAAACGAGCAGTCCTTCGGGATGGCCGTCTGCAAACCGTATGTCTGACCGACAATGCTCAGGTGATAATCAACCCTCTCCTGATTGATCCGACCTAGGGAATGCGCCAACCTTGCGGCGAATACGAGACCAATTGCAACAGACTCACCATGCGCAAGTGCAAATTTGGTTTCGATTTCGATGGCGTGGCCGAGCGTGTGTCCATAGTTGAGCAACGCCCTCATGCCACCTTCACGTTCGTCGGAAGCAACAATGTTTGCCTTGATCTGCACGCAACGTGCAACGCGATCATCAAGCTCTAGAGATACCAAATCGTCGCCTGTGAGAAAGTGATATTTTGCCATTTCGCCATGACCGCAGCGAAGTTCTTTGTTTGGTAGGGACGACAAGAAGGAAGTGTCGCAGATAACTGCTTTAGGTTGCCAAAACGCGCCAACCAAATTTTTGCCCGCGGCGAGATTGACGCCAGTCTTTCCACCTATGGCTGCGTCAACCATTCCGACAAGTGAAGTGGAAACATGGATTACATCGGTGCCTCGATGCCATGATGCCGCAGCGAAACCTGCGATATCGGTGACCAAACCACCTCCCACTCCAATGATCAAATCATTACGGGTGATGCCCCACTGAGCGAACGATTCACACAACTCTTGAATGGTTTGAAGCGACTTAAATTCTTCGCCTTGGCCAATATATGCCGTCTCGCAATGCAGACCGGCAGCTGCAACGATGTCGGAAACTCGACTCTCAATGCCATGCTGCGTAATGATCACCGCACGCTTGGCTTTCTTCGGTAAATAGCCAGCAAGCGAGGATAAAGCGCCATTCCCAACCACTACATCGTACGAACGCTCGGCCAATTGAACTTGCACAATCTGTGGGCTCATGATTTCACCTCTGTCGTAATAGCGGTAGTCACCCTAAGTACAACATCTGCTACCGAGAGTTTTTTCGTGTCGATACGAATAGTTGCTACTTCCTCGTATAGATCAAAACGATCCTTCGCCATCTTCGTCAGCGCACCCAGGGCATCGCCGTCTAGCAAAGGACGCTTCGAAACATTGCCGGTTCGTCGCAATAAATCCTCAACGGGAGCATCCAACCAAACAACGCAACTGGCCTTTTCTTTTATTTCTTTTCGGTTGATAGGACTGAGAACAATTCCTCCGCCCGTTGAGATAACGATGTCGTTACCTAAAAGCGCGCTGCTAAAGGCTTCATTGAGTGCAGACACTTCGGCATCACGAA
>Ga0209550_10003393_pt1 | contig 15178 bp, 7 predicted proteins | sample LauGreSuBDMM15SN_2_FD_187567 | JGI IMG/M metagenome (GOLD analysis project Ga0209550, IMG submission 187567) | Freshwater lake microbial communities from Lake Michigan, USA - Su13.BD.MM15.SN (SPAdes) (version 5) | ecosystem: Environmental > Aquatic > Freshwater > Lake | place: Lake Michigan, USA...
TGGATGCGCAGGGCGAGTCTCGCGTGCTGTTAAATAACAGCCTTGGTGCGGCCGCGATCGCGCACGACGTGCAACGCTTGCTGCGCTAGTTTTGTTGCTTGGTGTTGCGTCATGCTGGACCAGCGTTGGCAGCGTCATGCTGCAAGTACAGCGACTAGCCAACCTTGACCTGAGCGGCATACCAAGCAGCAATAGCCGCTTGAGCGCGCTCAGAAAGCTCGGCAGTATCAAGTTGTTTGCGGCGCTCGATAATCATAAGCGCGTAGGGTGTGGCCAGGCTTGAGGCTTCTGCACAGAGGCGCAGTTCTTCGCCGATAGAGGGGCTGCGTTGACGCCAGAAATTGATGGCGGATTCGAGTTCGGTCAGGGACAAGGATGTTGGCATACCGTCATTGTCACAGAATATGTGGCCTCTAAACGCACTGCTGCTGTATTTTTGGCGTGTTTTCGAGTCTTTAATCATACGAACGGATTGTCAGCACCCCCTTGTCAGCTCCGCAGCAGATGCGAGTAATATCTAGGTACAACTCCCTCAAAAAGGCTCATGATGAGTGCAAGCCCTTCTAACCCCTTTGTGCTGCCTGGGTTTGGTCAAAGTGGCGATGCGGCCACCAACCCTTTGTTCGCCAGTCTTGAGATGATGCGCCAGGCCTTTGCTGGCCTTGGCGGGCCTGCAGGGATGACTGGCGGGCTTGGCCTGAGCCCTTCTATGAATCCAGAAGAGCTTGAACGCAAAATCGCCGAGCTTAAGTCGGTTGAAAACTGGCTTAAATTAAATCTGTCGATGCTCAGCAGTACGATCCAAGGGATGGAGGTACAGCTCGCGACCATCGCGACGCTCAAGTCGTTTATGGCGGCTGGCTCAGCGGGTGGCGCCAACGCTCAAGCGGCCGGTGCGCAACCGGCGCCACCTAGCTGGTTCAGTGGTTGGCCGACAGCACCTGCGAAGCCTCAGTCTAGTTCAGAACCATATGCTCAAGCTGAAGCTCAGCCGCAAGCACACGCCCAACCCCAAGCCGCTACCGCCACCGCTACCTCTACGGTCGCCCCAGCCGCGCAGGCCTGGTGGGATATGTTGCAACAGCAATTTGGTCAGGTTGCGGCGGCCACTGCCGCCAGTATGGCGCCAAAGCCCAAGCAAGCCGCAGGTCAGGCGGCGGCTAAAGCCGCGAAAAAAACGACAACAAAAGCTTCGACTAAAGCTCCGATCCAAGCTAAAACAAAAGCAGCCACAACGGCAACAAAGGCCACTAAAAAACCTACCGTTAAATAACCTTTTTAAACAAAAATAAAAAGCAGCGCTTAACTACACAGTCATCACACAGATCATGTTGAATATCGTCATTTTGGCCGCGGGCCAAGGTAAGCGGATGCAGTCTAGCCGCCCAAAGGTGTTACACACCATTGCAGGTCGTTCGATGTTGGCGCACGTATTAGAGCGTGCGCGTGCGCTTGCAGCGGATAACATTGTGGTGGTGATTGGCCACGGTGCCGAACAGGTGCAGCAGGCATTTGTTACGCAACCGGATGTGCAATTTGCGATCCAGCAGCCGCAGCTCGGCACGGGGCACGCGGTGCTGCAAGCGGTGGCGCAACTTACAGAAGATGGTCGCGACGATGTCACGATTGTTTTGTACGGCGATGTGCCTTTGGTACAGACCGCAAGTTTGCAGGCGTTGTTGCACGCGCGCGGGCAGGGCTTGGCCGTCTTGACTGAGCTCTTGCCCGACCCCACAGGGTACGGCCGCATTGTGCGCGACGCACAAGGTCAAGTGCAGGCAATCGTTGAACATAAAGATGCTTCTGCCGAGCAACGCGCGATCATCGAAGTCAACACAGGAATCCTTGCGGCACCTACCGCACAGCTTAAGGACTGGCTGGCTAAGCTCACCAATAACAACGCCCAGAAAGAGTACTACCTGACAGATATCATTGGCATGGCGGTGGCTGAGGGGTTGACCGTGAATGTGGCGCACCCCGGTGCGGCCTATGAAACCTTGGGGGTCAATAGTCGCGCGCAGCAGGCGCAGCTTGAACGCCTTTGGCAACTTGAACTTGCGCGGCGGCAGCTTGAAGCTGGCGTCACCTTGGCTGACCCTGCACGTATCGACATACGCGGAAACTTAAGCTGCGACCAAGATGTGTTTATTGACGTTGGTTGTGTGTTTGAGGGTAACGTGAGTTTGGGTGCTGGCGTATCCGTTGGTGCGCACTGCGTATTACGTGATGTGACCATTGGGGCGGGTACGCGCATTGAGCCGTTCAGCCATCTTGATCAGGCGGTTGTGGGCGCCGACGCAAAGATCGGGCCCTATGCTAGGTTGCGCCCGGGCGCCGCCCTCGCTGATCGCACACACGTGGGTAACTTTGTTGAAATTAAAAATGCCCGCTTGGGCGTTGACAGTAAAGCCAATCATTTAGCCTACATCGGTGACGCCGATATTGGCGAGCGTGTCAACATCGGCGCCGGCACGATCACTTGTAATTACGATGGTGTCAATAAGCACCTAACCGTCATTGAAGACGACGCATTTATTGGATCGGATACGCAACTCGTTGCGCCGGTACGAGTGGGGCGTGGCGCCACGCTTGGCGCGGGCACGACACTGACACATGATGCACCCGCTGAGAAACTGACCATGTCGCGTGCCAAACAACTCACCATCGAGGGCTGGAAACGGCCAGTTAAAAAAGTTTAAACATGTCTGAAGCACAAACAGCGCGAGCACCCGACGCGATAGAAGGTTTGCCCACGGGGCGTCGACGCAAGGCTGCCTTTGCGCTAGGTATCGGTTTGATGTTGTCGGTGCTCGATGCCTCGATGTCTAACGTCGCGTTGCCCTCCATTGCAAAAGATTTGAATGAATCACCGGCCTCAGTCGTGTGGATTGTCAACGCGTATGGCTTGACCGTTGCTATGCTGCTGTTCCCGATGGCAGCGGTTGGTGAGCGCATTGGTTTTAAGCTGTTGTTTCGTTTTGGTTTGCTGCTGTTTACCTGCGCCTCGGTCGCGAGTGCCTTGGCGCCGACGCTACCGTTGCTTCTGGTTTGTCGTGTCGTGCAGGGGCTTGGTGGTGCGGCCATCATGTGCTTGTTTGCTGCCTTGCTTCGGCATATTTATCCGCCACATCTGATCGGGCGCGGGATTGGCTGGAACTCGATGACTGTCGCGGTGTCCTCGGTGATGGGGCCGTCTCTAGGCGCTTTTATTTTGTCGTTTGCAAGTTGGCACTGGATCTTTGCGTTCAACATCCCCATGGGGCTACTCGCATTGTTGGGCGTTAAATATTTGCCAGACGTTACGCCAATCAAATCTCGGTTTGACTGGGTATCCGCCCTGTTAAGCATGACAACCATTGGTTTGCTCATTATCGGAATTGATTATTTAGCAACCTATACGTGGCAGGCGTTGACGCTGATTGCGCTCTCGGTTTGCGTGGGCATTTTGTTGATTCGTCGCTCAAGCGCGCAGCCGGCTCCGTTGTTTCCGGTCGACTTGTTTCGTATCCCCGCCATGCGTTTTGCGTTGGCCGCATCGGCCAGTACTTTCTCGGCGCAAATGGCGACCTTTGTCTCGTTACCCTTTTATTTACTGACAACGTTGCAGCGACCACAAATGACGGTTGGTGTGCTGCTCGCGGGTTGGCCCGTGGGGGCCGCAATGATCGCTGCAATTGCGGGCCCGCTGTCTGATCGGTTTCCAGTTGCGATCTTAAGTGGCATCGGTGCCGCGGCGATGGCGCTGGGTTTAACCCTGATTGCCTTAATGCCGGCAACTGTAGATAACACTTGGTTGTTTTTTGCGATGATGTTGGCGGGCGTGGGTTTTGGTTTTTTTCAAACGCCCAATAACCGCGTATTGATTGGCGCTGCGCCACGCAACCGTGCAGGCGCCTTAGGTGGCTTGCAGTCTACAACGCGTGTGTTTAGTCAGACCTTTGGCGGTGCGGTCGTTGCGATGGTGTTTAGTATGGGTTTTTCGATGGGGCCCTTGCTTGGTTTGTGGGTCGCCATTTGTTTTGCCTTGGTCGCCGTGAGTGTCAATGTGATTCGATATCGTCAAGCGCCGCACTCGGGCCAACATGGCTGAGACGGCCCTGCGCATTTTGCAGATCAACACCGAGCGCGGTTGGCGCGGCGGCGAACGGCAAACGCTATTGACCGCGGTTGGTCTGCGCGCGCGTGGCCACGACGTTGAGTTGCTGTTGCGCAAAGGCAGTGCACTCGCCGAACGCGCGCGAGCGCTTGGCTTGGTGGTGCACACTGCGGATGGTGGCTTTAGTTTTGGCTGTTGGCAAGCCTTACATGGCAAGCGCTACGATGTGTTGCATGCGCAAACCGCTAAGGTGGTGGCCTGGGCAGTTGCAGCTGCTTTTGTGAATCAGCGTCCGGTGGTGTTTTCACGTCGAACGAGTTTTCCGGTCGGTGCAGGCGTTTGGCTCACACGCCTGAAGTGGCGCTGGCTAGATCAAATGGTGGCGATCAGCGAAGCGGCGGCTGATGCCCCACGCGCGCTCGGTGTGTCAACACAAGTGATTTCAAGTGCGGTCTTGCCCATCGCCATCGATGCTGGTCGCACCCAACATTTTTTGAAACATAGGGCACTCGAGGGCAAGCGCCTGGTGGGCACGGCCGCAGCGTTGTCGGTTGAGAAAGATCCAGTCACCTTAATTCATGCTGCTGCAAAAGTATGTGCGCAATTTGAAGATGTCGTGTTTGTACATTGGGGCGCTGCAGGTGCAGCATCGCACGCAGCCCAACAGGCGATTGCAGAGCTGGGTTTGCAAGAGCGTTATCTGCTGCTGGGGTTTGAGCCTGAGGTCGAGCAACTGTTTGCTGCGCTGTCAGTCTTTGTGATGGCCTCGCGGTATGAGGCGTTGGGTAGTAGCGTGCTGGATGCCATGTTGCAAAACGTGCCGGTCGTATCGACCGATGCCGGTGGCTTAAAAGAAACGGTGTCTGCAGGCCGTGGGCTGGTGTGCGCGCCGGGTGATGTGGCGACGATGGCTGCGCATATCTCGTTCATGTTGGCGCAACCCGACCAGGCGCAGGCAATGGCTGAAGTCGCGTACGCGGCCGTGCGTGCCGAGTACGCTGTCGATAGCATGGTCGAACGGTATATTGAGGTGTACCGCGAGGTACTCGGCACGTAAGTCGTTACCCTAGCGCGATGCCGGTGTTGAATTTACTGCGATGGATTGAAAAAAATGTTCGTACGTTACGGACATTCATTTGCGCGGTCAGGGCGCGATGCACTAGCGCGTGATACGCCGGCATATCAGTTACTTGTGTGATCAAAATAAAATCCGGACCAGAAGAGACTCGGTAGCATTGCAATACCGCGGCTTCAAGAGCGACCGTGCGTTCAAACTGCTGAAGGCTTTCGGCTGACTGCACGTCTAGTGTGACCTCAAGAATGGCAGTCAGAGTACTGCCTACTTTGGTCGGATCAACGATCACAACTTGTTTTTGAATGATGCCCGACTCAGTGAGCCGGCGTACGCGTCGCATGCAAGTGGGGGGCGACGCGTGTACCAGCTCGGCGAGCTGTTGATTTGTGACGCTTGCATCTTGCTGTAACTGCTCAAGGATGCGGAGGTCAAGGTCGTCGAGTGCGTCAGCAATCATTGGAAAAGAAAGAAAGTAAAAAAGGATAGATTGGAAAAGAATTAAAGAAAGTAAAAAAGCCTGGCAATATAAGTAAAGAATTAAGAAAGATAAAAAATGATATATATGGAATTATATTTCATTAATAATAAATATTAACCATTAATTCCAAAATAATTAATAATTAGACATAAAGTTTCATCATAAATTTGTCACAATGCCAGTAAGACAAGGAGATTTTTATGTGCGGCATTGTGGGTGCAGTTGCTTCTAGGGACATCACGCCAATTTTGCTCGAAGGGCTAAGCCGTCTCGAGTATCGCGGCTATGACTCGTGCGGTGTGGCGGTATTTGACAATGGAGTTTTGCGTCGCGCCCGCAGCACCGAGCGTGTGGCTGAGCTTTCAGACACGATTGCACGCGAGCGCATCACTGGGTTTACTGGCATCGCGCATACACGTTGGGCCACACACGGCGCCCCTGTCACGCGCAACGCCCATCCGCATTTTTCTGGGCTAGGCCAAGAGGCGCCTAGCATTGCTCTGGTGCATAACGGCATCATTGAAAATCACGAAGAATTGCGCACCGAATTGCAAGCGGTGGGTTATCTGTTTGAAAGTCAAACCGATACCGAAGTGATCGCGCATCTGGTGCATCATCTGTATCACGGCGACCTGCTCGAAGCGGTTCAACAGGCCGTGAAGCGGTTGAAAGGCGCCTACGCGATTGCGGTGTTTTGTCGTGATGAACCACACCGCATTGTGGCGGCACGCTACGGGTCACCACTGGTGATTGGCCGCGGAGCAAACGAAAACTTTTTGGCCTCGGATGCTTTGGCGTTGGCGGGTACGACGGATCAAATTGTGTATCTTGAAGATGGTGATGTGGCCGACCTGCAGCTGGGCAATGTCTGGGTCATGGATGCAACGGGCAAGCAGGTCAATCGCAAGATCAATACGGTGCACGTGCATACCGGTGCGGCAGAGCTTGGACCCTATCGTCATTACATGCAAAAAGAAATTTTTGAGCAACCTCGCGCTGTCGCTGACACGCTTGAAGATGTTGAGTCGATTACCCCTGAATTGTTTGGTGACAAGGCGTACAAGATCTTTAAACAGATTGATCGCGTATTGATTTTGGCGTGCGGTACAAGCTATTACGCGGGGCTCACCGCCCAATACTGGATCGAGTCGGTGGCAAAGATCCCAGTGTCAGTTGAGATTGCAAGCGAATATCGATACCGCGATAGCGTGCCCAACGCCAACACCCTTGTGGTCACAATCTCGCAGTCGGGCGAAACGGCCGATACGCTGGCAGCGTTAAAACATGCGCGTTCGCTTGGCATGCAGCACACGCTAACGATTTGCAACGTATCAACGAGCGCCATGGTGCGTGAGTGCGAGCTTGCGTACATCACGCGCGCGGGCGTTGAAATCGGGGTGGCATCCACCAAAGCGTTTACTACCCAACTCACGGCGTTGTTCATGCTGACACTGGCCTTGGCTCAGGTACATGGCAAGTTAACCGAGCAACAAGAGGCCGAGCATGTCAAAGCCTTGCGCCATCTGCCGGCAGCAATTAGCGCCGTGCTCGCGCTTGAGCCACAAATTATGGCGTGGGCTGATCGCTTTGCGACCAAAGAAAACGCGCTGTTTTTAGGCCGTGGCATGCATTACCCGATCGCCCTTGAAGGCGCGCTCAAGCTTAAAGAAATTAGCTATATCCATGCTGAAGCCTACCCAGCGGGCGAGCTCAAGCACGGCCCCTTAGCGCTGGTGACCGAGCAAATGCCCGTGGTGACCATTGCACCCAATGATGCGTTGTTAGAAAAACTCAAATCGAATATTCAAGAGGTGCGCGCACGCGGCGGCGAGCTGTATGTGTTTGCCGACATGGATACCCGGATTGTGAGCGCAGAGGGTGTGCACGTGATTCGGATGCCCGAGCACTATGGGCTGCTGTCACCGATTTTGCATACCGTGCCGTTGCAGTTATTGGCATATCACACGGCGTGTTCACGCGGCACCGACGTCGATAAACCACGTAATCTAGCCAAGAGTGTGACGGTCGAGTAACTTCGAAATCTCCCTATGACGGCGAAATAAGTCGGCTGTTGTCGCACCCTAGCGCTTCCAAGAAGCGCAGGGTTTTCCCTCTTTGCGCAAAAGACACCGAAGCGATCCACTGTGACCGCTTTTGCACTTGTTTTCACTCTAAGGTTACGTTGGGGTATCTGCCCTAGCGTATTTGGGTGTGGTTGTTATGGTGTTCTTTGTCTTGATTCAGACGGGTAGTCGGTTCGGCGCTCAATGCGTTGATGTTGGCTCGCGCTTGTCTCAAACTGAGCAGGGCTGCTAATGGCCACCGCAGCCCCCGATTCGATCCTGATACAAAGCCTGGCCGACTCGCATTCGGGTATTGGTCAAAATATTGAGGGCAGTGGCGCAGCCGCTGGTAACCCTAGTGCAGGCGCTCAGTCGGTCAATGGGCAATACGTCTCGAGTGGCGCTATCTCGGGTGGCGGTCTTGGCTCGGGCGCCGAGGTTAGCGTGACGCCTAGCGAAGGTAATGTTGGGTCGTTGAGCATCGCCGCCAATGGTAGTTATACGCTTTCAGTGTCGGATACCGCTGCGCAACAGTTTGCACCGGGCGAGGCGCACACAGAAACTTTTGTTTTACAGAGCGCGGATGGCAGTACCCATCAGCTCAGCTTCACTGTGCAGCAAACGCCAGAGGGGGTCTCGATCGGTGCCCCTGCGGTTGCTGTGCCAGACCCCGTGACGGGGATGTTTACGGATACCCAAACGGCTACTGGCTCGTTTCCGGTGAACGCCGAAGGCCAAGTGCCGAGCGTACAGTCATTGCTCGGTGCAGGCGAACCGTCGCTTGGCATGCTGTCGATCTCTGACTCGGGGCAATACACCTACAGCGTATCAACCTCTGCTAGCCAGGCGATCAACGCAAACGATACGCGAGCAGAATCGTTTAGTGTGCAGACGCCTGATGGCGGCAATCAGCAAATCAGTTTTACAGTGCATGGCGCGGGCCAGGATGGCGGCATCGCTCAGCAGCCGATTTCGGTCAACGTGTCAGGCAATGACGCCGGCGATGGCAGAGTCTTGCCTGACGATGCTGCACTGACGGCACTGGATGCGTCTGCCGTCGGCTTTTTTCGTGTACCGACGGATGGTCCGGGCGTGGCGGCTGCGAACACGGCGATTGCCTCTGCGCGTGGCGCGGCGACAACTGGGATTGCAACCGCGTCTTTGGGTGCGGACGCGGCACGTTCGGCTGCCGTCGCAGGTCTGTCTGACGCGGGCGATTCGGGGCCACCGATTTCAAAGGCCGGTGTCCTGCAAGACGATGGGGCGGGGCTTGATGTTGATGCTGAGGTCAGCGAGCCAGGGTTGGCGTCGCCGCCGGTTGCGCCGCTCGCGCTGAGTAATCCGATTGTTGTGGCCGCCGAAGTGCCTGCTGCGGCGGTCGTGCCTGACCCACCCCCGGAGCCAACGGCTGAACCCGCGCCCGCACCCACTCCTGAACCTGCGCCTGCGCCGGCTGTTGCGGTGGCGCCAGAGCCCGCGGTGCCGCCAGGCCCACCAGAGCCACCGGGCCCGCCTGTTGTGTTGCCCGTGCCAAGTGTGATCGGGGCTGTATTTGGCGCCAGTGTGCAAGAAGACGTCAACGTTCAGTCAGGCAACCTTCTGGCGCGCACGGGCTTAATTGAAGTCACCGCGTCAACGCCAGCCTTGGCGACATTTAGTACAAGTGTTGTGAGTACTGGTGGAAACCTTGGCACGCTGTCGATTGATTCGCTGGGGAGTTATTCCTACAACGTTTCAAATGCCATCGTGCAGTATTTGGGTGTGACCGACTCAAAAGTCGATAGCTTTACCATCGCGACGGCCGACGGCACGACCAAAGAGGTGCAGTTCACCATCTTGGGGACAAACGACGCAGCAACGATAGGCGACTTGTCGTCTTCGGCCGTCACGGAAGACTTCGGTGTCATTGCCAACCAGTTGCGTGCAAGTGGAACGCTGACAGTTTCAGATATTGATCAAAATCAGTCCGTTTTTCAGACAGCTGTTACGGGTACCGTTGGCAATCTGGGCACGCTGGTGTTGGCAACGAACGGCAATTACACCTACAGCGTGGCGAACGCGGCCGTGCAGTATCTAGGCGCGGTCGACAGCAAGATTGAAATATTTACCGTCAAAAGTTTTGATGGCACCGAAAAGGCTCAGCAGGTCACAATCTTTGGTGTCAACGATGCGGCCGTGATTGGCGATTTGCCCGTGGCGAGCGTGACCGAAGATTTAGCCGTGGTGGCAGACCAACTTTTCGCACGCGGCACGATTTCGATCACGGATATTGATCAAAATCAAGCAAGCTTTCAGACCGTTGTCGGCAGCACCGCGGGTAACTTGGGTACGTTGACGCTGGCGACGGATGGTCAATATACCTTTAGCGTTGCAAATGCAGCGGTGCAGTATTTGGGTGCGCTCGATACAAAGCTTGAGACGTTTACTGTTACCAGTTTTGATGGCACCACAAAAACCGAGCAGGTCACGATTCGCGGCGTCAATGATGCTGCGCTGATTACAGGACCCGCAACGAACACAGTCACAGAAGATATTGCGGTCGTAGACGGCAAGCTGGTTGCAAGCGGTTCACTGTTGGTCACCGACGTCGATCAAAATCAGTCAAGCTTTCAGACCGCAGTGGCGCCTGTTGGCGCGACGCTTGGGAGCCTAGCGCTTGGTGCCGACGGCCTTTACAGTTTTACCGTACTGAATGTTGACGCGCAGTATTTGGGCGCGACTGATTCTAAGGTGGATACCTTTACCGTCAAAAGTTTTGACGGCACCGCAAAAGATGTGAGCTTCACCACCTTTGGTACCAATGACGCCGCGCTCATTGGTGACCCGACGGATGCTGATGTGACAGAAAGTTTTCAAGTCGTGTCTGGAAACTTGCAGGCGAGCGGAACAATTTCTGTCAGCGATATCGATCAAAATCAGTCTGGTTTTCAGACGGGTGTGACCAGCGCCTCAGGCGCACTCGGCAACTTGGTACTGTCCGTGAACGGCGCATACGTGTACAGCGTTGCGAATGCAGCTGTGCTGTATTTAAGCGATGCCGAAACCAAAGTGGATACGTTTACCATCAAGAGTATTGATGGCACCACCAAAGACGTCTCGTTTACGATATATGGGGTGAACCAAGGTGCCACAATCGGTGACCCAAGCCCAGCGGCTGTGATTGAAGATCTCAATCCAATCCTCGGCCGCCTCACTGAGACCGGTCGAATTAGCATCACTGACCCGGATACTGGCGAGGCAAAGTTTCAGACCGCAGTGACCGCAGCAGCAGGTGATAAAGGCCAGTTGGTGTTGGCGGAAGACGGAACCTACACTTACAGCGTTGCAAACGCCGACGTGCAATATTTGGGCGCGGGCATTGTCAAGACCGATACCTTTACGATTAAAAGTTTCGACGGCACCTCAAAGGCCGTGTCCTTTACGATTACGGGCGTCAATGATGACGCGGTGATCGGCGACCCCAACCCAGCGAGCGTGACGGAAGACTTAAGTGTCGTCGCGAATCGGCTGAGTGCGAGTGGTCAGCTAACAGTGACCGACGTTGATACTGGAGAAAGCACTTTTCGTACGAGCGTGACCGCGGCGGCTGGCGACAAAGGCCAGCTGACCTTAGCCACGGATGGCCGTTACACCTATAGCGTGCTCAATGCCGATGTGCAGTACCTGGGTGCAGGGATCACCAAGATTGAGACGTTTACCGTCAAGAGTTTTGACGGTACAGCTAAGGATATTAGTTTTACGATTATTGGCGCGAATGATGCGGCGGTCATGGGTGGGCCCGTGCCGGGTGCCGTGATAGAAGACCTGAATCTAAATGGGTTGGGTCGCTTAACTGAAACCGGCCGCTTGACCGTGAGCGATGCCGATACTGGCGAGTCAAGCTTTCAAACTGGCGTCACGGCAGGCGCAGGCGACTTAGGCCAACTGACCTTGGCCACTGATGGAAGCTACGCCTATGGCGTTGCGAACGCAGATGTGCAGTACCTGGGTGCTGGCATCACCAAGACCGATACCTTCACGGTTAAAAGTTTTGACGGCACTGAAAAAGAGATTACGTTTACGATCACGGGTGTGAACGATGACGCTGTGATTGGAGGGCCAAGCCCTGCCGCAGTCACCGAAGATTTGAGTGTCAATGGCGCGGGTCGTTTGGTTGAGTCAGGCCGCCTCACCGTGAGTGATGTTGACACCGGTGAAGCGTCTTTTCGTACGGCAGTCATCGCAGCGGCAGGCGACAAAGGCCAGCTGACCTTGGCCACCGATGGTAGCTATACGTACAGCGTGCTAAACACTGATGTGCAGTACTTAGGCGTTGGGATCACTAAGATCGATACGTTTACGGTCAAGAGTTTTGACGGTACTGCAAAAGACATTACTTTTACGATTACTGGTGTGAATGATGCTGCAGTGATTGGCGGGCCCGTGCCGGGTGCCGTGAAAGAAGATTTGAGTCCTAATGGATTGGGTCAGCTAACCGAAACCGGTCGCTTAAGTGTGAGCGATGTCGACACGGGTGAGTCAAGCTTTCAGACTGGGGTCACGCCAGGCGCGGGCGACCTAGGTTCACTGACGTTGGCCACCGACGGAAGCTACGCCTATAGCGTGGCGAACTCGGCTGTGCAGTACCTCGGTGCAGGCATCACTAAGACCGATACCTTCACCGTTAAAAGTTTTGACGGCACCGAAAAAGACATTGCTTTTACGATCACGGGCGTCAATGATGCTGCTGTGATTGGCGGGCCAAGCCCTGCCGCAGTCATCGAAGATTTTGGTGTCAATGGCGCAGGTCGTTTGGTTGAATCGGGCCGCCTCACCGTGAGCGATGTTGATACCGGCGAAGCGTCGTTCAGCACGGTCGTAACAGCCGCCGCAGGCGACAAAGGCCAGCTGACCCTGGCCACCGATGGCAGCTACACCTACAGCGTGCTGAATACAGAGGTGCAGTACTTAGGCGCTGGCGAGACTAAGACCGATACTTTTACTGTCAAGAGTTTTGACGGCACAGCCAAGGATATTAGTTTTACCGTGACAGGTGTCGACGACGCCGCTGTCATTGGCGAACTGTCTAATAACCGCGTGACCGAAGATCTTGCCCCGGTCGGGCTCAATCTGCAGGCGGTGGGCACCATCACGGTGTCGGACGCCGATCAAAATCAAGGCTTCTTTTCAACAACGGTCGCGCCGACGTCAGGCAATATTGGTACGCTGGTTTTAGATCGCAACGGCAACTATGTGTACCGTGCGCCGAATCAAGACACGCAGTATCTCAGGGCAACAGATGTCAAGGTGGATACCTTTAGGGTATCGAGCCTAGACGGCACGAGTAAAGAGGTTAGCGTCTCAATTCAGGGTATGAATGATGCCGCGAGCATTGGTGCCCCCACGGTAGCCGTTGTCCGCGAGAATGAAGACGTTTCGCCTGCCGGTTTTTTGTCTGCCACAGGCACGATTTCAATCAACGATATCGATCAGTTTGAGTCTTCTTTTTCTACAACAGTCGTCGCGGCGGCGGGTACCGATGGCAGCCTGGTGCTCGCCGCGGATGGAAGCTATACCTACCAAGTCGAAAACAGCCTTCATTTATATTTGCCGCTCAATCAGGTGAAGACTGAGACTTTCACAATCAGTAGTGTCGATGGCACAACTAAGAATATTGATTTTACGATCCGGGGTGTAAACAACCCCGCTCAAATCGGTGCGCCGAACCCAGCCGCTGTAACCGAAGACGCCCTGGTTGGGCTCGACGGCAAGCTCACCGAAACAGGCCGCATCACGATCTCTGACCTGGACAACGGAGAAGCGGCTTTTCGCACTGTCGTCGAGGCCGGTGCCGGGGACAAAGGTCAGCTCACGCTCACCTCTGACGGCGCGTATAGCTATAGCGTGGCGAACTCTGCGGTGCAGTATTTGGGTGCCGGCATGACGCAGGTGGATACCTTCGTCATCAAAACGATTGACGGCACCGCTAAGACGGTTAGCTTTACCATCACCGGTGTCAACGATGTTGCGACGATTAGTACACCGACCCCCGCGCGAGTCACCGAGGATATCGGCGCGGCCGATGGCTATCTCAGGACCGGGGGCATACTCACCGTAACAGATGCCGATGCTGGGCAATCGTCTTTTCAGATGGCGGTGACGGCTTTGGGCAGCCATATTGGTGCACTTGCCCTCGCTTCAGACGGCACATACCAGTACAGCGTGGCGAACGCGCAAGTTCAGTATCTTGGGGATGGCGAAACAAAGGTTGAGTCTTTTACGATTAAAAGTTTGGATGGCACGTCAAAGGACGTGAGTTTCACGATTATTGGCGTGAACGACGGTGCCATCATTGGTGACCCGACAAACTCGGTTGTGATTGAAGACACCAGTCTCTTTCGCAGCAACCTCGTTGCAAGTGGGACGATCTCGATCACGGATTCGGATCAAGGGCAGTCGAGTTTTAAAACGACCGTCGTGCCCTTGGTCAATACTTGGGGCAGCTTGACGTTAGCAACTGACGGCGCTTACACGTATTCGGTCGCGAATAATATTATCGCGTTGCAAGCTTTAAACGAAGGACAAACGAAGGTCGATCAATTTACGATTACGTCGTTTGACGGAACAAAAAAAGTTGTCGATTTTAATATTAAAGGGCTCTTTGATGGTGCCTCAACGAACGTCACACCCGTGGTGGGCCCCCTAATTCAACAGTCGTTTTTTGTCGGTGATGCGCAAAAAAATATCGCAGTAGGTGGGCCAGACGAAACGCTTGCTAAGGACTCACAAGACGGGGTCAATCTAAACCGTGGCTCGGCAACCTACTGGGTGGATGGGAAGCCTGTCAGCCAGCTCCCTAGTTGGATTAAATTTGCCGGCTTTGAACAGGTGATTAATGTCGACCCGTCTTATATCAACGCAGATCTATTCAACTTAGCAACGGGCGCCACAAAAGTTGTCGATATCAATTACATCATTTCTGATAACAACGGTGGAAAAGTTGCGCAAAGTGCAATGATCACCGTGACGGGGAAGGATATTTATACGCCTGCTTTTTCGAGCACCAGTGGTTTGACAGACATTTATAGCGCAGGCACAAACACGAAAAGTATTGATTTATTGGAGGGCGTCGTTAAGAGTCCTGGCGGAGTGTCCATGTCGATCAAGAATGTGGTCATTTCTTTAGATGGTGTGGAAGTGCAATCTTTGCCAGGTGTCAGTGGCCCTATTGGCGGCTCAACAACCGCGTTCAGTATCGACACCTCGGCTAGCGCCTACACCAGCATGGCAACAGGGCAATCCAAAACCGCCGTCATCAGTTACGACGTCGTCAATACGGTGACGGGTAATGCAGACCTTTTTAAATCGATGGTTCAAACCGAGATTATTACGATCGTGAAAGGTGCCGCTGTCGCACCTTCAATCATTACCGGCACCTCGCGCTCTGACGTGTTGAGGGCCGGGGACTCAGGTCAAACGCTGATCGG
>Ga0209550_10003394_pt1 | contig 15178 bp, 15 predicted proteins | sample LauGreSuBDMM15SN_2_FD_187567 | JGI IMG/M metagenome (GOLD analysis project Ga0209550, IMG submission 187567) | Freshwater lake microbial communities from Lake Michigan, USA - Su13.BD.MM15.SN (SPAdes) (version 5) | ecosystem: Environmental > Aquatic > Freshwater > Lake | place: Lake Michigan...
GGTAAAACGTAAGCGTCTTGGTGTTTTGGGTTGGACATAAATACTCTCTAAAGATAAGGAAACCGGTGCTGCAGCCGACTAAATACGGCATACTTATATAAGACTATTGTAGTGCTAGCCCCTCCATTTCCCATCAAAAAACCATGTCCAACATCACCCGCATTGTGTTTATTGTGTCTGACGGCACCGGAATTACGGCCGAGAACTTCAGCCAGTCGATTTTGGCCCAATTTGAGCTTACTTTTAAGCTGATCCGTATTCCATTTACCGACAGCGTAGAGAAAGCGCATAACGCGGTACAAGCAATTAATGAGGCATTTCAGCGCGATCACGTTCAGCCAATTGTCTTCACTACGCTGGTCAATACCGAGCTCAATGGCATTGTCTCTAAGGCCCAAGGATTGGTTCTGGATATGTTCCAGACTTTCGTTGCTCCATTGGAGCTGGCGCTGGGCCTCAAGTCGACCCATGCCATGAATCGCTTACACCACAATGCCGATACGGCAGCCTATAAAAACCGCATTGAAGCAATCAACTACTCGTTAGCGCATGATGATGGTCAGTCAAACCAAAACTTAGCTGATGCCGATGTTATTTTAGTTGGGGTCTCGCGGGTTGGTAAAACGCCAACAAGCCTCTACCTAGCAATGCAGTATGGGCTGAAAGCGGCTAACTATCCCTTAATTCCAGAAGATTTTGAGCGTGGCCAGTTACCCAAGGATTTAATTGCCCACCGCTCCAAGATTTTTGGACTGATGATTGATCCCGAGCGGCTCTCTGAAATTCGCAATGAACGTCGGCCTGGAAGTAACTACGCTAAATTAGAAAATTGCCGTTATGAGATCAACGAAGCAACCGCAATGATGCGCCGTATGTCAATACCATGGGTTTTAACTACCAGCAAATCCATCGAAGAAATCGCCACCACAGTGTTGCAAACCATACGCTCGGACAAAACCATCTTAGGCTAGTTGCAACTGCCCTTGATTATTTAGCTACTTGTACGAACGCGCACCATTTCAAATAAACACACCGCTGCTGCAGTGGCCACATTCAGTGATTCCACCCGAGAGTGCATTGGGATCGATACAGCCTTGCCATGCATTAAAAAACCATGGCTGATGCCCTGCCCTTCGCTGCCAAAAACCCAAGCAACCGGCCGGCGTAATTGCTGATCCAGCGCGTATAAGGAAGTTTCACCATGGGCGCTGGCCAAAAAGCATGGGGCAGCAATGTGCTCAATTGCCTGCTCTGTCGACCAACCCTCATGCAAGCGTAATGCGCGATGCGCCCCCATGCCAGCACGCAATACTTTGCTAGACCAGAGGTGGGCACAGCCACTAATCGCAACGACATCAACAAAACCAGCAGCGGCTGCCGTTCTCAGCATGGCACCCACATTACCCGCATCCTGAATCCGGTCCAGCACCAACACATCCCCAGTGATCACATCCTGATTTGAGGAATTGGTGTTTGTAAGCAACCCTGGCAAGGAAAGTAGGCCTGCAATCTGAGGGGCATTGGCGAGCTCGCTGAGCTCACCCCATAAACCAGCATCCAAATGAATGACGCGCGTATCCGGACAGGCAGCACAATGCTTGCGAACCAAGGTATCAATTTCTGGATTCGCAACCCCACTATCCGATGTAATCACTACGCTCAAGGCAGGGTCAGACACCCAAGCCTGCACGATGTGAATGCCCTCCAATAAAACGCGCCCTGAACTGAGGCGTGCTTTTTGTCCTTTGGAGCCCGTTGCCTGAAGCGCCCTTAATTCTTTGAACAATGGATTATCGCGAGAGGAAATAAAGTCAGTCATGCCGCAGCCTGATCGAGTACTGCACGCACCGGAGAAAAGCTACGGCGGTGCTCGGGGCATGCGCCCAATTGACGGAGCGCGGCCAGATGAACCGGTGTGGGATAGCCCATGTGTTGTAAAAATCCATACCCTGGATAGCGCGCGTGTAAGCCTGCCATTTGACGGTCGCGCGTGACCTTGGCCACGATCGATGCAGCAGAAATCGCCGGCTCTTTACCGTCGCCTTTGACAATCGCCTCTGCTGGGATGGGCAAACTCGGGCAACGATTGCCATCGATTAGGGCCTTATCGGGCCAGCGCCCGAGGCGCTTACATAAATCATCCACTGCCCTTTGCATTGCCAACATGGTGGCCTGCAAAATATTGATCTGATCAATTTCAAATGGGCTAGCCTCACCCACACCCCAAGCGCTTGCTTTGAGTACGATTTCGGCATATAAGGCTTCGCGGCGCGAAGGCGTTAAGCGCTTTGAGTCTTTGAGCCCTGATATCGGATTGAGTGGATCCAGTACAACTGCGCCCGCAACCACTGCGCCAACCAAGGGGCCTCGTCCGGCTTCATCTACACCGCAGATCCAAATCACCTCACTCATCTGCGTGACTCTGTCATGGTTTGGGCAATCGCTTGTGCCACCAGTAAGCCCGTTGGCTTCCGCAGAAGCTCGTGTATAACAGAAAAGCGTTCTTTTAGGCGGGCTACCTCAAGCGGCTTATCCAGCCAGTGTAAAACGGCCTGCGCCAGATCTTCCGGCGTCGCATCGTCTTGTAGCAATTCAGGGACAACGAACTCACCCGCCAAAATATTGGGTAAGCCGACATAGGGCAAGTAACCCTGGCGCTTCATGATTTGCGCAGTGAGCCACGGCACCTTATACGAGATCACCATCGGTTTTTTCCAAAGCGCCGCCTGCAAGGTTGCCGTTCCGCTGGCAATGAGCACCACATCCGCAGCCTCCAAGATCGTATCGGCATTCCTATCGATAAGATGAATCTGGATATCCGGGTATTGCGTCCGTGTCCGTGCGGCTAGGTTTTCTAGGGCCGGGCGAAGACGGGGTGTTGCAACGGGAATGACAAATTGGAGGGACTGCCCTTTCAGGCGGCTAGCAATTAAAGCCATCGCCTCAAAAAAAACAGGGGCAATGAATTCAATTTCAGAGCCGCGGCTACCCGGTAAAACAGCAATTACGCACCCGTCAAAATCAGTCCGTTGCAATCCTGTATTTTTTATCGCAGGAAACACACTCAATCGATCGCGCGCGCTCTTTGCATCCACTTCCATCGGAATAGTGCTTGCCAGCGGATGACCAACATAGCTTGCGGCAATACCGGCTTGGGCGTATATCTCGGTCTCAAACGGAAAGATGCAGAGTATACGATCCACCGCCTGCTTAATTTTTTTTATCCGGCCGCCGCGCCAGGCCCAAATCGACGGCGACACAAAATGGATCGTCGGAATACCCGCGGCGCGCAGCTTCAGCTCCACTCCCAAATTAAAATCCGGCGCATCAATACCCAGATACACATCCGGGCGGTCTAAATGAATGAAGGTATTCAGAAGATCTTTGCGCAGTCGCAAAATAGCGGGGAGCTGGGTTAATGCCTCAACGTAGCCGCGCACACTCAAGGTCTCCAGTGGCCAGCGCGAATCAAATCCTTCCGCCTGCATTAAGGGTCCACCAACGCCATAGGCAGAAAGACTAGCCATCTCAGGGATTTGATTGAGTGCATGCAATACAGGTGCAGCCAACAAATCGCCCGAGGGTTCACCGGCAACGCAGGCTAACTTAGGCAATGCAATCCTAGCGAATAATACCGCGCGTCGAGGCGGCTATAAAGTCAAGAAACTCAGTCAATTTTTGCGCTGTGGCTACGTCGCCACTACTCTCATGAACCATTTGTTGAATCGCCACTTTGGCCTCTTCAAAACTTAGGCCATCCTTGTAAAGCACTTTATATGCTTGCCGCAGGGCTGCAATGGTTTCCGGTGAAAAACCACGGCGCTTGAGGCCTTCGACATTAATTCCATGCGGCGATGCTTTATCTCCCGCAGCAATCACAAATGGTGGAATGTCTTGCACCAAGGCGGAGGCGCCGCCCAGCATCGCATGTTGACCAATGCGAACAAATTGATGCACGCCCGACATGCCACCCATAATGGCCCAATCATGAACATGAACATGACCAGCAATCTGCGCATTGCTCGAAAAGATCGTGTTATTACCAATCTTGCAATCGTGTGCAATGTGCACATATGCCATGATCCAATTGTCGTTACCCAGCTGCGTAATGCCATCGTCTTGCGCCGTACCAGTATGAATGGTGGTGAACTCCCGAATGGTATTGCGATCACCGATCTGCAGGCGGGTTGGTTCTCCGCGGTATTTCATGTCCTGTGGCGGGCCACCGATTGCAGCAAAATGGGCAATGGTATTTTCAATACCTAAGGTTGTATGGCCTTCGATCACGGTATGCGAGCCAATCTTGCTGCCTGCACCAATTTGCACGTGCGGTCCAATGACCGAATAAGGCCCCACTTCCACATCACTGGCTAACTGGGCTTTGCTATCAACAATCGCAGTGGCATGAATCCGGCTCATTACACACCCTTAGTCCGAACGGCACAGGTAATGTTCGCCTCTGCTGCCAGCTCATCATTTACCGTTGCCTTTACTTGAAATTTATAGATACCGGCCTTTTCGCGCTCGAGGATAGCAGTCATAATTAATTGATCGCCAGGCAGGACTGGCTTTTTGAAACGCGCACCATCGATGCCTGCAAAGTAATAGACCGCATTTTCTGCCTTCGCTTCCGAAAAAGTGAGTAATGCCGCGGTTTGGGCCAAGGCCTCAATAATCAATACCCCCGGCATGACCGGAAAATCAGGGAAGTGCCCCTGAAAGAAGGGTTCATTCATCGTGACATTTTTCAATGCGGTGATGCTAACGCGCGGCGTTATCTCCAATACGCGGTCAACCAGTAAAAATGGATACCGGTGCGGCAGTAGTTTCAATATCTTGTTAATGTCGATGGAAACGGCGTTGCTCATGGTTGCAATCCAATAAAAAGGCTAATTTCAGTGACGGGCCAATCGGCAGACTAAGTTACCTTAATCCGAGCCGGACTTCGTTTTCTCTAAAAGGCGTAAGCGTTGCCGTATTTTATCTAGACCGCGCGCTATCGCGGAGTTTTTCTCCCAAGCAGCATGCGGCATGGATGGGTAAACGCCCGTAAAGTGTTGCCCTGGCTCGGTAATGGAGCGAATAATGGAAGTTCCGCCCGAAACGGTAGTACGGTCAGCAATGGTTAAGTGGCCAGCAAAATTAGCATAGCCCCCAATCACACAATAATTACCAATGGTGGTGCTACCGGAGATTCCGGCACACCCTGCAATCACAGTACACACACCAATCACTGCATTATGGCCAATTTGTACCTGATTGTCGATTTTACAACCGGACCCAATCACGGTATTGCTCATTGCGCCACGGTCAATCGTGGTGGATGCACCAATTTCCACATCATCCCCAATCTGAACACTGCCCGTCTGCGGAATCTTCACCCATTCGCCGCCAGTAGCGTTAAAGTCAGGCGCAAAGCCAAAACCATCCGCTCCAATCACAGCGCCGCTGTGAATGATGCAACGTTGTCCAATGTCGCAATCGGCATAAATTGATACTGATGGATAAACAAGGGTGTCGTCACCGATTCGGACTCCAGCCGCAACCGTTGCATTGGCCAGGACCGAGACGCGCTCGCCAAGCACAGCCCCTTGAGCGATATGTACGAAGGGGCCAATATGGCAGGATGCAGGTACTGTTGCGCTCGGATCAATTGCAGCCTGAGGATGAATACCATGCTGGCGCTGATTTGGCTTTTGCGCTGCAAAAAACTGAGCCATGCGCGCAAAGGTTGCGTAGGGATTACGAGCCAAAAAATAAACTCGACCTGATTTAGATACCCCAGAAGCCGTTTGCAAGTAATCGAAATCAGCCTGCCCAACGATCAATGCACCGGCAGCACTACGAACTGCCTGCTGACGGTAGAGGGGGTTGGATAAAAAGGAGATTTGCTGCGCTGTAGCTCGTTCTAATGGAGCTAAGGAATCCAGCAATGTGGAGCCATCACCCACCAAGCTAGCTTGAAATTGATTGGCCAGCTCGATGGCAGTGGGCATAACTTATTTCAGGTTATTGAGGGCCTTGATGACATCGTCGGTGATATCGGCGCGAGGACTAACGTATGCCGCCTCTTGTACGATGACGTCAATTTTGCGTTGCTCTGCAATTTGCTTGAGGACCAGGTTAGCGCGCTCTGCAATCTTGGCACGCTCTTCAAAGGTCCGTTGATTCAAATCTTCGGTAAATTCACGCTGTTTGCGCTGCAATTCACGGTCCTGATCGGCAAGCTCGCGCTGACGGCGAATGCGCTCAGACTCAGACATCACTGCTGAATCACGGTCTAACTTTTCAGCGGCTAATTTAATTTTTTGCGCGCTATCACGTAACTCATTTTGGCGTTTTGTAAATTCATTCTGCAAGCGAGTCTGCATGGCCTTGGCCAAGTTAGACTCGTTGAAGACCTTTTCCGAATTCACAACCGCAACGCGATTTCCAACATCCTGTGCCATGACTGGCGCAAGCATGCCAGCAGAAATAAGGGCAACCAAACTGCGCTTGGCCCACTGAATCGAGTGTTGATGCTTCATGAATCGTTCCTTACACAATTAAAACGCAGTACCAATTTGGAACTGCAAACGCTGGATATCATCCTTTGGCTGGGCATTCACTGGCATGCCAAAACTAAACTTTAAGGGCCCCAACGGTGATATCCATGATAAACCCAAGCCATAAGAATATCGCAGAACCAGATTAATGTTATCGACGAAGGCATTACCACCGTCCACAAAGGTAAATAAGCGCAGGGTTTTATCGACCCCAGAGCCAGGTACCGGGAAGGTGTATTCCACATTGGTAACGATCTTGGACTGCCCGCCGGTAGGCTGGTATCTGCCTATGATGGTGTTGTAATAATTAGGCCCTAATGAGCCTGGGGCATAGCCTCGCACCGACCCAATGCCGCCCACAAAGTAATTTTTCATGATCGGGAAGGGCTTATTGCCATAGGCATCGCCATAGCCAACCTCGCCATTAAACGACAAAATATTGCCTTTAGAGAAGGAATGGTGCTTTTGGTATTGGCCAAATAGGCGATAGAACGTCAAATCACCAACCGGGGTACCTACTTCCGCAGACAGTTGCTGCAAGGAACCTTTGGACGGAATTAATGCGCTGTCGCGACCATCACGCGCCCATGCGGCTGTAATGGGGACGTTATAGGTTTGCAATCGCCCTGGAACGGTTGATCCAAAATCCTTAACATACTGCTGATATGGTGTTGGCGTATTGGTGGTGGCGTAAATCGAGAAGATCTCAATGCCGGAGCCAAAAAAGACGCGGTCGACTTCGGTGTACGGGACACCAAATTTAATATTCGAGCCAACGGTCTTAATTTGGTAATCGGGATCGCCAACGTAGAAAAGCGGCTTGGATGAGCGGTAGTACAAGTCCGTATAACGGCTAATACCGTCATCCGTAAAGTAGGGATCAAGTTGCGACAAGGTTAAGTTCTTGTTAATCTTACCTAAAGAGAAATTGAGGCCAATTGCAGTCCCGGTTCCGAACGCATTCTCCTGATTAATGCCCGCAGACAAAATCAATTTTTCGGTTGACGAGAAACCAGCGCCAATATTAATAGCGCCAGTAGGTTTTTCTTTGACGGCAACACTGACATCGACCTGATCGGGTGACCCTGGTACATCGGCAGTAGAGATATCCGTTTCAGTGAAATAACCTAAGCGCCCAATACGCTCTTTAGAGAGTCTAATCTTGTCGCCATCAAACCAGGAGCTTTCAAATTGGCGCATCTCACGCCGTACCACCAAATCGCGAGTCTTCGCATTACCAGTAATATTGACTTGGCGGACATACACCCTTCTGCCCGGATCAACCACCAAGGTAATATCAACCTCTGCGAGATCGCGCCGAATATCGGGCTGGGGATTGATCGATGCAAAAGCATAGCCATAGGAGCCCAAGACCTCGGCAATGGCCTTAGTTGTCTCGGCAAGCTTTGCTGAAGAAAAGGTATCGCCGGCTTTCAGGGCCAAGAGTTGCTTTAGTTCGGCCTCTTTTCCGAGTAACTCGCCAGCCAAACGCATATTCATGACCGTGAATTTCTTACCCTCACTAATGCTAATCGTCAGGAAGATACCCTTCTTATCTGGTGTAATCGACACCTGCGTCGAGTCGATTACAAACTCGAGATAACCGCGATTCAGATAGTAAGAACGAATGGTTTCCAGATCGGCTGTGAGTTTTTGCTTAGAGTACAGATTGTCTTTGCTGTACCAGGAGAGCCAACCACCGGTATTTAATTGCATTTCGCCGAGAAGGGTGCTCTCACTAAAGACTTTATTGCCGATGAAATTAATCCCTTGAATCTTGGCGACGGGGCCTTCGTCCAAATTAAAAAAGATGGCGACTTGATTGCGCTCAACCGGGGTAACGGTAGCGATTACCTCAGCGGCGTATAGGCCTCTACTAACATATTGGCGCTTGAGCTCTTGCTCAGCCTTGTCAATCAGCGCCTTGTCGTAGAAGCGCGCTTCAGCAACCCCAACTGCTCTGAGGGATTTACGCACCACCTCTTGGTCGAATTCTTTCATTCCGGTAAATTCAATACGGGAAATCGTTGGCCGCTCTTCCACGATGACGATCAAGACATTGCCTTGCGCCTGAATTTGCACATCGCGGAAAAAGCCAGTGCTGTAAAGGGCTTTTATGGACTCAGCCCCTTTTGCCGGCGTAAAGGTTTCGCCCACCTGAATCGGCAAATAACTAAAGACGGTACCAGGCTCGACCCGCTGCAGACCCTCCACCCGAATGTCTTTCACCACAAAGCTCTCTGCAGCCTGCAATGGCATGACAAAGCTGGTCAACAAAACAAATGTTGCTTGAATCAGCAGTCGGAGACTAAATCGAGGGGTTAGGCGGAACAAATTCAAGATAAGAAATACCGTTGTAAGTCATTGAATAAAGCAAAAAGTGTTAAGAAAATCAGCAAGATAAAGCTTAATTTATGAAGCCATTCTTGCACTAAAATGGGTAAGCGTTTTCCGGATACCAACTCCCAAGCATCATACAGGAGCTGACCCCCATCTAGCATGGGGATTGGGATCAAATTCAAGAGGCCAATGCTGATACTCATGAGGGCTAAAAAGCCAAAAAAAGCTTGCCATCCCACTTGCGCTGACTTACCTGCCATATCGGCAATGCTTAAGGGCCCGCCCAGCTGGTTTAGAGAGGTTTCGCCCGTAATAAGGCCCAGCATTAACTTAGTTGAAACCGCGGTAATTAGCCAAACCCGTTCGCTTGCATAGATAAGTGCGTCTATAGGCCCCAAGCGCAGCATCACCATCTCCTCTGGCTTGGCAATTGCCGGCCGGATACCTAAGGCTTGAAGCGGGTCTTGCTTCGGCTGAACCTGCGGTAAAGCCTCAGCAGGAAATGGCATAGCCATTCGGCTGCCGCTCGGACTTGTCAGCTCCAAAACAAAGCCCTTCTCGCCCGTAATGGCATCCAATAGTTGCCAGCGCAATTGGTTCCAGCTAATGACTGGCTCAAAATCGGCTGAAGCGGCATTGATATCACGCCAACCCGTGACCAGGTTTCCTGCAACCAATCCCACCTTAGCAGCGACGGACGCCTCGGGCGGAGCCTGCAAGCGCGCCGGTAATTGCACCGCGCCGGCAAGGTAAATCACCATCAAAAAAGCGATCGCTAAAATGAAATTAGCCAGCGGCCCAGCGGCCACAATAAAAGAGCGTTGCCACAGTGGCTTGCGATCAAAGGCATTGAACTGATTTGCTGAATCAATGGTTTGTTCTGGATCGCGACCATCCAGTAATTTCACATAGCCGCCCAATGGAATCGCACCAATCACCCATTCGGTTTTGTTTTGGCTAGTAAAGCGAAATAAGGGCTTACCAAAACCAATTGCAAACCGTAGTACACGTACCCCGCACATGCGCGCCGCCGCATAGTGGCCATATTCATGAAAGCCCACCAAAATCCCGATTGTGACAATGAAGGTAAAAAGAGTAATGAGTCCTTGCACCGAATGCCTCTATGTATTGGCTAGTGTGGAAACGAACTGCGCTGCAACCTGGCGCGCCTGCGTATCTGCGCCCAGCACAATCTCAATCGAGGTGGCAGGGACAGATTGAATAGCAGACAGGGTTTCACGAACCACGCCAGCGATTTGCAAATACGGCAAGCGCTGATCTAAAAACGCAGCCACTGCCACTTCATTGGCGGCATTCAGAATCGCTGGAGCAGTGCCGCCCGATCTTGCCGCCTCAAATGCCAGCGCCAAGCACGGAAAGCGATCAAAATCAGGCTCCGAAAATTGGAGTGCCGATAGCTGCGTTAAATTCAATGGCGCTACGCCAGCATCGATGCGATCAGGCCAAGCTAAACCATGGGCAATCGGAGTTCGCATATCAGGCCGACCCAATTGAGCAATCACCGAGCCATCGCGATAGCGCACCATGGAGTGCACCACGCTCTGCGGGTGAATTAGAACCCGTATTTGAGTGAGCGGCAAGCCAAACAACCAGTGGGCCTCAATGACCTCTAAGCCTTTATTCATCATGGTCGCTGAATCGACCGAGATCTTGCGCCCCATCACCCAATTGGGGTGTGCACACGCTTCATCAGGCGTTATGGTTTTGAGTGCATCGAGACTCTTCTCGCGAAATGGGCCGCCAGAGGCCGTAAGCCAAAGCTCCTCAACGCCAAAATGATCGCGCGTATTTCCATTTGATACGGAACCAAACTGGTCCGGCAAGCATTGGAAAATCGCGTTGTGTTCGCTATCAATCGGCAATAGCTCTGCGCCACCCGTTTTGACAGCGGTCATAAATAGATCGCCCGACATCACGAGGGCTTCTTTGTTGGCGAGCAGAATGCGCTTACCAGCTTGCGCCGCGGCTAAGGTGGGCGCTAAACCAGCAGCACCGACAATTGCCGCCATGACGGTATCGCAGTCTGACTCCAGAACAGCAGTGAGCAATGCCTCTGGGCTGTGGAGGATGGTCAGTTGACTGCTCTTTTCCGCAAGCAATTGCCTTAGCTGTGCCGCGCCAGCGGCATCGGCTACTACAGCAATGCGGGGCTTAAATTCTAGGCACTGCTGTGCCAAGCGCTCAACCTGCCGTCCTGCCGTCAGCGCAACCACCTGAAAGCGATCGGGATGTGCCCGAATCACATCTAGGGTATTAACACCGATCGATCCAGTAGAGCCCAATACCGCAACGCGGCGGCGCAAAGAAGGAATACCGGGGCTGTTCATTTTAAAAGCCCAACGAGTAAGACGACGATCGGCATGGTTGGCAAAAGCGCATCAATGCGGTCGAGAACGCCGCCATGCCCAGGCAGTAGATGACTGCTGTCTTTTACTCCAGACAGCCTTTTGAGCTGGGATTCAAATAAATCGCCAACAATGCTGAGTATCGTTAGGCTAATCACCAATAAAAACATCGGCAGCCACCCCCAACTTAATGCAAAGGCCCCAAAAATGGTTGCCGTTGGCGGTAGATACAGCGCACATACGGTCGCAAATAAGCAGCAGAGCACAATCCCGCCCAGAGCACCTTCAATCGTTTTACCCGGACTTAACTGCGGAGCTAAACGACGACGCCCAAATGCCTTGCCAACAAAATAGGCACCAATATCGGCTACCCAAACCAAAGCCATTGCAGTGAGTAGCCACAGCAAACCCATTTCCCGCAAGAACACTAAGGCGAACCAAGTAGCTGGTAATAAGATTAAACCCAACACAGCCAAAAAGTATTGCCACTTTGATAATGTAAGCTGCGTGCCGCGCGACATGATGATTGGCGCCCCAATGACCCAAAACACCATCGCCAATAACAGCAGTGCAATATCCACATCCACATTAGAGAAGAAGAGCAAGGCTGCAATCGCAATGAAACAGAAGGTTGCATAGATCAAAGCTGCTCGAGTCGCGCCGGGCGCAATCAAGCGACTCCACTCCCATGCCGCCAACAGAATCATGATGAGAAAAAGTCCATTAATGTAGATCGGCGGCAATAAAAATAGGATAGGAAAAAAAACTGCCATTAAAACAGTTGCAGTAATTACCCGAGTTTTGAGCATAGGGTCTTAAGCGGAGGCAGAAAGAGTTTCTGAAGCAAGCTGGGCACTGGTGCGCCCAAAGCGGCGCTCGCGCTGACTAAACCAATCGAACGCGGCTTGTAAATCAGTTGCGCTAAAGTCTGGCCATAGCGTATCAGTAAAGTAAAGCTCGGTATAGGCTAACTGCCAAAGCAAGAAGTTGCTGACGCGCTGCTCGCCTCCGGTGCGAATAAACAAATCGGGTTCGGGTGCGTAGGCCATCGATAAATACGGCTGCAGAAGGTCTTCTGATACTGCATTGGCCGCAATATTCGGATTGGCACGCAACATTGCACGCGTCGCTTGCAAAATGTCCCAGCGCCCGCCGTAATTCGCGGCGATCGTCAAGGTGAGGTCTTTACAGTGCGCCGTCTTTTCTTGGGAGAAGGCAATCATCTCCTGAATCGACTGATCAAATTGAGTTAAATCACCAATCAGGCGCAACTGAATCCCATTCTCTGCCAAGCGACCTACTTCGCCGCGTAAGGATTTAAGGAAGAGCTTCATTAAAAAACCCACTTCTTCTGGGGGACGACGCCAATTCTCGGAACTAAAGGCAAACACCGTGAGAAATTCCACCCCTTGGCGGCGACATTCCTCAACGACCTTGCGAACCGCGCCCAAACCTTCAGAGTGGCCCGCAACGCGCGGCATGTGACGCTTACTTGCCCAGCGTCCATTGCCATCCATGATGATCGCCACATGGCGCGGTACCGCCCTTACCTCTGGGATTTCGATTGTTGAGCTGGTATGTTTAACCATGGACTTTCTTAAGTAAGAATCGTGACAGCAACTACACCGTCATGATTTCCTTTTCTTTATCAACCACAATTTTGTCGATGTCGACCACTGCCTTGTCTGTCATCTTCTGAATTTCATCGGTAGCACGGCGCTCTTCATCCTCGGAGATTTCTTTATCTTTCGTCAGGCGTTTTAAGTGCTCATTGGCGTCCCGGCGTAAATTACGAACCGCGATCTTTGCATCCTCACCTTCACTTTTGACGAGCTTGGTTAATTCACGGCGACGCTCTTCTGTAAGGGCTGGCATCGGCACTCGAATAACCGTGCCTTGTGATGCTGGATTTAAGCCCAAGTCAGAATCCCGAATGGCTTTTTCGATCACCGCCACCATGGTCTTTTCAAACGGCTGGACATTGATCGTACGCGCATCCGCTAAGCCCAAATTTGCAACCTGACTCAAAGGCGTTGGATTACCGTAGTAATCAACTTGAATGTGCTCCAAGATGCCGGGGTTGGCACGGCCCGAACGAATTTTAGCCAGCCCGCTCTTTAAGGACTCGAGCGACTTTTGCATCTTTTGTTCGGTGGTGTTTTTAATTTCAACTGCAGACATGCTGTTCTCCTATTAGACGTGCACCAAGGTGCCTTCGGACTCGCCCTGCACTACACGCAGCAAGGCCCCCGGTTTTAAGATTGAAAATACTTTGATCGGTAACTTGCGGTCGCGGCACAAGGCAAATGCAGTGGCATCCATCACTTGCAGATTTTGAATAATGGCTTCGTCAAAGGTGATCGAATCGTAGCGTGTCGCATTCGCATCTTTATTGGGATCGCTGCTGTAAATGCCGTCAACTTTGGTTGCTTTAAGCATGATGTCGACGCCCATCTCGGCACCACGCAATGCCGCAGCAGTATCGGTCGTAAAAAAGGGATTGCCGGTACCGGCAGCAAAAATCACCACCTTACCTTCGCTCATAGCCCGAATCGCTCTTGGGCGAATGTAGGGCTCAACCACTTGATCCATGCGCAAAGCCGATTGCACACGCGCCTCAACCCCTTTTTGGCGCAAGGCATCTTGTAGGGCTAGGGAGTTCATCATGGTAGCTAACATGCCCATGTAGTCTGCTGTAGCGCGGTCCATACCGGCAGCGCCACCAGCAACGCCGCGGAAAATATTTCCGCCGCCAATCACAATCGCCAGCTCAATGCCCAGGCGAACCACCTCAGTGATTTCAGCGACCATGGAGTCGATGGTAGTTGGGTTGATGCCAAAAGCATCCTCGCCCATTAACGCTTCACCAGAAAGTTTTAGGAGTACGCGCTTGTATGCTGGCATGGTCGTTTAATCTGCTTAGGTTATTGATTTATATGTATTTTTTAATGGTTGATTCCTATTATAAAGGGCAAAGAAAAGGGCGCAGAAACTTTCGCTTCTACGCCCTTTTGGCGTACAAAACCAGATAAAACAAGGGGGCAAACCCCCTTTACTTTTAAAAGGCTCTTTTATGCGCTTGCTTTTGCTGCGGCGACCTGCGCCGCTACTTCCGCAGCGAAGTCATCCTGCCGCTTTTCAATGCCCTCGCCCACGATGAACATCGTAAATGATTTAATGGCCGTGTTTGCGGCCTTTAGCATTTGCTCAACGGTTTGCTTATCGTTTTTTACGAAGGGCTGATTCAACAGCGATACCTCTTTCAGGTACTTTTGCACCGAGCCCTCAACCATCTTGGCAACGATATCGGCAGGCTTGCCGGATTCCGCTGCTTTTTGCTCTGCAATATTGCGCTCGGTCGCAATGTTTTCTGCTGGAACTTCAGCAGTAGACAAGGCAACTGGCTTCATAGCAGCAATGTGCATCGCAACATCTTTCGCAGCCACCTCATCACCAGTGAACTCAACCATCACACCAATGCGGGTTCCATGCAAATAGGAAACCAATTTGCTGTCGCCAGCAAAACGCTGAAAGCGGCGCGGGGTAATGTTCTCACCAATACGACCAATTAACTTGGTGCGAACAGCCTCAACGGTTTCTCCCTCGAGCGGCAATGCAGTCAAGGCAGCAACGTCAACTGGGTTGCTGTTGGCAACCAGTTTGGCGCAGTTATCCGTAAACGCTAAAAAGTCATCGTTCTTTGACACAAAGTCGGTTTCGCAATTGACTTCGATTAAGGCGCCCGTAGTGCCATTGATAAAAGCAGCCACTACGCCCTCAGCAGTAACGCGGGAGGCGGCTTTGCTGGCTTTGCTACCAAGCTTCACGCGCAGAATTTCTTCTGCTTTGGCCATGTCGCCATCGGCTTCGGTCAATGCTTTTTTACACTCCATCATCGGAGCATCGGTTTTGGCGCGTAAGTCGCCA
>Ga0209550_10003395_pt1 | contig 15173 bp, 13 predicted proteins | sample LauGreSuBDMM15SN_2_FD_187567 | JGI IMG/M metagenome (GOLD analysis project Ga0209550, IMG submission 187567) | Freshwater lake microbial communities from Lake Michigan, USA - Su13.BD.MM15.SN (SPAdes) (version 5) | ecosystem: Environmental > Aquatic > Freshwater > Lake | place: Lake Michigan...
TGATAATTCAAATTTCAGCCTTTTTATTCGCAGGATTGATTTTTTTTGTTACTTTTTTGCATCAAGGCAAAAAAGTAAAAGCACTCTATTCCAAAGGAATTTTCAGGAATATATAGAAAACTTTTATTTTACTAAAAAGCAATACGAATGAGATATTAATTATTTGGCTGATTATATGATAGTTCTTTAACGATAAATTTCAATCAAAAGCTCTACCGAATGAGCGCTTAAAATTTCACAGGGTCTAAAAATTAGTATTCACCTATATAAATAAGTAATAATAAAAATTGATCGATGGATCGAAAATGAAATTTAAAAATACTTCTTGTATTTTCTATTGCATTAAATTACCATTCAGTCGCATAAGTTCGATTTCGGCTAATTTAGTATTATATCGGGCAGCCAGTAATCGCGTGTAGGCATCTGCCAAGCTTTTTTGTGTCTCCCTTAATTCTAAGTAGGTGGATACTCCCAATCGGTAACGTTCTAAAGAAATAAAAACATTTTCTTTTGCAAGTAGGATATTATCTTCTTCTAATAATAACGCTTGCTGTTGCATGGTATATTCTTTAAAAGCCTTTGTGATAGCAGTGTTAAGGGTTGCTTGTTGACTCTGGTAGGATAGTTTCAAAAAAGCTATGTCTAATTGTGATTGCTGAATTAAGCGTTTGGCGTTGAGCCCATTTAAAATAGGGATAGTTATACCCAAGCCATAATTGAAGCCATTATTTCTATTGTATAAAGGAGTAAAAGGATTTACCACGGCTTGATTATCTGTTTTGGAATAATTATAATTAGAATTCAAAGCAACGATTGGATAAAGATCTGCTTTCCTTTCTTTCAAAATCAATTGAGAAATGTCAATATTTTTTTTGGTAATAAGCAGTGAGGGGCTAGTATTTTCCAGCCCACTGATCAAATCCTGCAATAAAATCCGGTTGTTGATTACAATGCTGTCATACACTTCGTATCCGACAGTTGAAGGAATATTCATTATCAAATTTAGTTGCTCTTTAAGCTGGTCAATGAGTGTTTGTTGCTTTAGTCGGGCTGCTCTTTGTGCATTCAAATCTACTTTCGCTTGTAATAATTCTGGTTTTGCACCCAATCCCACACTGAGTTTTTTTTCTGATAATTTCACTCGCTCTTCGTTGATGCTCATTTGTTCCTCAACAGCTTTTAACTGCTGTTTTTGATGAACAATACTATAATAGTTAACCAATAATGAAGCAACAGAAGTGATCATCTGATTTTTGATTGCTAGGTCACCCAGTTTTACAAACTCATTTAATTTTACCCTGGTGGTTACCATTTTGAGGCCATTGAATATTGTCCAGTTAAGTTGAACAGAGCCTGCCAAATTGTTTGAACGAATTCCATTGCGTTGTCTTTTAGTACCGTCTGTAAATTTTTGCAGTTGATCATTGTTGTTAAATAAAAGACCAGTAGTACTATTAATTCTAGGCATAAATGCGGCCTTAGCATATGACTTGTCTAAGGCATAAGATGCTGAATCATTGCGAAGCAATTCAATGTCGTAATTGTTTTTAAGCACAGTAGCTATCGCCTCTTCAACGGTTAAGATTTTTTGTGCAAATAATTCTTGAGCAGGCGCTATAGCCATACCAATCATTACTCTAAATAACCAACTTCTTTTCATTCTGCCAACATATTTTAAATTGATCAAACTGTTTGTTCCAATTCATCTAATTCACTCTTTTTCTTCTTAGAAGAAAGGAAAGAATACATTGCTGGAATAACAAATAAGGTAAGTACTAATGAAAATAATATTCCGCCTACAATTACAATACCTAAAGGGATACGACTGGTAGAAGCATCACCTAGAGACAAGGCCAAAGGTAAAGCACCTAAACTCATCGCTAAACTGGTCATCAGGATAGGTCTGAATCTAGCAACTGATGCTTCTAAAACAGCGGCATTTTTATTTTGCCCTAATAATTGTTTTTGATTCGCAAACTCTACAATAAGTATCCCGTTTTTTGTTACTAGACCAATCAACATGATCATTCCAATTTCAGAGAAAATATTGAGTGTTTGACCATAGATATGCAAAGAAAGCAATGCGCCTGCAATTGCTAAGGGTACTGTTACCATGATGATGAAAGGATCGATGAAACTTTCAAATTGGGCTGCTAATACCAGAAAAATTAAAATTAATGCAAGTACAAAGGCATAGCTAGTATTGCTGCCACTCTCCGCATAATCTCTTGAAGCACCAAATAGAGAAGTGGTGAAAGAATCGTCTAATAATTTTTTTGAAATATCTTCCATAGCCTTGATACCATCACCGATTGTATTTCCAGGGGCAAGTCCTGCTGATAAAGTAGCAGATTTGTACCTGTTAAAATGATAAATGGTAGGAGGGGTACTTTGCTCTTCAATATTCACTAGATTATCTAGAGAGATAGATTCTCCAGCAGCGTTTTTGACATAAATATTTTTTAAATCAGAGGGGTCATCCCGGTCTTTTCTTGCAACTTGGCCTATTACCTGATATTGCTTTCCATCTCTATCAAAATAGCCTAGCCTTCGATTGCTTAAAGCCAATTGTAGTGCTTCAGAAATAGTTTGAATGGTTACACCCAAGTTACTCGCTTTCAATCTGTCTATAGTAACGCGTATTTCAGGCTTATTAAATTTCAGATCGGTATCAACACCTTGAAAGGCAGGATTTTTATTGGCTTCCTCCAAAAATTTTGGAAGCACTTCTTTTATTTTGTTAAAATTGACATTTTGCAAAACAAATTGTACTGGTAATCCACCACGTCTATTTACTGAAATAGTTTGCTCTTGAACTGCGAATATTTTTCCTTCTGAAAACGAGGGAGCATTTTTATTAATCATGTTCACAATATCCTGTTGAGATCTATTTCTTTCTTTTGGATCTGTTATTACAGATCTAACAAAGCCAGAGTTGACAGAGCCTGAACCTGTAAATCCAGGAGCCACCATGCTCATTAAAATTTTATTTTCTGGAACAGAGTCAATGATAAACTGAGATATCTTATCTACATATTTATCCATAAATTCATATGAAGCTCCTTCGGCTGCCGAAACGGTAAGTCTAAATTGGCTCCTATCTTCCATTGGTGCAAGTTCAGATGGTATGTCTTTTCCTATCCAATAAATAGCTCCAAAACAGGCAAGAATAATTAAAAAGGCGATCCATCTTAATTTCATAAAATAGGTCAGGGAAACCCGGTATACATTTTCCATTCCTTTGAAAAAAGGTTCGGTGAAATTATAAAACCAAGAGTTTTTATGTTTTTTTCTTGCCAGCTTAACGTTTAAAACCGGAGTAAGCGTGAGGGAAACGAAAGCAGAAATTAAAACTGCACCTGCCACTACTACTCCAAATTCACGAAATAATCTTCCAACAAATCCTTGTAAAAAAATAACAGGAAGAAATACAATTGCCAGTGTTATTGAAGTGGCAATAACTGCAAAATAAATTTCTTTAGAGCCTTCTTTAGCCGCTTGCCATTTACTCATACCCTGCTCCATCTTCTTGAAAATATTTTCCGTTACCACAATTCCATCATCTACCACCAAACCCGTTGCAAGTACAATGGCCAGAAGTGTTAATACGTTAATGGTAAATCCAAAAACATACATTATAAAGAAAGCCCCAATCAGAGAAACAGGTATATCAATCAATGGACGAATAGCTATTATCCAATCTCTAAAGAAAAGATAGATGATAAGCACAACTAGAATGATAGAAATGATGAGCGTTTCTTTTACCTCAGAGATAGATCTTTTAATGAATCTAGTTTGATCCATTGAAATTTCCAAACTATATTCAGCAGGGATATCTTTTTTTATTTGATCAAATCTTTTGTAAAACTCTTCTGATATGGCAACATAATTTGATCCAGGTTGAGGGACAATTGCCATTCCAATCATTGGAACGCCATTTGTTTTTAACATCGACTCCTCATTTTCGGGTCCTAAAACAGCTTCTCCAACATCTTTTAATTTAATGTCTGTGCCGTTGATGTTTTTTACAATAATATTATTGAATTCTTCTTCCGTATTTATTTTTCCAAAAGTTCTAACTGACAATTCAGTGGCAACTCCTGAAATTTTACCTGAGGGAAGTTCTACATTCTGTCTTTGAATAGCAGTTTGAATATCACTTGCTGTAAGTCCGTAAGAATTTAATTTGGCGATATCAAACCAGATGCGCATTGCATATCTTTTTTCACCCCAGATCTGAATTCCACTTACACCAGGTATAGTTTGTAGTCGTTCAAGCAAATTATTATTCGCATATTCGGTCACTTCCAACTGATTTTTGGAAGGGCTTTGCACCGTCATAGAGATAATTGCATCACTGGTCGCATCTGCTTTTGATACTACAGGTGGGGCATCTAAATCAGAGGGTAAAGAACGAACTGCTTGTGATACTTTGTCTCTTACATCATTGGCAGCGGATTCTAATTCATTGCCTAATTCAAATTCTACATTGATAGAGCTGCTACCTTGACTACTACTACTGGTAATATTTTTAACTCCCGCAATTCCATTTATGGCTTTTTCTAGCGGTTCTGTAATTTGTGATTCAATAATATCTGCATTTGCCCCAGGATAAGAAGTCCGCACGGAAATATTTGGGGGGTCGATGGCTGGATAATCTCGAACACCCAAAAAATTAAAACCTATCACACCAAATAAGATGATGACAATACTCAGCACTACTGCCAATACCGGACGACGTAAACTTAATTCGGATATATTCACTGGTATCTTACGGTTTAGTTTTTAATTATTTTATTGATTTTTACACCACTACCTTGTTTGATTGAAAGTAATCCAGTAAGTAAAACGGTATCTCCTGAATTCACGCCTTCGGTTATTTCTACCTGAGTAGTTCCTCGGTATCCAGTAATCACAGTTACCATCGTTGCTTTGCCATTCTTTAAAGTAACAATTTCTTTACCTCTAGCTCGAGGAATAATTGCTTGAGTTGGTATCATTAGTGCAGAATCATTTTTGCCCAAAGGAATCTTTACTTTTATAAAACCACCTGCAATCATTGAGGAGTCATTTTTTTTAACCAATGCTTTTACTTTTAAACTTCTTGTTTCTGCAGCAATCGTATTTTCTGTTGCAATAATTTTTGCTTCAAAAACGGTTGGATTATTTTCAACAGTAAATTGAACTCCATTTCCATTTTTCATTGTTTGGCCATATTTTTCAGGAACGGTGAATTCCATTTTAAGCTGGCTCAATTTCCTTAAAGTAGTGATGATAGTTTGAGGAGAAACATAAGCCCCTTTGGTGATAGGAGTGATGCCTACTTTTCCACTGAAAGGTGCCCTTAAAGATGTTTTTGAAATATTGGTGCGAACAATATTAATATCTGCTTTAATATTATTTACAGCCAATACATTCAAATCATATTCCTGCTGACTAACCCCATTTATTTTTAACAATGCTGCAAAACGTTCGGCAGTTTGCTCAGCGGTGGTTAATTGTACCAATAATTTTTGCAGTTGTGCTTGCAAATCGTCATCATATAATTTTAGTAAAACACTGCCTTGGCTAACATTACCCCCTTCTTTAAATAATACATCGGTTACTCTGCCAGAAATTTCAGGGTGTAATTCTACCTCCTCAGCAGCCAGTAAACTTCCTGCTACCTCAATTTCTTGGGAAAGAGTTTGAGGGGCAACAATATATACGTCTGCCTTTATCTCTTTAGGAGCAGTAGATTTTGGCTTTTCGGTTTTTTCTTTAACCTCTGAACAACTAAAAATAGCTATGGTTAAAACGAAGGACCAAATGCTGTAATTCAAATTCAACCTCATTGTATAGTTGGTTTTACATTTAAAAGTAAGTGAAAAAAGTATATATCAGAATTAAAAAATTATGAATGGGATTTTACTATTAAATTGTTTTTAATCCGAGTTGCCTGGTGAATTAGCTCCTGTTTTTCTTTGCTTAAAATAGTAACATGTCCCATTTTTCGCCCTGGCTTGGTTTGTTTTTTACCATAAATGTGTACAAAAACGTTTTCTAGTTTCATAATCTCATCAAGCCCTTCATATACAGCAGGGCCACTAAATCCTTCTGCACCTACCAGATTTACAATGGCAGCAGGTAAAATATGCTCAGTGCATCCTAGTGGATAACCTAACATTACCCGCCAAAGCATGTCAAATTGAGAGGAGTAGTTGGCTTCAATGGTATGATGACCGCTATTGTGAACCCTTGGTGCGGTTTCGTTTACAAACACTTGATCATTTAAGTCTACAAAAAGCTCTACGGCAAAAATACCTGGACTTCTTAATCCCTTCACCACTTTCATGGCTACCGCCTCCACCTTCCACATTGTTTTTTCAGAAAGTTCGGCAGGGCTCAATTGATAATCCAATAAATTCAGTCTTTGGTCAAATACCATGTCTACTGCGGGATAAATGGCTATATCTCCTTTGTCATTGATGGCAATCATTACTGCAATCTCTTTTTTAATAGCTACCATTTTCTCCAAAACAGCCGGCCCATTAAAGCCTTTTTCGAAATCAGCTTTTGTTTCAATGATTTGCACTCCCTTACCATCGTATCCTCCTTTTCCAAGTTTATGTACCGCAGGTAAAAAATGTTCTTGTTGAAGAAGTTCTTCTTTATTTTGAGTGATGATAAAATCGCTGGTAGGAATTTCCGAGTCTTTATAAAATTGCTTTTGTAGTATTTTATCTTTTATAATTTTTAAAGCCGATGGGTGAGGATAAATTTTCACGCCCTCCTGTTGTAACTTTTCAAGCGCATCTTCATTAACACTTTCAATTTCAATAGTAAGCAGATCTAAACCTTTACCAAAATTATATACATCATTAAAATTAGTGATATCACCTTTTGTAAAATGGTGACAAAGGTGTGCAGATGGACAATCAGGGTCATTTTCCATCACAAAAGTTTCTACTGGATAATTCGCTGCGGCTTGTAAAAGCATCCTCCCAAGCTGACCTCCACCCAATATCCCTGCCCTGGGTTGCCCTTGGGAACCGTTTTTGGTGATTGAAGAAGAGCTGTTAATATTAGTCTGGTCGAAGTGGACAAGCTTTTCCAAAACTTTGAATTTTAGATTTAGAAACTTTTGAGATGCGAATGTAACCTAAGCTAGCGAAAATTCTCCTTTATGATCGCATTTTCTTTTAGTGAAACAATAGATTATTAATTTGGGTTGTCAGAGCGATTATGTAGAATAGGCAAAAGTCTAAAACTGTTTCTATTGATCGTTTTTTGGGCTGGTTGTATTTATTTTAATTACATTTAATTGAAGATATATTTAATACTAAAAACCATTTTAACAGCTCATTTTTCAATAAAAATACTAATTTTACGTTGGGTAGGTTTAAATCCTAAAGTATTAATTATGAATATCCTTCGATGGCTTTTTTTCTTGATATCTTTTTTAGCAAGCGGATCTACTGCTTTGCTAAATGCTCAAACTAGTTTTGTTAATTACACTAAATTTTTAGGAAAGCAAGTTGATTTGGTTTCGAAAACCGAAGACACATTAAAAAAGCAATTTGAAGAGAAGAAACTTCATTGGCCCCCTCAACAATTATACCTACGGAGTTTTAAGTACGATCGACAACTTGAAGTATGGGTGAAGGAAGAAAAAAAATCCACCTTTAAATTATTTAAGACATACAAAATTTGTATGCAAAGTGGTACGATGGGACCTAAGCGAATGGAAGGTGATTACCAGGTGCCTGAAGGATTTTATTACATCAATGAGTTTAACCCCAGCAGTAACTATCATTTAGCCCTGGGCTTAAACTATCCCAATGCTTCAGATAAATTACTAAGTGATTCTTATCGCCCAGGCAATAGTATTTATATTCATGGAAGCTGTGTTTCTACTGGATGTATTCCTATAAGTGATTTTCCTATTGAAGAGTTATATATTTTAGCAGCACAAGTAAAGGAAATTGGACAGGATTTTATTCCTGTGCATGTATTTCCGATAAAGTACAATGTTAAAAAGTCTGCCGAATTTCTAGCCTTAGCAACCAAGGATAATAAGTCCTTGCAGCATTTTGCAGGTACATTGCAATCTGCATTTGAGTATTTTGAAACTAAGAAACAGTTGCCAGTGATACTTATTAATAAGCAAGGACAATATATTGTCAATTAAAAAATTCTTCGCTATTGAGTTTTCAATAAAATTTGAATGGTTTCTTTTGTTTTTTGACTCAATAATTGAGTTCTTCCTTCAGTTAATTGTTGAATAATTTGATCGTTGTAATGCCGAATGGTAAGTAGGGTACAATTTTTTTCAATTTGCACATCGAAGAATTCACTTGCTGCCAGGGCAAGTCTTTCAATTTTTTCTGGGCGATCATCCATGCTACAAAGCAGACTGATGGCTCCATTTTGTGAAAGACTGGGTCTAATTTTATTTTCTAACAGTAGGTCATGCAATTTGGCTACCAAGTTATCTTCCACAAATGAATAATCCCTTGAACTAACCTGCATAAGTACCTGCTGATCTTTTATTACAATGATGGGAGGCAAATGATGTGGAGGCAGATTGCTGATGATGGTACCTGGTAGATTAGGGTTTAAAAAACATTTTACTATTAGCGGAATCCCTTTATTTTGAAGAGGCTTAATGGTTTTTGGATGAATAACCTGTGCGCCATAATAAGCCATCTCAATTACTTCTAAATAACTTAGTTGGTCAATCAATTGAGCAGCTGGAAATAATTTAGGATCTGCATTCATTACCCCTTCTACATCTTTCCAAATCGTTTGGCTTTCTGCATCTAACATATTGGAAAAAATCGCCGCGCTATAATCGCTACCCTCTCTACCAAAGGTGGTACTTTCATTTTCATCTGTAGCGCCAATAAAACCTTGCGTGATTATAATATCAGTTTCGTTAAACAAAGGCTTTATAATTTCATTAACCTTTTGTTGACTGAAGTGCCAGTCAATATTGGCTTCCCTAAAATTATCATCTGTTCTAAAAATATCTCTAACGTCTATCCATTTATTGTTACAGTTGATGGTGTTTAAGTATTCACTCATGCAAACAGTGCTAAGTAATTCACCGCAACAAACTATTTGATCGTAGTAATAATCATAATCTCTTACTGGTTTATCATGAAGGAGCCATTCTACTTCTGTAAAAATGTTTGAAAGTTCAGATACCGGATGATTGTTTAATTGTTGAGATAGCGAAAGGTGCATTTGCTTTACTAGGTAAAATAAAGAAAGTGCTTCTTCTTTATTGCCAGCGTAAAAAGCACTGGCTACTTTTTCAAGTTCATTGGTAACCTTACCCATTGCCGAAAATATAATCAACAATTTTTCACCTTTAAATTGTTGAATGATTTTGGCGACATTCTGAATTCTTTCTATGCTATTGATACTTGCACCTCCAAATTTAAAAACCTTCATTTATTATTAATATTTAAAAACCTACCGTATTAAAAAGATATTTTTTTCAACTTATTTTATATTGCAAATTTAAATTGTAATATTGGCAATCTGAAATTAACTCTTACTCAAGGATGAACGATTTTGAAAATTACTATTCAAATCGATGGGCAATGAAACAGTCATTTTTTCTACAAAAGTTCAACCAATAATTGCAATTAAAAAATTATCAAATCCCTATTTATTTTGATTATTGGGGTTGATTTTGAAAACCAAGGAGGCTTGCTGAAGTTTATTTAACCATTAAATGCATTTGAATTGTTGCTTCTTTCGTTACTTTTACAAAATAATCAGGTGATTATTATCAACTAGCAGTTATTGAATTGGCTGCAAATTTGATAAGGAATTAAAACCTTTTTTAGCGTTTGGGTTATGAAAGAGATAATTATTTCGGTAAAAAATTTAAGAAAAAATTACGGAATTTTTGAAGCTGTAAAGGATATATCATTTGATGTGTTGGAGGGGGAAATATTTGGATTATTAGGTCCAAATGGTGCTGGAAAATCTACTACCCTTGAAATTATGGAGACACTTCGTCAAAAAACAAGTGGAGAAGTGATAGTAGATGGAATGAATCTTGATCAAGAACCTAATAATATTAAAAAAATAATAGGAGTTCAGTTACAGACTTCGGGATTTTATCCTGGATTAAATTTATTGGAGTTGATAGAATTGTTTTCAGGATTATATAACCAAGAAGTAGATGCAATGGAATTACTTCAATTGGTAAACCTTACTGAAAAAGCGAAGAGCAAATACAAGCAATTGAGTGGTGGACAAAAGCAACGATTTTCAATTGCCACCACCCTCATCAACCAACCTAAAATAGTGTTTCTAGATGAGCCTACAACTGGCCTTGATCCTCAAGCACGCAGAAATTTATGGGATTTAATAAAAGCCATTAGAAAAAAGGGAACCACTGTAATTATTACGACCCATTATATGGATGAAGCAGAGCAGTTATGTGATCGTATTGCTATCATGGACGAGGGGAAGATTATAGCCTTGGCTTCTCCAGACAAAATGATTGATGATTTAGTAGCATCAGGTTTTGAAAAACCAAAAGCTATAAAATCGGCAAATCTAGAGGACGTATTTATCAGCCTTACCGGTAAAGAAATGAGAGCAGAATAATTTTAATCATCTATAAACAAACCAACCAAAGAAATGAAGCATTTTTTTTTAGCAGTTAGTGTATCAATGATGGCATGCTTTACTGTTCAAGCACAGACAAAACCAAAGTTAAAAGTTGTTAATCCAGCGGCCCCTAAAATTACTAAACCGCTTGCTAAACCGCAGATGAGCATTTTAAAAAATTTAGAAGACTCCTTCAGTTATGCATTGGGATTAAATATTGCTAACAATTTGTATAAGCAGGGGATTGATAAAATTAGCAATGCAGCTATGCAAAGGGCAATGAATGATGTGTTTAATAAAAAACCCTATTTGATGAATGAAGAGCAATCCAATACTTGTATCCAAGAAAAAATCCAGGGCAGTATGGCTAAAAAAAATGAATTAGTAAAGTCACAAGGAATTGCTTTTTTAGCTGCTAATAAAAAGAAGCCGAGTGTTATTAGTTTGCCGAATGGGTTGCAATATGAAGTATTAAAAAAGGGCGATGCTAATTCTGCGAAGCCAGCTCTTCAGGACACTGTAGTAGCACATTATGCAGGGACTTTAATCAATGGTTTTAAATTTGATAACTCTTACGATAGGGGTGAGCCACTTACTATTCCAGTTGCAGGAGTAATTAGAGGATGGACAGAAATATTACAAATGATGCACATTGGAGATAAATTCAAAGTTTATATACCTAGTGAGCTTGGCTATGGTGAAAGAGGTGCAGGTGCAGATATACCTGGAGGAGCAGTGTTGATATTTGAAATGGAGCTTTTAGGTATTAAACCAGCTATTACAAAATAGTTTTACATTAAAATAAACTTATGGAAGATCTTAGTTATCCAATCGGTAAATATGTTCCGCAGCCATTTTCTGATGATCTATTAAAAGAGAGACTCATTGCAATTATGTTTTTGCCAAAGGAACTTGAAAATACCATTCAGGATTTAGATGAGTACCAAATTGAAACACCTTATCGACCTGATGGATGGACGGTGAAGCAATTGATTCATCATATTGCTGACAGTCACATGAACGCATTCATACGTTTTAAACTAGGACTTACGGAAGACAATCCTACTATCAAGCCTTATCTTCAAGATGCTTGGGCGAATTTGAATGACAGTAAGATCGTTCCGATTAACGTTTCAATTACTTTGGTTCATGCCTTACATGCTAAGTGGGGAGCCTTATTAAATGGAATTACATCTGCGGATTTGGAAAGAACGGTTTTTCATCCTGAACAAAAAAAGGAGATTACTCTTTGGCATATGCTAGGCACTTATGCATGGCATGGCAAACACCATGTGGCACATATTACTGCTCTTAAAGAAAGGATGAAATGGTAAATTAAATTGGCAAGAAAACATTGATTGGTTCATCACACCAACAATGTTTTCTTGTATCATTAAAATAGTTAGCATGAATTGGAAAAAATTGTCTTCTGAATATATCTCCTCGCATCCTTATTTTACTGCCAGAAAAGATGTCTGTCAAACTCCTAGAGGAAAAATGGTAGAGTCTTATTATGTGGTAGAGTATCCGACAACAGTTTGCGCATTGGCAATTACCGAAGAAGGTACGGTATTGTTAGAGAGGCAATATCGACATCCGCTGGAAGAGACTATTATCGAATTGCCAGGCGGCTTTTCTGATCCTGGCGAAGAACCTTTGGTTGCTATTGAGCGTGAGCTTTTGGAAGAAACAGGGTATGAATTTTCTTCTGTCGAATGTGTAGGAAAGGTTTCTGCTAATCCAGGTGTTTTATCGGGATATACTTATTTGTTCTTGGCTAGAGGAGGTAAAAAAGTAGCATCACAAAGTTTAGACGCGAATGAAGAAATTGAATTGTTGCAAATCCCTTTGGAGGATGTAAGGTCAATGCTTTCTAAAAATGAAATTGTTCAAGCTTTGCATGTAAGCTGTTTATTGTACGCTTTTAAAAAGCTAGATAGCGAAAAGGTTTAGTGAATTGAAAGGCTATTGTAAAAGATTTTTTTTAGAGGGCAGATTGCAACTTGACTTTTTATAAACTTAAACTATGGTGTAGTTTTTAAAAATGCAATCAATTTATCCATTGCTTTTTTTCTATGGCTGCAAGCATTTTTTTGTTCTGGATTCATTTCGGCAAAGCTGAGTTTAGATCCAGTTGGTATAAATATGGGATCATAACCAAAACCGTTTTCTCCTCGCTCTTCTTCAAGAATTTCTCCTTTGCAGATCCCTTCAAATTGAAATTCTTTCCCATTTAATAGTAGTGAAATGACCGTCCTAAACTGGGCTTGGCGCTCTGTGGTATCAGCCATCAATAGCAACACTTTTTCAATATTTGCCTTAAAGGATCTGTCTTCGCCTGCAAAGCGCGCGCTTTTTACACCAGGCGCACCTTTTAAAAAAGATATCTCTAAACCAGTGTCCTCACTGAAGCAATTTTTTCCAGTAAGTTGTTGGATGGTAGTAGACTTTTCTGAGGCATTGGCTTCAAGGGTATCATGCGGTTCGGGAATATCGATATCTATTCCTGCTTCTTGTAAGGTAATAATGGCAAATTGATTTCCTAAAACCTGCCTTACTTCATCTACTTTATGCTGATTGTTAGTAGCAAAAATGAGGGTATTCATAAAATTAGATATTGAAAATTTGTTGAAGGCAAATCCATAGCTTAGTTTTTTCTGCTTTGTTATCTTGAAATTGGGATAAGGGTGGTGCAGCTAAATAAACTTGGTTATTGTAGTTTTGAATTTGATAAGTTGGAAATTTAACAGGTAATTCAATTTGATCAGGTTGTACTCCAAATAAAAATACTTTTTCGGATTGTAATTCTGTTGTGATAAGTTGGTAGTTAACAGAAGGATTTTTTTTTATGTTTAAAATAGCCACATCCTCCATTGTTAGGTTGCAGGCTGCTAAAATACCTAGTAAAAAATTTAATTGATTGTCTGGCAGATATAAAGTCTCCTCACTTTCCACTAAAATCAGCACCTTTTTTTGGTTGTTGCCAAGGGTTAAAAAGGCCTTTGCTTCTGACTTGGAATCTATTTCAGGGGAATTCTTTAAATCAATCAAAGAATGGGTGAAAAGTTGCTGTAAAACAAGTGGAGGAAGTTTAATATTGTCTAAACTCATAAAACGTCATTTTACTCTGTATTTTATTTTGTTTCTTTGCAGTAAAATTAATGATTATGGAATCAGGAGCAGGATTTAATATTACTAAGGTTGAAAAAAGTAAACTAGCAGGTATTAGTTTGGAAAATGTGCCTTTTGGAAAATATTTTACTGACCATATGTTGGAAGTAGATTATGAAGATGGGCAATGGCAAAAACCAACTATTGTGCCGTATCAATCCTTACAGTTATCACCTTCGTTAGCTGCCATACATTATGGTCAATCTATTTTTGAAGGAGTAAAGGCTTATAAAGATCAGTCCGGCAATCCTCAGTTATTTAGACCAAAAGATAATTTTAAGCGTTTTAATATTTCTGCTGCAAGAATGCAAATGCCTGCTGTACCTGAAAGTATTTTTATTGAAGGCATGCGTTTGTTAATTGATATCGAGCGTAACTGGATACCCGAGGCTGCGGACCATGCATTGTATATCCGGCCTTTTATGTTTGCAACTGAAGAAGCCATTGGAGTAAAGCCTAGTAATAAGTATAAATTTTTAATCATACTAAGTCCTACAGGTCCATATTATGCTGCTCCTATGAGAATTTTGGTGGAAGAAAAATATGTTAGAGCGGTAGAAGGGGGATTTGGATTTGCAAAAGCAGCTGGTAATTATGCGGGTGCACTCCTTGCATCTACTGAAGCAAATGACAAGGGGTTTGATCAGGTGTTGTGGATGGATGCAATTGAACATAAATATGTGCAGGAGTGTGGAACAATGAATGTGTTTTTCATTATCAATAATATTGCAATAACACCTGGTCTAGAGTCAGGAACTATATTGCAAGGTGTTACAAGGGATAGTACCATCGTGTTGTTGAAAGAAATGGAATACAAAGTTGAAGAGCGCTCATTGAGTATCGATGAAATAATGGAAGCTTATAAAAAAGGCATTTTAAATGAAATTTTTGGAACAGGTACCGCAGCAACTATTTCATTGATAAAAGAACTGAAGTACAAAGATTTTGTTATGACATTTGATGTTGATAAATGGACCATCGCACCAGAAGTAAAGCGAAGGATGGATGCTATTAAATATGGTTTGGAGCCAGATACTCATGATTGGCTATTTAAAATCTAAAATATAAAAGCAGATCAGTTGATCTGCTTTTATATTTTTAAGCCCTAAATGTAAATCACTTTAACGGCGAGTTATAAATATTCTTTGGTTAGTTGACTATTAATAAAGTAACTAATCGATAAAATAAAGTTAACAATTTAGATCTGAAATTCCTTTCGGAATAGAGTGCTTTTACTTTTTTGCCTTGATGCAAAAAAGTAACAAAAAAAATCAATCCGCCGCGGCGGACTAAAATCAAGGAACTCGCGAGTAGAGTTTGTTTCTTTGAAGGAAGTGCCCGCTCAGACAGCCTTGATTTTTTAACGGCTGATATTTCAAATTTCTAGC
>Ga0209550_10003396_pt1 | contig 15169 bp, 15 predicted proteins | sample LauGreSuBDMM15SN_2_FD_187567 | JGI IMG/M metagenome (GOLD analysis project Ga0209550, IMG submission 187567) | Freshwater lake microbial communities from Lake Michigan, USA - Su13.BD.MM15.SN (SPAdes) (version 5) | ecosystem: Environmental > Aquatic > Freshwater > Lake | place: Lake Michigan...
TTATAAAAAGCTCCAAAACTCTTGCATATTTTCAAATTGATCGATTGAATCAATTCGTGCAATCAACTTGCGGGCCTGGGACTCGGTCATTGCATAGGGTCCGCTGGTCAGGCAAATCATGGCTTTTGCCCTGATTTGCGCATCTCCTAGAGGACTGGCAGGCGTACCCGGAATTTCATTCACCGTGCAGCTCAATAACTCTCCAGCCTTTGTTTGAATGATCACGGTCGCTGGGGTAAATTTTCCTGATTCGGTTTGATCAATTTCAATCTTGATTTTCTGAACACATTCCATGACCATGGGGTCTAGCACAGCGTCGGTATCAATGTCCTGCAATCTGAACGACCCGCGCAACAGAATACTTGCAATTGAATACTGCACACTAAATTGCGCAGCAACCTGAGGGCTATCGCCAAGCGAAAATTGCGCCCCGACTAGGCGATTCATGTAAGGCGTAATCCTCACCGTACAGCCTGCCAATTGATCAATCGTTAAATTGTGCTGCGCAACAAGTCGCTCAGTCGCCACAATCGCAGCATGGTTACAAAAACAACTGGGATAATTTTTTAAGGTTAAGGTTTGCAGCAGATATGACTGGCCTAAGCCGCCCAAGGTTCGGGCGCGATCAAGGGGCTCGTATAAATTATTAAAGCCTCTTTCACCTTCAAACATTTGCTTGGGTGCGGTGATGCCACACTGCGCCAAAAAGGCGGCCTCAACACCATCGCGCGCTGCAAAGGCCGATTGCAGCCGCTTGACCAATGCGCCCTCGACCAGAGATTGCTGCGTACCAGCAGCGCGGCTCAGTGCAATCCCCATCGCGGTATGAATGCCATTAACGTCTAGTCCAAGCACGCGGGCCGAAATCGCGGCAGAGGCGAACACCCCAATCGTTGCTGTCATAAACCAGCCTGGATTATGAGTAATCCCCATACACAAGCGTACATGCATCTCTGCGCCCGCAATATACGCAGTCAAAAAATCTTTGCCATGCATCGGTTGCCGATCGGCAAGCGCCAGAAGTGCAGGGATGATGACGATATCGGGGTGCGACGTTGCCTGATCGTGGACGCTATCAAAATCAAGCGCCGCCGCGTAAATGCCGTTGATCAATGCGGCAGAGGTCGCGGGCAAATACTCGTTGGTTAACCAGACTCGGCTCTCAGCCTTACCGCCTTGCGCGGTCACCCACGCGTGCACGCCTTCTGTCCCCGTCGCCCTCGAGCCAGCCCAAGCAACCGCCAAGGCATCCAATAAGTAGCGTTTGGCAGCACGGATGAGCTCGGCATTCAAGTCTGAGTACTGTAACGCGCTCACCCACTGTGCCAGTTCGAGGCTGACCGACTTTTCTGTTTTTTTCAACTGCGTCTCCTTGGTGCTTTGCTGCTCAGGGCTACACAAACCCCACGGCGTTGTCTTATGTTTTTATATTTTGATGAATGATATTGTATCTGCGCACAAGACTCGACCTATACTGGTTCAATTAGTTAGCAAACACAAAAAAATCATGACACTCATCCCTTTAAAACTTTTTACAACCTTGGTGCTCGCGACGTCTAGCCTCAGCGCTGTGGCTCAACCTAAAGATGCGTTTCCCGACAAGCCCATGACGATGGTTGTCCCCTACCCCGCTGGGCAATCGGTCGACTCGCTCGCACGCATGATGGGCGAGGGTCTGACTAAATATCTTGGGCAACCGGTCATTATTGATAACAAAGCTGGCGCAGGCGGCACAATCGGCAGTAAATATCTGATTCGGATGCCCGCCGATGGTTACACACTTAGCATGAATGCCAGTGGCCCACTGGGGATCGCCCCCCACCTCTTTAAAGAGGCCAATTACGATCCACGAACAGACTTCACACCCATTATGCTGGTGGCGGCCGTTGCACAAACGCTCGTTGTCTCTTCAAAATCAAATATCAAATCTGTTGCCGACCTAGTCGCTGCGGCCAAAGCCAAGCCCAACAGCTTAAATTTTGGCTCGCCAGGCAATGGCTCAACTAGCCATCTGACCCAAGAGATGTTCAAGCAAGTGGCGGGCATCAAGATGCAACACGTACCCTACAAGGGTGGCCCTGCTGCAGTCACCGACTTGTTAGGCGGGCAGATCGAGGTGCTGTTTGAAGCCGCACCGTTAGTCATACCCTTCATCAATCGAGGCGAGTTGCGTGCCTTGGCCGTGAGCACTGCCAAACCTATCGACACGCTACCGAGTGTGCGCCCAATCGCCTCGCAAGGCTTCGAGGGCTTTGAGGCCGTTGGCTGGATGGGAATCGTCGGACCCGCAGGGATGGATCCCGCTCGTGTAGAAGTGCTATCCAAGGCACTCATCCAGTCGATCGCTGATCCAACCATTCGCGCCAAGCTTGACTCAACCGGCATGCTAACGATCGGCGGAACCCCAAAAGAATTCGCCAACTTCATCAACACTGAATACGCGAAGTGGGGTGCCGTGATTCAAAAAGCTGGCGTCAAACTTGAGTAATGATCGCTGGCCAATAATTTCTATCTGAAGTATTTACGCACTTGGTTCAAACAAGCCAAGCTTTAAACCGCGTGATTGACCATCGCATGCTGCGAGAGTCTGTTGCCCAGAGGAGGCGACTGCAGTCGCGCAAACCTTGAAAAGACGCTTTATTGTTTCGTAGGCTCAGCAGTTTGGGGAGTTAAGGCAAGAGTGGCTTGTTTCAGAACCGAGTTTTTATTCAGTCATCACGATGCTTTCATTAAAACTGAAGCCTTAAATATCAACACCTGTTCGCGTCGCTGATTGATCGTCTGAATCTCAAGACTCAAAATCCCGCGCTTGATATTGTTTGTTAAGCGTTGATCAATGATTAAGGCCTCAATATGCAAAGTATCGTTAAGCTTTACCGGCATCTTGAACTGAAATGCATCCATCCCCAAACCAGCGATGACATGGTGCCCCAGAATACGTTCGAGCATGCCCCCCGCAATTGAAGCAGTCATGAACCCTGGACAAATTCTTTCGCCGTGTGGGCCCTCATTTTTTGCATACTCTGCATCAATAAAAATCGGCAGGCTCATGCCAGCGAACTGAGTGAAGTTGATTAAGTCAGCTTCAGTGACCGTTCTTGCATAGCTTTTAATCGTCTGCCCAATTGTAAAATCTGACAAGTCAGGCTGATAGCTCGGATCCCAAGCACTCATCACACGGTCAAATCAGGCAACAGTGAAAGCGTAAGATCTATCAATACAAGCAGCATGTTTGAGATCGACAGTGACATCTTAGTTCGCCTTGATTCCGGACTCTTGGATGACTTTTCGCCATTTTTCAGTTTCATCGGCAATGAACTTTGTGGCCTGCTCGGGAGTTGAACCGCTTAATTCAACGCCTTGTTTCGCAAGTTTTTCTATAAGCGTGGTGTCAGCAAAAACATCGCGCAGTGTTTGATTTAAGAAGTCGATAATCTTAACAGGCGTGCCCGCAGGAGCCAACACCCCATACCAACCCTTCACCTCGAAGCCGGCCGCACCACTTAAGGCAACCGGACTCACGTTAGGCAAAAGCGCAGAGGGCTGTAGCGTTGATATTCCGAGCACCTTGAGTCGACCGGTTTCTAAAAAAGGTAAGACTGAGGTCACCGTGTTAAAAGCCACATCAATTTGTCCGCCCATAATGTCACTCAACACTTGGGCCTCGCCCTTGTAGGGCACATGCGTTAACTGAATGCCAGTCGCGCGCTTAAAAAGCTCCATTCCCATATGTGAAGTCGTCGCGTTACCCGCTGAGCCATAATTGAGCGCTTCAGGCTTAGCCCGCGCCAAAGCCAAAAACTCGGCTGTATTTTTAGCCGGAAAATCTGGTCTTGCAATGAGAAGCTGTGAGAAGGTGCCCGTCAAACTAATCGGCGCAAAATCACGTAACGTGTTGTAAGGTAAATCGGCATACAAAATTGGATTCACGCTGGCAACTCCGCCATACACAAAGACAAGTGTGTAACCATCAGGCTGCGCTTTCGCTGCCGCCATCATACCGATCGTACCCCCACCGCCTGGGCGATTTTCAACAATGACAGACTGAGATAGTTTTTTTGATAAACCCGCCGCGATATCCCGCGCCAGCAGATCAGTTAACCCACCCGGTGCAATCGGGGCAATGATTTTGATTGCACGATCAGGATATGTCTGGGCTGCCAGCGGCGCACACAGCACAAGTAGGCACACTAAGTAACGAACGAACTCAGTCAACCAATTCAGTTGCAGCGCTGTGCGTCTGGGCATGACTTACCTCTTCAAAATAGATTGCCAGGGGGTTTATTGCGGTTGAATATTCGCCGCTTTTGCTGCCTCGCCATACCGCTTAATTTCACTTTCAAGAAAAGCCTTAAATTCTGACGGCGTGCTACCGACAGGTTCGACCCCCTGCGAAAGCAACTTCGCTCTCATCTCGGGGTGGTTAAGCACTTTCGAAACCTGAGAGCTCAGTTGCGCCACGATACTGCTCGGAGTGCCAGCGGGCAACACCAAGCCCAACCAAGAGTTACCGTTAAAACCCGGCAACCCCGATTCATTTAACGTCGGGTACTGAGGTAAAGACGTCGACCGTTTCAACCCGGTCGCAGCGATCACCTTTAGTTTTCCTGACTGAATATGCGGCATCGCAGACAGCGCATCGACAAACATCATTGAGGTCGTGCCCGCTAACAAATCGATCAAGGCCGGCGCGCTGCCCTTATACGGAACATGCACCAAATCAATCCCTGCCATCTGTTTGAATATTTCGCCCGACAAATGATTAGACTGACCTACGCCCGCCGAACCAAACGTCAGCTTTCCCGGCTGCGTTTTTGCTAGCGCAATTAATTCAAGTAAATTGTTCGCTGGAAATGAACTTTGCACGACGAGCAAATTTGTTAGGTTTACCGTCTGCGCGACAGCCGCCAGATCTCGCAGCGTGTCGTATGGCATCTTGGCGTAGACGGCAGGATTGATCGCGTGGCTCGTCGCAATATGCCCTGCGGTATAACCATCAGGCGCAGCTTTAACAACATATTCGGTCCCAATCAAGCCGCCCGCGCCAGCTCTGTTCTCGACCACAAATTGTTGAGCCGTATTGACTGACAGACCTTGAGCGATAGTACGTGCGACCGTGTCAAGAATACCGCCGGCTACCGATGCGACAACAATTCTTGCAGGTCTATTGGGGAAATCAACTTGGGCTTGTGTAGTTTGCCCAATCATCAGACCACAAGAAAAAGCCACCATCCTCAACAGGCACTTACTTTTTGACAACGTCATCGCATCAACCCTTTTAATTGTTTTACATTAATCATGCTACGTTTCTTGGTTTCATGGTAAGAGTAGACTTGTTGAAAAGTCAAACGTTTTAACTGACTGAAAATGATTCACCATCGAAAGAGCTGCGTGCGGGCCATCGTGCTTGACCTTGCGCCGCAACACTGGAGTTATCTTGACTCGCTCCCTCTTCAATCGCTATCATGATACGAACGTATCTTTTAAACTAAAATACTAACAAAAGAGAAAATAAAGTGGCTCTAGATTTCAGTTTTTCTGCTGAACACTTAGCAGTTCGTGAAATGGCGGCGCGCTTCGCAAAACAAGAAATGTTGCCTCTGGTGCGTGAAGCCGAAGAGAACGAAAAATTTCCTCGCGAATTATTTCAAAAATGGGGCGCCTTAGGGCTTCTGGGCGTACGCTACCCCGAAGACGCTGGCGGAAGTGGCATGGATAAGATCGCCGACTGTATTATTCGCGAAGAGTTCAGTCGCGTCTGCCAAGCTTTCGCCTCGGCATGGTCAGCCCACTCGCACCTAGGTATTTGGCCCATTTGGCGTTGTGGCACACCCGAGCAAGTTGACAGATTTTTCAAGCCCGCACTCAAGGGTGAAAAGATTTCGGGCTTTGGACTGAGCGAACCCGACGGTGGCTCGAATATTCGCGCGATGAAAACGCGTGCTGAAAAGATGTCAGGAGGCTGGCTGTTAAATGGCAGCAAACTTTATATCACCAACTCACCCATCGCAGATTTTCTTTTAATTGCAGCGCGCACGAGCCCTGAGCTATCGGCCGATTCTGTCAGCCTATTTATCGTCGAGTTGCCATGCCTCGGCCTGTCGATTACTTCACTCAAAAAAGAAGGCATCCGCGGGTCAGAAACTGGGCTTCTTTTTATTGAAAATGTGTTTGTCCCTGACAATTGCTTGCTAGGTGCACGCACCGGAACCTATCCTACCTTACTTGACTCCCTGAGTGAAAATCGTGTTGGAGTGGCCGCGAACTGCTTAGGCATGGCAAAAGCCGCCTTTGAGGCGGCCCTGAGTTACGCCAGTGAGCGTGAAGTTGCCAATAAAAAAATTGGTAACTATCAGGCAATCGCCCATCGCTTGGCAGAGATGGCCGCCGATATCGAAGCCGCGCAGTGGTTGGTTTACCACGGTGCCTGGAAAGTTGATCAAGGTCAGTTAGACCCTGCTTTGGCTGCAAAGGTCAAACTGGTTGCAAGCGAAACCGCACTAAAAGTCAGCGAAGGGGCTATTCGGATCTTGGGCGGGGCAGGAATCATGCGCGAATATCCTGTCGGCCGTATTCATCGCGACGCTCTCGTGTATGTCATTGGAGAAGGAACGAGCGACATTCAGCGCAATATCATTGCACGATCAATGGGTTTTAAACCATGACTCTAGCTCGCAGTACGCCAAGTCATACCGTTGATCGCGAGGCTTTTCGCGACATGTGCAAACACTTTGCCCGAAAAGAGGTTGCACCGCGCTGGGAACAGGCCGATCGAGAAAAAATATTTCCGCGAGATTTTTATGTCGCCTGCGCACACGCTGGTTTAATCGGCATTACTGCAGACGAAGCGATCGGTGGCTCGGGGCTAGGCGCCTACGAAGAGGCGATCGCAATGGAAGAATTATCGCTAGTCAATCCAAATTTAGCGGTCAGTGTCTTGGTACAAAACGTTGCAGGTTCAATCCTGTATGAGTATGGTACGGCTGCGCAAAAAGAGATCGCGCGACGCGTGATTCAAGGCGAGTGCATGGTGGCCATCACCGTCACGGAACCCGAGGCCGGCAACGATATCCAAAACATTCAAACGAATGCTCGGCTAGAAGGCGATACGTGGATTTTAGATGGCATAAAATCTTTTATCACCCTTGCGGCGAGCGCTGACGTTCTTATTACGCTTGCTCAAACGGATGCAGCGCTGGGGCGCAAGGGTATGCAATTTTTTGCCGTACCGCGTACCACGCCAGGCGTTGTTGTGACACCGATCGAAACGTATGTGAACCGACCCGCGCCCACCTACCGCGTCACCTTTACACAAGCTCGCATACCTGAGTCAGCAAGAATCCCCGCTGGATTTCGCGAAATTATGGCGGGCTTTAATCGCGAGCGAATCATGGTGGCAGCCAGATGGCTTGGTCATATGCAGCATGCGCTTCAATGGGCTCGCGACTATGCCTGCGTGCGACAGCAGTTTGGTCGGCCCATTGGCGCGAATCAATCAATCGCTTTCCAGCTCGCTAACGCTTATGTCGATGTAGAGGCAACCAGACGCCTGACTTACTACGCTGCCGAAAAATGGGATAGTGGCTGCCCGATCAAAGACGTCATTCTAGATATCTCGAGTGCAAAATACTTTGCCACCCAAGCGGTCGTCAGGGTAACTCAAACAGCACTCCATGTGGGTGGAGGCTGGGGCTTGACCGAAGAGCTACCGATTATGCGAATGGCGCTAGACGCCTTGGTCGCCCCGGTGACAGTTGGCAGTACTGAAATTCAACTGCGCGCTATCGCCAAAGAGCTTGGCTTGCCAGTCGATTAGGCAATGAAGATCTTGCCTCTCTTTTGCTTTTCACGATGAAAAAATAACATGTCAATTCAGACACATACAGACCTTGCATTTTCGGGCTTGAGAGTATTGGATGTCAGCCAAGGCATCGCTGGCCCGTATTGCGCGATGCTACTCGCACAACACGGCGCCGAGGTCATCAAGCTTGAACCTCCAACAGGAGACTGGAGTCGGGGCATTGGCGCACGCCACGGCTCTCATACGGCGATTGACTTAATGGCCAATCAAGGTAAAAAAAGTCTCGTGTTAGACATGAAACGGGCTGAATGCGTCGCGGCGACTCTTAGGATAGCCTCGCAGTGCGATGTCATGATTGAAGGATTTCGCCCCGGCGTTGCCGCAAAACTAGGGATATCATACGAACACATCCAAGCCGTCAAAGCCGACATCATCTACTTGTCGGTGAGTGGCTTTGGGCAAACTGGGCCGCGTGCACAACAGCCTGCCACAGATACCGTGGTGCAGGCTTTCTCAGGAATGATGTCCTTAAACGCCGAAGCCGATCAGCGGCCTCGGAAAGTCGGTTTCCCCGCCGTCGACACCTTAACTGGGCTCTATGCGTTTCAAGCGGTCTCAACTGCTCTGTATCGCCACTTACGCTCGGGGTTGGGTTGCTATCTGGACGTCAGCCTCCTACAGTCGACGGCCGCATTTTTAAGCCCTAAGTTAATTGAAACTTTTTTTGAAGGCGAAACGCCACTTGTCATCAATTCGCCTGCAGGAGTCTATCAAACACAGGATGGATGGATCGCGATTACGTTAAGTAAAGAAACGCATTTTTTGGCGCTCTGCAAGGCGATCGGACTTGAGGCCCTTGCTGCAGACGAGCGCTTCACAAACTTTGAAAATCGCGCTCGTCACGAAAAGTTTCTACAAGAGCAAATCTCGTCTGTCATCCGCACGCGTCAGACCGACGCATGGCTAGCTTGTCTTGCGTCTTTTGGCGTTCTTTCAAGTCCAGCAAATACCGTCACGCAATGGCTACAAGATCCTCACGTGATTGCCAGCCGAGCGACCAAATTATTTAAAGATCCAGAGCTTGGCGATGTACTCTTCCCCGCCATTCCTGGGGTATGCACACCGACAGATACTGACTCACGCTCGCGGTGGCCTCAAGTCGGTGAGCACTCGCGTGATATTTTGCAAGCGCTGGGTTTCTCGTCCAAAGAAATTGATCATCTCATTTTGTAGCAACCGACGAAATAGGGCGCTTCAAGGCTTTGACTCACACAGGCACTTTGGTCGGCGTCGATACAAGATCGTTGCAAGCATTTCTTGTACAACAGTGCCGTGCTGATTCACAATATTACGTTTGAACGTCACTGAACCTCGGTCGGGTTTACTTGACTCTTTTTTAGCGGTCACGGATGATTTCATACGAATGGTGTCGCCATGCTTGACTGGCGCAAGCATTCTCCATTGATCGATCTGTAGCAACGCAAGTAGGGTGCCGTCATTGATTCCGCTGGCATACTGCAGTCCTCCTGCAACGCCATAAATCATCGGGCCATGCGCAATCGGCTCACCGAATTGCGTGGTTTTACAGTACTCAAAGTTGGTATGAACCTCATTAAAATCGCCTGACAGACAAGCAAAATTAACAATATCCGTACTGGTAATGGTGCGCGCGGGTGTCACGAACTCAGCACCCACATCAAAATCTTCAAAATAGCGACCTCTGACAACTGGTGTAGCGGTTTCCAAATTTATCCCCTGAACGTTATTGTTTATCTTTGGTGAGTATCAGCGTGCAGTGCGACGACAGCACGCCCCCTTCGTTATGCACCAAAGCGATCTCGGCGCCCTCGACCTGTCGCGCACCCAAGCCACCTCGCAACTGGCGAACCGCCTCGACGATACCAAACAACCCACCGGCCGCTCCCGCATGGGCGTGCGACAACATACCGCCGTGGGTGTTAACAGGCAGCCGTCCACCAATTCGAGCGTGTCCCTCTTGGTAAAAACTACCACCCTCGCCCTTTTTACAAAAACCAAGTTCTTCAAGCTCAATAATCGGTACGATCGAAAAGCAATCGTACAGTTGGGCGACATCAATATCCGATGGGGCTAAGCCAGCCATTTGATACGCTATTTTTCCTGATTCAGACGCTCCAAACTCAGTCAAACTCGGAGCGCAAATTAAATGTTCGTGGGTGTGATATTCACCGATCCCCGCAAGATAGGCAGGCTTGCTGCGCAAATCTTTAGCGCGTTCGGCAGACGTAACGATAAAGGCACCCCCAGCATCAGAAAGCAGACAACAGTCCAAAATCTTTAGTGGATCGGCAATGGGCTTTGACCCCATGACATCCTCAAGCGTGATTGGCTTTTTCATATGTGCGTTTGGGTGCAACAGCGCATGCTGGCGTGTTGTGACCGAGACGCAGGCCATCTGCTCTTCGGTTGTCCCAAATAACTCCATGTGGCGACGCGCAATCATGGCATAAAAAGCCGGAATCGACGGGCCATAAGGCTTTTCAAAATAAGGATGCCCCACCGCCATCAAAGCGGCGACAGCTTGATCGCGGCTTTGGCCGGTGGCGCGATTTTCGCCAGCGCAAATCAAGACGGTATTGCAATGTCCAGCCGCGATCGCCTCAGCTGCGTGTTTAAGCATGACCGCCGGTGAAGAGCCACCCACCACCATCGAGGCGGTATAACGGGGTTTGATGCCAAGGTACTCACAAATGACGCTGCCCAACATAAAGTAAGGCTCGGTAAAGGAGTAGGCAGTTAGTACCCCGTCGATTTCAGAAAGCTCTAACCCCGAGTCGTCTAAGGCACGTCGGGCAGCCTGAGCGTTAAGCCCTAAACCACTCATCGTTGGTACCTTACCAATATCTGATTCGCCCACACCAACGATGGCGACTTTATTGCGAATCGAGTTCATCTTTTGCGCCATTTAGTTTGTCCCCTTATTGGCAAGATGCCTGACGAACTGTGGCACTTTGGCCTCGGGCCCACGCGCTTCAAAACAAACTTTCACTTGATCACCGATACGGGTCTCAAGTGCATCTGGCCCCAAGATATTTGCCATCATACGAGGCCCTTCGTTCAGTTCGATCAGCGCAATCACATAGGGAACTAAGTGATCAAATTCTTTCATTGGTGCTCGTCTGACGATGGTAAAACTGTGAACTTCGCCAAGTCCAGTGGCTTGAATCCATTCAAGTTCAGTCGACCAACAGGCAGGGCAAAGATAGCGCGGCATAAAGTGAAATTCTTTACAGGCTTTACATTGCCGGATCATCAGACGTTCTTGATTCGCACTATCCCAATACACCTGAGAATCAGGATTTACAACGGGAATCGGTAATTCAGAATCCATGATTTTTTTCTCTTTAATCGCATCAAAATTTTTTGTCTTTCGCGTTCATAAAATCTGCCTCTCGGCGTTGGAGTGCCGCCTCAAGTCCTTCATGAAACTCGGGATTCGACATGGCAAGCGCCTGACCAAAGCCTTCAAAGGCAAACATATCCGCGAGCGATGTTTCAAACGACCGCGCCATCAAGGTTTTAGCGAGCCCCATGACCTGTGCAGGGCCATCGGCGAGACGCTGCGCCTGCGCGAGTCCGGCATCATAGAGCTCTGCATCGGGCACGACTTTAAACACTAAGCCCAACTGCGCCGCTTGCTGGGCCGTAAAGGTGCCTCCACTAAACAGAAAATTCTTTGCCTGAGCCATCCCAATTAATCTTGGTAAGTGATACATCATTCCGATATCGGGCATGACACCAAGCTTAAAGAAGCCCGACATAAATTTTGCACTTTCGCTGGCGATCACAAGATCGCCGGTCAAGGCCAAGCCCATTCCTCCACCCACCGCATGGCCGTTAACGCCAATCACAACGGGCTTATCGAGCCCTATTAACGGAAACAACCATGTTTTAAGTGCACGAAAGCGCCGGTGTACCGTCCAGGGATCACAACTAGTTGAAAGCGCTTTCAGATCACCACCCGAGCAAAAGGTCGGCCCCTCAGCGGTCAAAAATACACTTCTGACCTCTGAGTCATTGTCAGCGACTGCGACGGCCTCACCCAGTTGTTTTCGAAACTCAGGTGTGAGGGAGTTTCTATTTTCTGGGCTATTCAGGCAAATCACCAGTACTGCACCAATTTTTGCTGTTTTAATTAATTGCTTGGTCAATTTTTTCTCCGCAATCCCTTGGATAAAAAGCCTATGTGCGATCGATCACAAATTTTTCAGGCACACTTAGGCAGACACATATTTCAGCCAGCGGCCACCGTCGACGACCATGTTTTCACCCGTCACATAGGCTGCTAAGTCCGACGCAAGATAAGCAGCCGCATTCGCAATTTCGCTTTTTCGACCAAAACGACCTAAGGCCGTCTTCTTTCGCTCGAGCTCTTCTCGCCCTGTTTCTTGATACAGGCGCTGAACACCGAGTGTGTCAGCAATCGGCCCTGGTGAAATCGTATTGACCCGAATATTTTCGCCCCCCCACTCAACAGCGAGGGTCCGAGACAGCGAAATGATGCCAGCCTTAGCAGCAGCGGCATGGGCAGCCGCAGGCCAGCCACTCAGCCCCAGCATGGTCACAATGCTGATAATGCAACCACCATACGCTGAGTTTTTTAAATGCTTGTACCCGGCGCGACAGCCATAGAAGGTGCCGTTTAAGTCGATATCGACCACTGTTCGCCAGCCATTGGGCGATAGCTCAGCGGTGGGGCAACTAAAGTTACCTGCAGCGTTATTGACCAAAATATCGAGGCTACCGAGTTGCGCAACCGTCCTCTCAATTGTCGCTTCAACTTCGTCATAGTTTCTGACATCTGTTTTAAACGTGAGAGCTTTCAAACCTTCGGCAGCCATTTCATTCACAGCACCGTCTAGCCGTTCTTGGCTTCTGCTCGCCAGTACCACCTGCGCACCTAAACGCGCGTATGTTTTAGAAATTTCAAAACCGATACCGCCCGCTCCGCCAGTGATTAACGCTACGCGGCCTTTTAAAAGATCTGGTGAAAACATCATTCAATATCCTTTCTATTCTGAGCGTGCTTAACAATCAATCGACCTTCGCACCCGACTCTTTAACCAACTTGGCCCACTTAGGTATGTCCTTCGTAATCACGTCAGTGACCTCTTCTGGCGTGCTTCCCACGGGGATGCCTCCCATGGCTTCAATTCTTAATTTGAAGTCAGGGGTATGAATAATTTTTACGATTAATGCGTTCAGCTTTGTCACGATTGGTTTGGGCGTACCGGCGGGCAACATGATGCCGTACCAGGCAGCAAGATCGTAACCAGTCAAACCGGCTTCAGCCATCGACGGCACTTTCGGCAAAGCGGGCACACGATCTAGCGACGTCACAGCCAACGCTTTTATTTTTCCAGAATCTGTGTAACGCATTCCGGCCAATACGCTTACAAAAACGATCGGAACTTGCCCGCTCAGAACATCGACCAACGATGCGCCATCGCCTTTATAAGGGATGTGCTCCATCTTGACCCCTGTCATCATTTTAAAAAGCTCCCCTGAAAAATGAGAACTGGTTCCGTTTCCACCCGAGCCAAAGCTGTATTTGTTTGGATTAGCCTTAAGAAAAGCAATCAGCTCGATCACATTATTCGCGGGGATACTTGGGTGTACTGCCAACATATTTGGCAAAACCGTAAAGATTGTGACTGGAGCAAAATCTTTGAGCGGGTGATAAGGCAAATTACCGAACAAGGTCAAGTTTCCAGCCAACGGGCCATTCGTCGAAATTAAAAAGGTGTAGCCATCAGGCGCAGCCTTGGCAACCAGATCGGTCCCAATGTTTCCACCAGCACCAGGCTTATTCTCAACCGTCACGCGCTGTCCGAGTTGATCGGACATTCGCTCGGCCAGTGCGCGTCCTAGCGTATCGGTAGGACCACCCGCACCAAAGGGTACGATCATTCTGATCGCCCGAGTCGGATACGCGTCCTGGGACCAAGCGTTGGTCGAAATAAACCAGTTGGCCAAGATTAGCGAAGCTGCGATGAGTTTGCCTGTATTCATGTGATAAAAATCCTTGTCTCTATTTTTGGTATCGGGATTCTTGCAATCAGTCGAACATGCTGACCGTAGACCGCACCACTCACCTTAAAACTCGGTCTAGCATCCGTCAAGTCAAAAGAATATTGCTCGTCGCAACTGCACTGAAATTTCTCGAGTACAGCTTTCGTACCATTTCTCGAGTACAGCTTTCGTACTTTTACCAGATCTTGTTTTGGTGCGGTGCAGCGAGTCGATTTTTATCCGCTACTATTTTCGGTGGCTCGACCTATACTAGAAAAATAAATTCGCTTCGATCAATCCTAGGAAAGAACAGATGCCCATAGATATTCACCTGAATGGCACCCCACTCGGTCACGAGATTCGCGGTGTCGATCTAAACAACCTAGACGAACAAACGTTTAAAGACATTGATGACGCTTACAAAACCTATGGCGTTGTTGTGATTCGCGATCAAAAACTGACTCCAGATCAGCAACTCGATTTCAGCCGTCGTTTTGGATCTTTAGACCGATTTGTCTTCGATCGTTTCAACATGAAAGACAATCCAGAAATTTTCATTGTTTCGAATCTGCTCGATGACGGGAAACCAGTGGGTATGGAAGATGCAGGTCGCTACTGGCATAGCGACATGTGGTACGTCGCAACGCCGCCACGTGGTTCATTCTTATATGCGGTCGAAGTCCCGCATGATGGGACGCGCCCGCTTGGAGACACGTACTTTGCGAGTACACGCCATGCCTACGAAACCTTATCCGAGCCGCTCAAAGCACAAGTCAATCAACTCAGCGCAGTCTTTAGCTCAAGAAAATATGGCGAGTATGTCGGGCACACACCCGAAAAAGCAAAAGATAACATCTACCTCAAAGAGGTTGTTGCAGCGCGTGAAAAAATTAAGAATAACGAAATTACGCACCCCTTGGTCAGGACACATCCCATTACTGGTAAAAAAAGCTTACATGTCGTTCAGGGTGTCATTAGCCAAGTGATTGGCTTATCGACACCAGACTCTGAAGAACTCATCGACACCCTCGTCAACCATGTCATTCGGCCTGAAGTTGTATATCGTCATATTTGGCAGGTTGGCGACATCGTTTTATGGGACAACTACTCTGCCCTACATCGCGCAACAGGTGATTTCAAACTACCACAACGGCGACACATGCATCGCACCACACTCAGTGCACCAAAAATTAACTAAAACAAATACGGGGTCATCACGAGTCAACTACCCCGCCCTAAAGGACGGAGCTTGAAAGACTAAAAATCTTGAGAGCTAGGTTGACCAGACTCAGTCACAAAGTATCGTGACTACGTTAG
>Ga0209550_10003398_pt1 | contig 15167 bp, 9 predicted proteins | sample LauGreSuBDMM15SN_2_FD_187567 | JGI IMG/M metagenome (GOLD analysis project Ga0209550, IMG submission 187567) | Freshwater lake microbial communities from Lake Michigan, USA - Su13.BD.MM15.SN (SPAdes) (version 5) | ecosystem: Environmental > Aquatic > Freshwater > Lake | place: Lake Michigan, USA...
AGTGGTTAGACATTTTACTATAATTATTATGGTAAAATGTTTAAGTAAGTTTTATTTTAAGAAAAATATTTAAAAATTTGTATCCATATATAATAATAAAGAAACCAAGAAAAACAAAACAACAAATAGTTGTTCCGTCTGGGTAGTTAGACGGAATAACATTCTGGTGGGAACTTGTATATCTACCCAATCTTATATACGAGTAAAAAGCCCACTATCTTGAATTTAGCCAGAATGCGTGTGTATTTTTTGCCTTCGTAAGTCGGCGTTTAAAATACGCGTTGCTCTAAATCTGTGAAAAATGTATTACACGAGGAGGTTCTCCCGTAACATGGTCCAGGTCTTCGATATTGCAAGGATATTGATATAATTGATATTCCGTCGGAGCAGTTTGTGATTTATGTTCGAGCACGACATTGACTTCATTGCGGATTCGCCGTAATTCTACCGTTGCGGGGAGCAATTCTTCTACTTGAATGCGAACTGCTTTTTCTAAAACATCCTTGTTTTTTGACTCTTTGTATTGTTCTAACAAGGCATGCACTTTTTCTTTCGCATAAAATATCGTCTCCTGCTTTTTCTTTGCCTCTTCCTTCTTCTCCGGGTTAAAATAACAATCTGTATATTCCTTCGACAGATCATCATAGGCTTTACTATTTGCATTGTAAGCCTCTAACGCCTTTTTGAATAATTTCACAGACTTCTCTTCCGTCACATAATTTAACAGTGAATCCAATTTTTGTTGAATGATCATATCTTTCATCTCCATGATATCCTCTTGATAAATGTCCAACAAGTAGGATAGGGGGGCAATCGCACCAGTAAATATCTCGATATGTAGAGAACATGGCGATTTTGTATTCCCACATACGGCTTTATACCGATTATTTTTTTTTGAGAACACGGTTCCACCTATCTCATTGCACTTTATACACCGAGGTTGGGCCGAAAGTGCGGCGGTGCGCTTTTTGGATATAGAACCGGCCGTTTTTTCAAACAGGGTTCTCCGCATTTTATGTAATTTATCTTGGTAATCCTTTTGTAATTTAAAATAACGTTTCAATGCATCCAAATAATTTTTGCGGACACGATCTTCTGGCTCGTCGCTTTCCTTGAACATGGATAGTGCTGCGTCGTCGGAATTTCGAAATTGAATGGCATACGCATTGTCTTCGAGTTGCATGTCTTGAATTCCGGATGGTAGGTTGAGAACAAGTAAAATTTTGTTATTATTTGCATGTAAAAGAGAAAGGTTCTCTACCCCTCCTACATCTAACCGTGTAATTTTATTCGAGTCACATTCCAACTCCTGAAGTTTGGTTGGCAATTTCTCTACCACATCAAATTCATTATTTGAAATATTGAGTTTCGTCAAATTTTCGAGCCTTGAGAAGTCCAGCGTTTTCACATAGTTGTGTTGAATCGAAAGTGTTCTCAACGACCGCGGCAAGTCGTCTAAATCAAACAAATAGTTGTCCTCACATGTTAAATTCCATATTCCCTCCGGCAAATTCGTGATGCTGGTAATCTCCCCCTTTCCGAGAAAAATCGTGTTGACACGCCCCATCCCCAATTCTTTCAAGATCGAAAAATCCAAATCCCCATGGAACTCTTGAGGTAGATACAACTCCATCATAGATTTCGGTATGTTTTCTAATGCATTTCGCAACTGACGCTGCGCGATATTGTTTTCTTCAAGGATCGACCTGCGTTTTTCTAAAATAATGTTCATTTACAGTATTGCTAGATAATAACAATGCGAATTCTACGGGGCCTACGTCGCTGTAAATGGCAAATCCGTAATCCCCGTTCCTTCCGATTGTGACCTCTTTTTTTGAAGATCTTGGTGAAACCTTATTTTGGATAACACGTACTCTTGATCCCGTAACATATTCTGTCGCTGATCATATTCACTGACCTTTCGCTGGCTACATGAATACAATATAAATGCAGCGGCACCAACAAAGATAACAAACACGCCAATGTTTAATACGTAATAGTAAACACTCAACCTATTTTTATGACATTGTTGTAGGTTATAAAATAAATAGTTTTTGGCAGAAGATTCGATTAAATTTGGAGTCTCGGAAACTGCATTCGAGAACATTTACTATATACACCGATGAAGATTTTAAATCTTCATCGGCAACGTTACCCTTGAAAATATTCAAGGGTGTATACAAGTTGTGTATGATTTTTTGGACAAAATACCGAAACATCATACTTGCGGAAGGGGGCAAACATTCTATAGATTCATCGCCAACCACAATACGAACCAATACGACAAAATCGCAATGGAGATCGATGCAATCCATATCGGGATCACCGTTTTATCACGATATCCCACGCCAAATGCGCGAAAACCACCGTTTTCCGTATATATAAACCCCGGTTTTGTGACATGAACTCCCGTGAATAGTAAAATAAAGAATAGAATGGCCACGCTAAATTTATGATTTCGAAGAAATAATTTCATATTGTTCATTTATTTTGGTTCCTGCTATATACTAGCAACAAAAAAACTCGCATTGGTCGACTCATCCCATTCTTGGTCTACTCGTCCCATTCTTGGTCTTCCTCATAATAGGCACCGTCCATATAATTTTCGCCTAAATTCAAGATGTTATATGCCTCTTCGTCATAAAAGGCGTCGATTTCAGCGTTGTCTTTTTCCTCCAAGTCTTTCAAGTCCATTGGCATTTCATAAATATCCATCGCACGTTCGGTAACAAGATCTGTTGTTCCAGCATCCAATTCATCGATTGCCCTTGACATAAGTTCACCACGCTCTCTGTCATAGGTATCCTTGTCATATTTGAATAGACCCGTTTGTTGACCCACATTCCATCTACCAAGGCGATAATTTTTAAACATGTTCTCTATACCACGCTCTTCGATCGTCATGTCCCCTAAATATTTGATAATACCACGCTTTTCCTTTTCTTTTGAACGATTTACAAACTGTATAATTTCGGCATAGGATAAGTTCACTGTTTTTTTGTTCTCTTCTTCTATGTTTAAAAAGGAATATAACAACTCGCACACTCGCTCTTTGAGTTCGGTTAAATTTCCTGTTACAATACCGATTTCTCTCAAACTTTGTTCTTCCTGGGCTTCCTCCCCTTCTGGGATATTCATGGTAGAAGATCCCACCAAATTAGACACATTTTTGGAAGACGTGATGGTTGCGCGACGTTCTTTTTTTCGCTCTTGTATATCCATTTGTAATAAATCTTGATCATACGAGCAATTGATATATTCATGTATTACGGAATAGAAACTATACACCAACAACAAATGCGTAGTCGCCGTGTCAAACAAAGAATGCCAAATTGCATCTCGACTGCCTTCTTCATCTTCCACTTTCTTCTTTATTTCTGTATATACCGGGATTTGCTGTGCAAATAAGTTGACGTCCACTAAGCGCAATCCAATCTCCCGCAATAAGCGTAACAACACGGCATCCTTCTTAAACTTCTCAACCTCTTTATAGTATTTTTCCAAGAACTTTTTAATATCGGAAACATGTTGTTCGGAAAACCCCCAGTGGTTCGGCACGTTTTTGAAAAACTCGCCATTGTTGAGTAAGACAGAGGGATACACTTTTGACATCGTATAAATCGCATTTTGTATGTATTGTGTAACGGTATGCAATTCGTCGACAGAAGAACCACTTGGACCGCTTGGCCCGCTTGGCCCGCCCGCTACGCTTGACCACTCTTGAATTTTAGATAAAAAGTTGGCTAACCGATTGTATTCTGTATTGGAAAGGTTCCCGTGTTTATCAAAAAAGGTCATTATTTCTGTATATAATTTTCGATTCGTTTTTAACAAATAGTTTTTCAATCGCTTACGTTCTTCTGTCGGTTTTTCAGAAAACACTTTGGGATTATAGGTCTCAAATACATCATTTAATAATTTGCGCAGGGGTTCTTCGACCACATTCGAGTTTGCGGTATCGAATTTTTGAATAATGTCTTTCCATGCATCCAATGGCGTAAATACTGGCGGAGCCGGGATATGCACTGTATTTTCACCATTCAGAATCGACATCATATGTTTTACATCTTCCGCCGTATACCGTTTCCCATTTTTCTTTAAAAACTCCATTTTTTCTAAGATGTTCCAGGAACGAACATACCCCGATGGGCGACCTGAGCATACAACCGCCAATTTTTCCGGAACAGGCAAATCGCGGTCGAAATTACAGTATTTTATCATGGCGCTATAAATCGTTTCGTCGTCATATCCGGACGATGGACTTGGATATCGTATGCCCGTGAATGCGGGGTGATAAAACATGGCCGCTCTCGACAACGTCTTCACATCTTCCAAGATATCGATTATATTCTTTGCCGACCGCAAATACAATGCAATGTTGTCATCTTCCTCGTTAAAATAATAGAGGGGACTCCTGCTGCTCGACTCGTTACAACAGGCGTTTTCCAAAAATGGTATTTGCGATGCAGTTTTTAACACCAACTCTTTCTTCGTTACAATTTTATTTATGGATTCAATGATGCCAAACCCAAATTTCGCCACCTTACTCTTTGCTACAAAATAGGATTGGTATTGTTCCATGTTTCCTTTGTTCATGAATTCCATAAAATCACTCTTAAAATCACTTCCTACGTTTCGAAGCGATGACATATTATCCAAAGGAACCACGGGTGGCAAAAAGTGGTGCCATTTCGAAATGTTATGTTCTTGAATGGAAACCATTTCCGGGTATAATACCATATATTCGCGTTTATTTACATACATTGCGTTTACATCATCCCGAGTAACGATATACGTCTTCAAAATTTCCTCAATGCGTTTTGCAAATGTTTCGGCGCTGAATTTATAAATGGATTCCCATACAGATATATTACTGCGGAGTTTATTCAACACACAAGAAATGTATTTTATACCCGTGGTGTCTTCCACGCCATCTAGGGGATATCCGCTTAACGACCGAACACATCCGGGGAAACTCTTTGTTGTTTTGAAGGATGGCGTTGCGGTTTGAATGGCCACCAGCAAAACACTCGCCGTAATGAGGACTAGGTTTTGATTTTTATAATCTTTGTAACTGGGTATTTTCTTGTTTTGTTTTGCGGCCATTTCGATCTTTTTCAAATACTTTGCCTCGCTAATCAATGTTTTTTCAAACACCTCACTGGATATACGTAATACAGTTTCCGTTATACCTTCGGCGGGAATATCAATATTCGAACAAATGGTAAACAATATATTATAGACGGTTTCTGTGACTTCGTTTTCAAAGACGGGTTTCTCTTTTTTTTGCAAGGCTTCCATCACCACTGTCCCCAAATCTTTTTCCAAAATATCATGCGTTGTAATACGAAAACCCGCATCATCGAACCCTTCTTCGCTGCTAAAATCTATTTTACGAATCACGTATCCACTATGTTCATCAATCCAGGAATCACCGTCATCACTCAATTTACCACAGGTTGTGCAAAGTTCGTCTTGTTTCATGGCATAATCTCCACCTTGAATGAATGTTTCCGCCAACTGAAACAAAGATGCAGGCATGAGTTTCGCATTGGTTTTTAAACAATATTTCCAATAGGGGCTTTCTTTCAGTTCGGCCACCAAAGGTTCGCGACAAAATTTCTCTACGAATCGGCATATGTCATACTGTTTTTTTGTAAAATCATCCTGTCCCAAAATCATATCGCGTAACTGTAAAAAGGGTGATTCTATTGCGTCTGATTTGGTAGCCTGTTTTCCCAATTCATTGGCAAGATAATCCGCTTTATGTCGTTGAATATCTTTTAAAAGCGTTGTTTTCGATATCATTCTCAAATAATAGGCAATATTATTTTCCAATGTTTTTTCCAATTCATCTACACTTACTTCGTAACGTTTATCAAATTCAGCCAACAATCGTTTTTTCGATATCGCATTGAATCGTTCCGCAGTTTCATCGCTGGATTCACAAACCTTTGTGGATGTGTTTTTATAACACGCGGTACGAATATTGCAAAATAGGGTTTCTGTGTCCAAAAATGCGTTTTCATCCAAGTCATTTTCTTTTATCCAATAGTTATTCTTACGGCGATAATAGTATAATTTTCTGCGGGTAAAACCCTCCCGGTCGATGTCTTCCTTTTCTTCGGGTGTCAGTGTCGACGGGTCGACATCTTTTGGTAATTTGGGTTGAATTTCTAACATTGCATAATTCCCGTCCTCCACCATTTTTTTCTTCGATATCAATGTAATCGCCATGCTTTTCGCAGTTTCTTTGGAACAGTCGTGTTTGTGTATCAAGTTCTCCATTAAAAATTCCAAAAATAGGTCGGGGTTCATTTCCTTTTGCTGCGACTTGTATTTCTCTAGGATCGCATACGGCGTGTCATCAAATTCTTTGTCATAATAGAGAACATCGACATTGTTGTCTTTTTGTAACTCGTTTAAGGAAGAATATTTTTTAGATAAATAACGACGGTTACAGTCGCTAGGTTTTATCTTTTCCAGATCTGACATGTCTTCCATGTCATGTTGTGCCAATGCGTCCATCATATTTTCAGGCGTGATTAGCGCAATCATCATAGACCCAATGATGTTATTATATAAATTTCCATTGTCGGTTTGTAACATTCGATGCAACATTTCTTGAGAAGACATCTTCGTCTTCTCTTTGTCCGCCGATAAAAACGGATAACTTTCGAAAAACGTCTCTGCATACTCTTTTTTCTCGGAAAAAAGACCTAGAAGAGGCGCGGGTTTCTCGACAACACTATAGTTTGCATTGGATACTTCAGAAAAGGATTTGAAACGCGCCTGATACTTTTGATTAAATTCAAGAATGCGCTCTTTTATCAAATAACGTATTTCCATATACTGTTTATAAGTGATGTCTGCGGAATAAATCATGAACGGTTCCAGTTGTTTTACCACATCCAAAAACGTCATTTTATTTTTTATGTATTTCTTCACAAGTTTTATCAAAAACCTCGTCTTCGGCACAATGACATCCAGAAACTTTTCGAATTTTTCTTCATCGGCAAAGAGTGATTCGTCCAAGGAGAACTCGTGAATTCCCGTTAAAAACCCACTGTTGGTGTCTTTTTCCAATTTATCATAGTCAAATTCTTTGGCAAAGTCGTCAATGGTATGTGGTTCTATGGATGTGTTTTTACGAAAGGCTCTATATAATAAAAAGGGGGTTTGGTGTAAATTGGATTTTTCCAAGATAGTCGAACTCTGACCTTCTGTTGCGGAATAACGCGAAACACATTCTGGTAACATGATAAGAGATTTCACTGTCATTTCGTCATTGGGTGTCATCTGTCGTTTCGTAAATATTGTTTTCCCCGTTTTCATAACTTGTTCTTCTAGTTTGTTCGAGCCCAAATTATATTTTTGTAATACGTATTGTCGTTTTGAAATATCCTCGTTTTTGTAAGCGCTACTATAGAAATCGTCCAAATTATCAAGGATGGCTTCTATGTTCGCAGCAACATTCAGTGTGCCGAGTCCACGCTGTTTGTCCAAAGGTTCTTGAAACGGTGTAAGCCGATTCTCAATTTGTTTATACAACGTTTCGTATTCCAACGCAGGGTTTCCGGATTTCGGTTTCATAAAATCGGTCTGTAATTGTTCTAATTCAGCCACCGCATTTTTGGAAGTTGTTTGTATGACATCATCTGCCTCAATCCCATTATTTACGTCATATAATATACGACGGTTCTTAGTAACAGGCAATACCCATTGCAATTTTTGTTCCATATTTTTAATACGATCGATAAGTGGTTTATAATAAGGACCCACTGTTTTGGCATCATAGATGTTTTGGTTCTCATCGAACTTGGAGAATTGAATTCGCAATTCCTTGAAGCGAGTGATAATGGTGTGAATATGATTCATTACCGTTGCCGTGCGTTGTTGGTTGGGTATAGTAGATAATAACTCATCCATGAAATCATTCGTTTGTTCATCGATTCCGTATCGTTGTTCATGTTCTGGAATTTCTACCATCTGTGTGATCGCCCCTATTTTTTCTCCCAAAAAGATTGCATTCGCTTCTACATACAATTCTTGCAACGTATCGAATATATTCGGTTCTGTAGCAACCCCTTCGGGGATAGAAAGAATTGACTCCCCTGTTTCAGTGTATTCAATATTGGCTTCTTCTTTCTCGATTTCCTCGGGTTCTTCTCCTCGTTCCATGGATTGTTTCAATAAGAGCAAGGACCCGTATTTTTTTAAGGATGCCGGTTTATCGCGTAAGACAATGTTTTCGATCGGTATGCGTTCAGGAATACCTTTATATTCAAAGTCAATGTAAATAAACGTCATTTCGGGATACGTCACAATCTCAATCATGTCTTCTATCAAATTTGTAATTTCACCAGTAATCGTCGTTGGTATGTCACCGCCAAAATGAATGGTTATCCATGTATTCGGCAAAAGATTATTTGACGAGCATATCCTTTTTCATCCGCGCGATTTAATAAATGAATTTTTTCAATGGATTCATCGGATACTTGACCATTTTCCAATAAAGATATTTTATAAAAATGTGACGTTGCCACGTTGACCAATTTTATTTTTTCATTATCAATATAAGTAATGAGAGCCGTCATCTGATGAATCTCTTCATTCGTTGGCGCAACAATTTCGACGATGTCGCCCAATTGTAACGTGATTCCGCTACTTGGCAAAGGCTTGTTTTCGTCCGCATCTTCTATGTCTTCTATGTATTCTATGTCTTCTATGTCTTCTATGTTGCTCTCATTTTCATCTACTATTTTTATTTTACTCTGTTCCATTATATAGCAATTCAGTATAATCTACTATACAATAAACATCTAAATAAATTTTGTGCAATTACATATTTGAATTTATTCAATAATAACATAAAGTTTATCTATCGTAATAGAATAGCTAAAATTTACAATTCATGGATCATTATGTTCCGCCCATATCACCATTCTATGTGTTAGATATGCATAGTTGGACTAAAGATAAAATTCGACATAAAATAATCGCCACCTCCAAACGTCTTTATTCCGTGTTGAATTATAACAAGTTGGGCATATGTTTTAATGATTTGAATACATTAAAATACCGATCCGCCATCTTTTCATTTCCAGAAAAATTACCGCTTAGTTTTTCGCCACCCAAGTCTGTTTCTTGGGAACTATTTCAACAATCCTATGCATATTGTTCGCCCAATCTAGGTGAACACGCGGAACTTCAATTGAAAAACTCGGCCGAATTACACGTTAACGAATACATAGAAGGTGTGATGATACATTTATTTTACGATCCGCGCAGTTCGTCCTGGGAAATTGCCACCAAAGGAGGTGTTGGTGGAAAATATTCTTATTATGGAAATTTGGGGAAAGACCCTATGAATTCCGAAAAAAGGAGCAGACCCCACTTTTACGAAATGTTTATGGAAGCATTCCGTGAAACTAAGTCGAGTGACATCAACACTCTACCTATTTTGGAATCTTTACAAAAAAATATGTGTTATATATTCATTTTGCAGCATCCCCGAAATAAAATTGTATTGCCCATAAATAGGCCCGTTTTGTATTTAATACGTGTGTATTATGTTATGAAACACGGTGTGGCCTTCATATCACCTAAATATTATGAACAGTGGTATATGTTCCGGAATATGAAAGGAATTGTCGAATTTCCCAAACCGTTGGAGTTTGAAACGAAAACGGATGTGGAAACCTTTTTTCAAACGGAAGCACAATCGGGCAAGAATTGTATAACACCAGGAATAGCAATTACGAATGAGTTTACGGGGGAGTTAACAATCCTAAAAAACCCGTATTATGATGTATTAAAAACACAGCAAAAATTAAAACCTCTCACTCAGTATCAATACCTTTGTTATCGTAGAATGGGGGGTTCGGATAACTATTTACAACTATTTCCACAATATAAGCGCTTGTTTTTTACGATAGAAAATGAATATATGAATTTCATAAAACATGTGCATCAATGTTATATAAACACGCATGTTTTTCAACAAATGGGGGTATTCTATGACCCAAAATACGAAGTTCATATTCAAAACATACATAAGGAACTCTATTTGCCCATGATGCGCGCATTTTCTCAAAAAAATAGAAGGAATGCTGCCGCAACTACAATTCATCGCCCCAAACTCACGCGAGCCATGATTTTACAATATTTTGATAGAGTCGAGCCACGCGAAATGCTATATATATTGAACTGGGACACGAGAGAACAAAATTACGCATCATTGCCTGCATAATGAAATGATAGTTTATTTAAATTTTGAATATACTTGGTAGTATGAGCCATATTCGATTCGCCCATATTTTTAATAGGTTCTCTTATTTTATCAATCATTTTCATAATTTCGTTTGCATTTTTTACAGTGGTCAAGTCACTTTTATAATCCTTATCGAAAAAGAAGGATATATCCCCTCTCTCAATTACGTCTTTATACGGATGATATACAAACGTATACCAGGATTTCGCAATCATAGTTGGGTTCATCTTTTTAATTGTTTCAAACGACTTTCTCGCATATACCAAGTCTGTGTTCTCGGGGAATACTTGAATAATATCATTGATAAAATCGAAAAAAAGATTGTTAAAGGCGCGCAATAACGTGGATTTATCCAGTTGGGTTTCGTGTTGATTTTCCATGGTTGTATATATACAAATCGTCGTGTTTTTATATAATTTTTCATATAAATTATCGCGCGTTATGTGACGCATCGTATACTGATTTGTCTGTCTATATACTATGTTGCATCATTGGCTGTTGTGGCGGCACAATTTGTGTAATTTCGTCTAACCGTTTTTGCTGTAAGTTTTCAAGTGTAACATCGGTAGATATTTTGTCTGGACGATAGGTGTCCGGTGGTGTGGGGATAAATTGTAGGTCATCGTTTACCGATACGTAATTATACATTTGTCGCCTACCACCACGGCCTTTTGCACTTAATTCTTCCGGTGAAAGATTATAATACGTGTATTGTTCGGACATGATATTTGTTCCCCCGGCCGAAACTCCTAAAAAATACCCCTGGGGCTCACCGGCGTAATTTACGGATCGATCGGCCTCTTTTTTCATTTGTGGGTGTAAATGCTTCAAAATGTCATCGCCGAGCAAAATCTTATATTTTTGTTTTATCAATAAAAGAGAAGGGACATTATGAATATTCGGAGGCAAAATCACTTTCCCCCCATTTTCTAATACAACATAGGATTGATTTGTCTTCGGGTCTTTCGTGCGTTTATCGATACATACAAAATTAATTTTGTCCGTCATATTCACTTTTGCTAATGTTTGCAATAATTTTTGAGAATGTTTACAGTAATTGCTATAGTATAATATATCCATGGGTGTCGTATATATTATATTACAAATGGTTTTTAGGTGAGCCAACGAAATATGCTTACACCAACGAAAAATTCACATTCTTCGTGATCCATGATCTTCCGCTGCTTATTTCATGGTTCCTTGGCACATCGAGTGCAACAAGCGGTTTTGCAAATACATAATAGCATAAATGGAAGCAAGCGCCACCGCGTTCAAGTAAAAGCCAAGCCCCTTCTTTGTGGTGATACCCACCCAGAGCGACGTGGCGAGGACGATCACCAAAAACAAGAAGTTAAAGATGGCGATGAAGTAAAACAACACGCAATATTGTTTATCAAGGGGGCCGAAAATAGTGTCGTTCAAATCAGACATATTATATTGTATAAACAGAAAAAAAGATTTGTTTTGTTTGGGATTTCACCTAAATCTTTGAGGAATTATTTACGTCGATGCAACTCTGGTTCCTAAAGGATAGGCTCCTATTTTTTTGACGGTAAAATCACAACTTGTGAATCTACCGTCAAAAGTGTAAATACGCGCATGGCGTTAACGATTTCCTGCAAAATAGACACAAAGATTTTCGCGACTCTATATATACAGACGATCTCTAAAGATGCTCGCTATCATTCAATTTTTGTTTTCAAAAAAATATGTGGTTTTACCTAAAAAATCGCGCGAATTACCACTCAAAATAAGGGTCGCCTATTCTATTTCGTAATATGGTTGTCAAACAACGTTGTTCGAAATCGATTTGAATGTCGCGCTTTTTCATGGCATAAAAATTCCACGCAATATCGATATAATTCTTTTTATCCATTGCAATTAGCACACCAGTCGGCCGATAGAAATTATCAAACGACGCAACCTGTATCGTGTCTGGAAAAAAATCAGGTTTCATATAACCCAGAAATCGCCCTGTATGTTTCATGTTGTTATTCGTGGCATATTTTTCTTTTGGCTCGATATAGTATTCTTTTCCGACTTGTAATTGAGAGAATTTCACTCTCTCCATTTTCTAAATTTTGTATAATTTGTATATAATCGACATAGATACAAATTTCTAGAGGTATATCATAGACTATATTTTCAAAGCGATGGATAATGCAATACTATGGAAAATAATTGATAGTTATTTTCAAGAAAATCCACAGGCTTTAGTGTCCCATCATATTGAATCTTATAACGATTTTTTTAAACATGGCATATTTCAAATTTTCAAGGAGAAAAACCCGATTACCTTAGAGACGAGATTTGATGAAAAAATAAATGACTATCGCTCAAAATGCATTCTTTATTTTGGTGGAAAAGATGGGAAAAAGGTCTATTTCGGAAAACCTGTCATTTATGATGAAAATAACGCTCATTATATGTATCCGAATGAAGCGCGCTTGCGAAACATGTCCTATGGCATGACCGTTCATTATGATATCGACATCGAATTTGTTACTATTTTAGAAGAAGGCGAGGCCCCGTTTTTGGTCGGCGCAGAAGAAGCGACTGTAATGATCGAAGAAGAACAAGATGAAATTGCGTATAAAAATTTCAAAGAAACACCCGTTTCGCAGAAAAAAGAGGGAGGAGGCGAAGACGATGGTGCTGTTGATGTTGTTGACCAGGAAGAATTTGTTGGCGGCGCACCCGCTCAACGAAAACGTCAAAAAAAGAACGTATTGTTAGAAATGACTCCTGCACAACAAGCACTGTTTAAAGAATTAACGGAAAAATCTATCGTAGGTCCGAATAAACAAGTGCAAACGATGACGCTTGAAAAAATTTACATGGGAAAATTTCCGATCATGGCACAATCGGAATATTGTATACTCCATGGATTACCGGCTGACGTGCGTCATTCTATGGGTGAATGCAGAAATGATATTGGTGGATATTTCATCATCGACGGAAAGGAAAAAACAGTGGTCTCTCAAGAAAAGTTCGCCGATAATATGTTATACATACGAGAAGTAAACGACGAAAACTATTTGTATTCTGCTGAAATACGATCTGTCTCAGAAAACGTATCGAAACCAATTCGCACATTATCTGTGAAAATAGTGTCCCCTACTTCAAAATATACCTTTCAAAATATAGTCGTAAACATACCCAACGTCCGAAAACCCGTGCCCTTATTTATCGTTTTTCGTGCCTTAGGCATTCTTAGTGATAAAAAAATTATTACCATGTGTTTATTGGACTTGGATAAATATGAGTCTATGGTCGACTTGTTTGCTCCCTCTGTTCATGACGCGGGTGGAATTATGACACAACGTAATGCATTGAAATACATTGCCACATTGACCAAAGGTAAAACCACAACACATGCACTTGAAATCCTGGCCGATTATTTTTTACCTCATATTGGTGAAACCAATTTTCTTGAAAAGGCTTATTATTTGGGATATATCGTGTTCCGCCTGTTATCTGTATATACAGGAATCGAACTTCCCACCGACCGCGACAATTTCAAATATAAACGCATTGAATTAGTAGGTTCTCTCATGTATGATTTGTTTCGGGAATACTATACCATACAACAGCGAAAAATCCATCTTTTATTTGAAGAAAAGATCACGTATAATAAAGACATGTATGAGAACAACTTGTATAAACTCATTATGGAGAACTATAAGACCATTTTCCTAGAACGCATTGTGGATGCCGGGTTCAAAAAAGCATTCAAAGGAAATTGGGGGGCACAATCGCATACGAAACGTATTGGTATCGTCCAAGATTTGAATCGTTTGTCTTTTAATTCGGCGTTGAGTCATTTGCGTAAAACCAATTTGCCATTGGATGCAAGTGTAAAGTTGATTGGACCACGCGTGTTGCATAATACGCAATGGGGCTTTTTTGACCCCATCGATACCCCCGATGGTGGAAATATTGGTATTCATAAACATTTATCGATTTCTGCGTATATTACGCAAGGATATTCGAGAGAAAAAATGTTGGATTGGTTGCGTGAAATGGTGGATATGAAACGGTTGGTGGATTGTTCTCCCGAAGTTCTTTCCACAATGACAAAAGTTATGGTGAATGGATATTGGGCCGGCGCGATATCGAATCCCATCGAAACTGTCGATAAGGTAAAATTATTCCGGCGAAATGCGCTTTTGCCCATTTATACCAGTGTTACGTTTGATATTAAGAAAAACACTATTTTTATTTATACCGACGCAGGCCGTATTTGTCGCCCTATTTTCTATAAAGACGATGAATCTGGAAAAATGTCGATTGATATTCCCGTCATCCATAAACGTTTGAACGACGACGAATTTACATGGACAGAATTAATTACAGGGTTTCATAAAAAGCATGTGGAGAACTTTTCACCAAAGAACTATAAATTCTATGAGTTTCAAGAGTTGTATAAGATTGCGAATTTGGAGGAAGACGCCAGTAAACGCAAACGATTTTATCAAGAAAAAGCAGTGATTGATTATATTGACACGAACGAAACAGAAGACGCATTGATTGCGCTCAGCAAAGAAGATATGGAGAAAAATCCCGATAAAAAATACACCCATTTGGAAATCCATGAATCTCTTATTTTTGGAATGATGTGTAATATTATTAACTTTCCGGAGAACAACCCCGCCACCCGCAATTCGTTTTCTTGTGGTCAAAGTAAACAAGCATGTTCATTGTATCATACGAACCACCAAGTCCGAATGGATAAAACTGCGGTTGTATTGGTTTCCGGACAAACTCCTATCGTAAAAACTCGTTATTTGGATTATATTAACCATGAAGAGAACCCGTATGGCGAAAACGCCATTGTGGCTATTATGTGTTATACTGGATACAACGTAGAAGACGCAATTTTAATCAACGAAGG
>Ga0209550_10003399_pt1 | contig 15165 bp, 9 predicted proteins | sample LauGreSuBDMM15SN_2_FD_187567 | JGI IMG/M metagenome (GOLD analysis project Ga0209550, IMG submission 187567) | Freshwater lake microbial communities from Lake Michigan, USA - Su13.BD.MM15.SN (SPAdes) (version 5) | ecosystem: Environmental > Aquatic > Freshwater > Lake | place: Lake Michigan, USA...
GATTGGGGTATTTGTATTACTCATCAGCGCTGAACCTTTTCCAAATCTAGATCAATTGTCGGACAATCATTCCAAAGACGATAAAAATTTTCAAAAAGCAACAAAAATCAACAATTTAGTTCCAGAAAGTTCCACACCATTTTTATGTAATTGTGGCAAAAAATACAAAGATCGCACGGGATTATGGCGACACAAGAAAAAATGCAATAAAGAAAAGATTAATAATGAAGATGACGACGATGAAGAAGATTCTTCAGGAAAAAACAAAATTATTATAAACATTATTAAACAAAATCAAGAATTCAAAGATCTTATTGTAGAGCAAAATAAACAAAATCAAGAGCTGCAAAAACAGATGTTAGAAATTGTATGTAAACCAAATATTACAAATAACTCTATTGTAAATTCAAAGATCGTAAATAATTTCAATTTAAATATGTTTCTTAATGAGACGTGTAAAGATGCTATGAACTTGACAGATTTTGTTGAATCATTAAAATTGACATTGACAGATTTAGAGACAACTGGCAAACTTGGTTATGAAAAAGGTATATCACAAATATTTATTAACGGTTTAAAACAGTTAGATGTAACTAAAAGACCTATACATTGCACTGACACAAAAAGAGAAAAATTACATATTAGGGACAAAGATGCATGGGAAACAGATCAAGAAAAGGATAAAATTAGAAAGGCTATTAAAAATATTGCAAATAAAAATATGGATCAAATATGTGATTGGATTAAAGAAAATCCAGATTCACAATCTTATTTACATAACGAGGCTAAATATAATTCAAAAAAGAACGATGAATACTTGAATATAGTCCTCAATGCCACTGGAGGAAAAACACAAGATGAGGAAGAAAAGAAAATAAATAAAGTTATAACAGTTATTGCAAAACATGTAGAGGTTAATAAAGATGCATCGTAATTTTATTCCAATTTAGTAGTTGGAATAAAATAGTAGTGCTTTTTTTTCAGTGTTTATTTTTCTGTTTTCTAGATTTAGATTTAGACTTTGTAAAACGTCTACCTTTTTTCAAAAGTTTTTTACTCTTTAATTTACGTTTTTTGCTTTTTTTATTTTTTAAATTTATACCTTTACCTTCTATATCTCTTGCAGATGTATTTGTAATGCTAATTTCTTCTAACACAGAACTCCTATAACTGTCGTCTAATAGCCTTCCTAAAGACTGACCAGTATCACTATTTGGATTGTAACGCATTTTATTTAAAATAACCAAACCCTTTAATGCAGTGTCACTAGGATTACCAGAAACTCTTACAGCTCTGTCTAATAAATCTTTTAAATTTTTAACATCTCTCATGTCATTTTTTGCAGAAACATTTTCCACTTTACTTTGCCAAAAATCACGTGATAGACGCTCCCCCTCTTGACTTGCAAACTTTTCACTTTCTGGAAATCTAGAGCCTAGTTGAGTTTCTCCTCCACTAGTACTTCTTACCAATGGTGCAAATGCAAAGTATTTTTTTTTGCCAAAATCTTTCATTTCAATTCCGGGAGATGAAATTTTTTTAGGTTTTTGTTCTTGATTCATTATATATATAATAAAAAAAGAAAAATATATTTTTATAAATACAACCGTAAAATCCTTGGTTTTAATGGTCTGTAATAACACGCGAAGCTACATTCATTGTCAACAACTCTTGAAATAATAGTTTGCAAGCATAAGGAATTTCTACATAAGCAAAGTCGGTGCGATTGTCACAAGTTTTACAATGATGTATGTGAACTTGATCATTGTAAGATGCAATAAGACCACACTTTCTGCAAACATGCACTGAATATTTGTCTGAGGCGTCATACATACGCCCTCGCGTAAATCTAGCCGCACCGTGCGAAATCATACAATCTCTTTCCATTTCTCCAAATCTTAGACCACCATCACGCGATCTACCCTCGGCAGGTTGCCGAGTTAAATTGACCATCGGTCCAATAGAACGACTATGTTGCTTGTCAGTTACCATGTGCTTCAAACGCTGGTAAAATACGGGACCGATGAAGATGTTTGCCTCAAGTTGTTCACCAGTGAGCCCATTGTAAAGAAGATCATTTCCATTAGACTCGTATCCAAGAGTGAGAAGTTTCTTGCAAATATCCTTTACGTCTAGATCACCAAAACTGGTTCCATCGCCAAAGAGTCCAATCTCTACTAGCACCTTTCCAAGAACAGTCTCTTTCAACTGTCCAATTGTCATACGAGAAGGAATTGCGTGAGGATTAATAATAATATCGGGACGCAGACCATTCTTGGTAAATGGCATATCCTCCTCGGGAATAATATTTCCAACAGTTCCTTTTTGACCATGTCTAGAGCTAAACTTGTCACCAATAATAGGGCGTCTAACCGCGCGAATGCGAACCTTGGCAAAATTGTAGCCATCTCCATTGCGATCAACGTAGTTCTTGTCCACATAGACCTCTTCAGTGGTCCTGTAGATCTTGCTCTGGTCTTCAAATTTTACCAGCTTAGTGTGATCATTGCGATTCTCTTTGATGGGAGTCACCTTGGCAATAATCACGTCGCGGTTTTCAATCAACGTGTTCTCAGGCATGACACCCTTGCTGTTAACCTTGTTATAGTTGGCAAATTTCATTCCTTTTGTCTTGGATGCATCTGGTTTGCAGCGCACCTCTTCATCGCCGTTAATTTTTTGCTTGTCCTCATCCTTTTCAGTGTGGTAAATAGTTGCTTGGAAAAGCCCGCGGTCTAATGAACCCTTGTTAACAAGGAGGGAATCCTCTTGATTGTAGCCAGTGTGCGTCATAATAGCGACGGTAATATTGCAACCAGACGGGATCTTATCTAACTTGATCATGCTCATGATTCGCGTGTCAACAAGTGGTCTTGTAGGGTAATTGAGAACATATGCAGTCTTATCCATGCGTTCTTGAAAATTTGTCACATATACGCCCATTGCTTGTTTTCCCATCGCGCATTGATAAGTATTTCTGGGAGACTGATTATGCTCAGGATAAGGTATACAAGACGCAAGAACCCCAAAAATGGTACTTGGGTGAATTTCACAATGAGTGTAATGATATATCTTGTCGCCTTTTTGCAAAAGGTCAATGGGTTTAATTGAGATCATATTCAAGTTTTGCTCTTCTGGGTCAATATACTCAATCACTGACTCAGGAATGCGGCAATCTGTTAGCATGTCATTCCAAGATAAGTCGCCATTTTTTAGTCCATTGATAACCTCATCTGTAAGCAGTATATTATTATTTTTTACTCGCAAAAGAGGGCGAGTAAGACGTCCGCTGTCATTACAAATGCGAATCTCTTTTAGCTTGTAGTCAAAGATGATTGATGTATAAATATTGATAATACCTTTGGCCTTCTTTTCCTTTAGCATTTTGTAGAGTTCTTCGGGATTCTGAGCAATACCAACCCATGCTCCGTTTACAAAGACCTTCACCTTGCCGAACATTTCAATCGGTGTTAACCCTTGAATGTCATCTATATGAGGTGCTATATACTCGTAAATGGGCATGCTATTTGAGTAAATTGTCACATGAGTCATATAACTCAAATTCTTTACAATACCAACGGATTGCCCTTCTGGGGTCTCTGCAGGACACAAGAATCCCCAAGAAGTGTTGTGCAATTTGCGCGGCGGAATCAGCTTTCCACTTTTATCAGTAGGAGTTGAAACTCTTCGCAAATGGCTAAGACTGGATACATACGTGAGACGATTTAGAACCTGTGCAACGCCAACCTTGTTACTGTTTGTGTGTTTAATACCAAAGTCTCCGGTTGCTAGAGCACGCTTCAATCCATTTTCAATAGTTGTACTTTTGATAATCTTGTAAATATTTGTCTGGTTAACAATACTCTCGTAATCGTCTGTAGAACGCCATGACCCGGTGTTGATCTCACGAATAATTTGCTTCTCCATGTCTTTTACCAGTTTATTGAAATAGTTGCGGAACAAATTATTGAGAAGAGTTCCAGTAAGATCAACACGCTTGTTCAAATATGAATCGCGATCATCCATCTTAATCCATTCAAAACTAGCTTGTAGCAATTTATTTGCCATATAACCGAGGAAATAAGTTTTCTCGACCACATTGTGACAATGTGGAAACAGGTCATTGTTCAAAATGTCCATTGTAAACTCATGCTTCTTCTTAGCGCCAGTTTCCTTGTCCATATTAATGGGCGTATACATGACGTATCCAACAATATGCTTGATGGCATCTTCTTGAGTTATACACTTGTTTGCATCAATGATAGAGGCTTGAAGACTTGCGAGCATTTCACGGTACTTATCATTTTTGATATCTAATAAAATATATTCGCAAATATTGCGATCAGTTAGTATACCAAGTGCGCGAAATACAATGAACAGAGGAATCGGCTGTTTCACGCGAGGCATTTGAATGCAAATAGGAAAACCAAATCCATTATTTTTAGATGAAATAGTCATACTAATTTGCTTTGGCGAAATGCATTTAAAGTCTGGAACAGATTTTATTTCTGCCTGCCAAGAATATTTGGTGTTATTTTTAGCAACGTTGAAACAGTAGACGCGATTTTCTGCGGCTCTTTCTTGGCCAAGAACAGTCTTCTCAGAGCCATTAATAATAAAGTAGCCTCCAGCATCAAATCTGCATTCTCCTGTATGCACATTGTCCACGTGCTTGTATTGGTTGAGCACACAAATGCATGAACGCAACATGATAGGGAGTTTACCAATATGAATTTTCGGCAAAGTTTTATAAAAAGTCTGTACACTTTGAAGATTTTCTCCAGAACGCACAACATATTTTATGTTAATGTCAACAGTCATGGCTGAAGCATATGTAAAATTGCGAAGACGCGCTTCTTGTGGAAACATTAATTTAATTGCACCATTATTCTCGTGGATTTGTGGACGATAAATATTAAAATTCTCAAAAGTAACAAATAGTTCCAAAGAATGCAATCCGCTTTTAGGATCTAGATCTTGTTCTGATGCAATGCGAACCGGATTAAACATTTCTATCGTTTTAATAATTTGGTGGCTAACAAAATTATTATACGATTCCAATTGATGACGAACCAGTCGTTCCAAATGCTGATCCTTAAAATAAGACTCAATCACAGTCCATGGTGTTTCTATATATTGATCGTGTTCAATGTCAAACTGCTTATTCTCCATTGTGTTGCTTTTATGCAAACTAGAAAGGTGGCTGATTGACATCATTTGGTTAGTTATTATACATTTCAATTATTTTTTTAAATTGTTTTAATAGACAATTAATAGTTTAATTGCTTTATATGCTGTAGTTAAATAAAAGTTTATGCCTAGCTTTTTCTTTTAATTTTGTCCTTTTTCCTAAAAAAATAAAATATTTATTTGCCAAATTATATTGATTGGGTTTTTTATTCTTTAATACTTTTAAACGAACATACATAATCATACCCACTTGCCATATACGCTTGTGTGTATATTTTTTGTTTTTGTACAACCTTTCCAATTTATTAATAGTATTTTCAACATCTTCTAATGTTGTATATTTTATATTTATTGTATCATTTGGATTTTTGTCAATATATACATCAAACGATTTTTTGGGGTTTTCTGGATTAAATAAAAATTGTTTTTGTGTTTTATTTTTAAGATTTTTATTTTTAAGGTTTATACTTTTTTTCTTTGTATTGTATTTCATAAAATATAACAATATTTTTATTGTTGTAATAGGATTTAAAATGTAAAAAGAATAATAGACAATTAATATTATAATTGCAAATGATATAAATGTATAAACAGTATTCTTATCAAGGTAAATATATAATGACAAAGCCTTCAATTAATGAAAAAAATAAACGTTTATTGCAGCAAAAATATGGAAATGCAAATAAAACGGCCAATCAAGTTCAGGCGTATAATTCATTTTTGGAAAGTATGGACAAAAAACAGAGAGAACAAGGTGAACGTATTAATGAAATAGACAAGCTTTTCACTAATACTGATCATATTTGGCCTAGAAATAAAGCATTAACAAATGATAGTATAAATAAAAATTCCGTTGTTCCAAAAGATCATATTGATCTTATTTTAAAGAAAATTTTGGAGAAATATACAGACTTTGGAAATAACAGTGAAATGTTTAACGGTACAAGTCATGAAGATGGTATTATTTCAAAAATGGAAACAAATAATCCTAATTTGTATGAAAATAAATCCACGGGACAAAGTATTTACACCGACAACAATGTTGTAAATGCTGCCAATATTTTATTTAAAATTAAAGAAAAACATACAAATTTGCATCCTCTTAACGTAGATAGAACCTCAACGCCGCCCATAGAAAGAGAAAAAATAAATATAGAGGTGGAAATAAATTCACTAGATGACTTGTTACAACTAATAAATGATTACCCGGATGATGCAACAAAAGAATATAATATTAATATGCCAGCTTTGCATAATATTAAAATTCCATTAAAGGATTTAAATAATATGGTTGGAATGAAAAAGTTAAAAGAATCAATTGTTGATCAAATTATTTATTATTTACAAGATTTTCACAAAACTGATCCTGATCCTGTTCCTGTTCCTTTGTCAATTAAAGTAGAAGATCTAGGCGAATCTAGACCTGATCTACTCAATGAATGTGTCCAAGAATGTAAACACGATTCTAAAAAAGATTCTAAGAAAGAGTCTAAAAAAGATTCTAAGAAAGATATTAAATTTGATTCAAGAAATGAAACGGGCGATTTTATGCATACTGTTATTTATGGTTCTCCAGGAACCGGAAAAACTGAAATTGCCAAGATTATTGGTCAAATCTTTTCCAATTTGGGCGTTTTGTCCAAAGGATCTTTTAAAAAGGTTACGCGAAGTGATTTGGTTGCAGGGTATCTTGGTCAAACAGCCTTGAAAACGCGAGATGTTATTAAGGAAGCATTAGGAGGTGTTTTATTTATTGATGAAGCATACGCGCTTGGAAACAGTGAGAAACGAGATAGTTTCTCAAAAGAGTGCATAGATACTTTGTGCGAGGCATTGAGTGATCATAAAGCGGACCTTATGGTGATTATAGCGGGTTACGAGACGGAATTAAATGATTGTTTTTTCAATTATAATCAGGGACTAAATTCAAGATTTACTTGGAGATATAAAACGGATGATTATACTGCGGATGACATGTGCAAAATATTTAAGAAAAAAATAGGAGACTATGGATGGGAAATTTTTGAGGGAGAAAATATAAATGCGTTGTGGTTTGAAAATAAAATGGACTATTTCAAGTATTATGGTCGTGATATTGAAACACTATTAGCAAAAATTAAAATTGCTCATAGCAGACGTGTATTTTGCAAATCAATGGATACAAAGAAAAAGCTTACTATAAAAGATTTAGAAAAAGGGTTTGAACTTTATTTGAAAAATGACGAGGTTAAAAATAGAAAGGAGACTGCGGAAATGAAGACAAAATTGTATGGGCTATATGTTTAACTTTGTGTAGACAAATTATATTTTATACTATGAAAAATATAATTTATAGATGCATTTATATTATAATTGTAAATTCTAGTGTGTTGTAATTGTGGAATTGTTTTTTACATTTATATTAAATGTCAAATGATACTAGAAAAATAAAAACTATTCAGATAAACCCAAATTATTTGCAAATGTCCAACAGTGGAGGAGGAACTAGAAAAAGCCACGACAGAAAAGTAAAACCGGTTCCATTAATTAGCCCGAATGCATTAAAAAATAAATTACTTAGAAGAATTAAAGAACATAAAACTAGCGAAATAAATGAAAGGATAGCTTTAGACAAGTCAAAGCTTCAACAACGAGGTAAGACAAAGAATGAGAAACAATCTAGTGATACAGATCTAGGAAAATATACGGACGAATTCTATCAATCCATTGATTATTTATCCAATGTGGCAAAAAAACAAAAGGAGGAAAAAAAACAGCAGGAAAAACGCGAAAGTTTGCATCGTCAAACTGTTAAAAACCATACAATACAACCATATCATGAAAATAATCTTCATGTGGAGTTGGAGTTACCTGATGCATTAAAAGAACCTGTAGTATTACCCACTCCGCAAACAAAGTCAAGTATAAATTTAAATTATAAATCTTTAGAAGATGTTCCATATGGATGTTTAAAAGGAGGCGTTAAACCTTGTTATAAAACGTGGATGCGAACGCAGCGCAATAATTCAAATATTTTGACTGTTCAACCACGAGCTCAATTTCAATCACAAGACCAATTACATTATTATCAGCCGGCAAATCTTTTTCATAAACAAGCAATATCATTTAATAAACAAAGTCATACAAATGGTCAAATGACAAGAGAAGAACGTTTAAATCTAATCAAGAAAAAAATTCAAAATTTGGAAGGTCATGAAAAAGTAAAAATTCAAACAGAAGCAAAAGCTTTGCCACTAATAAATATGAATACCAATTATGCTAAATCAATTTCACCTGTAATTGCAACCCAAGAATTTGCAAGTAATAAGTTAGATTTAGATTTAGATTTAGATTTTAATAAAAATATAAAGGCTGCTTCTAATTCTGAAACACCCAGTGAAGGATTTGAACTAAGAGATTTGATTACCGGAGAGGAGGAAGAAAAAACTCCATCAAAAATGTTTATTAAGAAAACTAAAGAAATAGAATTAAAAAAACCAGAACCAACAATTGAAGTGCTTATTCCAAAGAAAAAAATAATAAAAAAAACTATTCGCAGAAAGCACACAGTTGGTAAATCTAAAGTTCATAGAACGGTTGGTGTTTTATTGAAAGATCGCCACACTAGAAAAAAGGTAATTGCTGCACACAAAGAGCTTAAGAAAATGCCTATCAACGAAGTAAAAAAATATTTGCGAGATAAATGTTTATTAAAAGTAGGAAGCGTTGCACCATCTCATATTTTGCGAAAAACTTATGAATCTGCAATGCTTTCAGGAGAAATTAGAAATATTAATAAAGACACATTACTTCATAATTTTTTAAATAATACAGAAAATGATTAATTTTTTTTGCGACAACAAAAATAATATTTGTCTAAATTAGTAATGGAAACAACAAAAAATAATTTACCAGATGGTGTTAAAAAATTTTTTAATGGATTAAGTGAATATTTAAATACAAAACTTCTTTACTATGGAAGTGTTCAACGCAAAGATTATTTTCCAGGAAAAAGTGACATAGATGTAGATATTTTTACAGACAATCCAATTAGCACTATAAATAAAATGCAGCATTATCTTCGCGTAGAACGCAAAAAATTTAAAAAATTTGTCTGGATAGTAAATCATAACAACCATTTTACAACAGGACACAAAATATTTTACAAGGATCCAAGCGGAAAATTTACTGCTGAATTTTCTATTTATGATGAAAAATACAAAGAAGATGTTTTAAAAGAGCATCTGGGAAAAACTTCTCTCCCCTTACACGCAACATTCTTGTTAATAATTTTAAAATTTTTCTATTACAATTTGGGATTAATGAATCATGATTATTTTAAATATTTAAAGAAAAAAATATTGACGTTATGCATTGGCAAACCAGATGATATGTTTATTGTTTTAGACCAGAAATAGATCATTGTTTCAATAAAAACAGCAATAGACTATAAATAATATAAAGTTATGCATTTATATTATTAAACTACCTTTATGGAAAATTTTCATCCAAGAATAGCAATAATTTATACGGGAGAACCCAGAACTATAAAAACAGTAATAGACCATTTTGTTAAAAATGTTTTAACAAATTCTAATGTTAATGTATTTTCTGTATTACAAACAGAAAATTGTGAAGAAACAGAAAAGCTTTTATTAGAAAAAATGGGAAATCACATAAAATCAATAAGTTGGTTTAATAAAACAGATTTTGGTTGGGTTATTTTAAAAAACTCTTTTTTACAAAATATGCAAATAGAAGATCGTTGGAAAAATTATTTGGCCAGCAGTGGATCCATGATTGAGTATTACCAATTGTATTTGGCTAAAAATAAACTAGTAGAATATGAGAACAGAGAGGGTATCAAATATGACTATATATTAAGAATTAGACCTGATACTGTAATTACACGGCCAATAAATTTTAATTTTTTAAATATGAATGATGCAACTATTTTGCAAAAGCTCAATAATATTGCGGAAAAAACCGGAGACAACTGTCTTTATTCAAAAAAAAACTTGTTATTTTTTATGAATTCTCTTATAGATGAACGCAGAATGAATTGTGAAAACATTGACAATGATTATGAAAATGATAGATACATGTGTTCATTGATAGAAAAAAATAGCGATGAATTTTCAAGACTCTTAAACCAAGACCAAAATACATATATTGATAAAGAAACACTAGTAACGTTATTAAAGGATTTTATTAAAGATGGAAACTATGTTCTTGCCTTTCGTGTAAATGTAATTTATTTCATGAATAGAAAATATTTTAATAACATATCATGCATTGGGCTAAAATATGGAAGTTACAATTTAACAAAAGGAGACTATTATTGGTGGAATGCAGAGTCTCAATTTCAAAGCATTTGCATTCAAAATAAACTACACATTTTTAATACCCATCGCGAGCTTGAAGGAAGAAGTATATGTTCTTATGAACAAAAACAATATTATGATGAACATGGGAACGTGTTAGATAAAAATACATTCTTTTTTATAAAACGATCATAAATGTCTAACAAAGGAAGTTAAAGCTATATCACTATATATTATATTGTTTTACAATACACAATGGCGCTTATCAAGGATTATTTCTTAAAAACAAATCAATACATACAAGAATATGGTGAAAATACTATATTGCTAATGCAAGTAGGTGCTTTTTTTGAAGTATATGGATTAAAAGAACACATGGCGGGTTCTTCCTTTATCACTGGAAGCAAAATCCAGGATTTCTCAAGGATATGCGATTTGCTTGTAGTCGATAAAAAGGCATGTGTAGGTTCAAATGAAGTTGTAATGGCAGGTTTTAAAGATTTTATGTTGGAAAAATACGTGAAAAAAATTCAAGAGGCAGAATTTACAGCGGTTGTCTATGTTCAGGACCAACAAGCCAAGAACACAACTCGCAGCCTTTACGGAATATTTTCTCCAGGAACATATTTTTCTACTGATTCTCCAAAAATAACAAACAACATCGTATGTATTTGGGTGCAAGCTGTTGCGGCTACATTATTTATGAAAAACACTCCTACATCTATCAAAGGGGTAAATCGTCGTGTTTATGTTGGTGCAGCAAATATTGATATTTATACTGGAAAGACGCACATATTTGAGTTTACGGAACAATACATTGATAACCCAACTACATTTGACGACTTGGAGCGTTTTATTTCTATTTATATGCCAAGCGAGGCTATTTTAATAACAAATTTGTCACAAAAAGAAGCAGAAAATATTGTGAGCTATGCAAATATTCAATGTGGTATGGTTCATATGGTAAATTTGGAAACAATAGACTCATCGGTTGCAAAAAATCGTGCCAAAAATTGCGAAAAACAAGTGTATCAAAAAGAGCTATTGGAACGTTTTTATAAAATGGATGACTTTCAAGTGTTTATGCAAAATTTTTATGAATATACAATTGCAGCGCAAGCATTTTGCTATTTATTGGATTTTGTATATCAACACAACCCAGGACTGGTTAATAAATTGGAGGAACCAGTATTTGAAAACTATGGTCAGCGTCTTATTTTGGCAAATCACTCTTTAAAACAATTAAATATTATTGATGATAACAACTATTGTGGGAAATATTCATCGGTTGCAAAGTTTTTAAATATTTGTTTGACGCCAATGGGGAAGCGTCAGTTTAACTATATTTTTTTAAACCCAACAACGGATTGTGTTGCATTAAATAGAGAATATCAAATGACTGATCACGTTTTAAATCAATATGAAACATATGAATCTGTTGTTGGAGAACCTTTGAAAAATATAAAGGATATTTCCAAACTTGTGCGTCAAATTGTTATGCGCAAAGTTACACCAAAAGGACTTTATCAATTTTACAAGAATTTGAGCACAATCAAGGCTATTTACTCTTCTTTAAAGGGTGACAAGAAATTCATAAAATATTTTCACGTATCTTCTAACAAAGCTATCTGTGTTGACAGTATATGTGACAAACTAATAGAATTTTTTGATAAGAATTTTTGCATGTCTTTATGTCAAGATATAGATAGTTTTCAGGGGTTTGAAACAAATTTTATAAACCGCAACATTGATTCCAATTTGGACAATAGTATGCAAACTTTTATGGAATCAACTGATGCATTGGAAAGCTGTAAAAAATATTTAAATGGTCTTGTTAGCAACTGTGAAAAGAGCAAGTCAAAGACAAAAAAAAATATACATGTAGATGCTAGCGAAGAGAATGAATCCACTACAGATTATGTAAAGATACACGAAACAGAAAAAAATAATTTTACGCTTTTGTCCACCAAACGCAGATGCAAAATTTTAAAAGAACAACTGTCAAAGGACCCAGAATCTTTTTGCACACTTTCATATATTTCCTCATTTACAAAGGAAGAAACCTCATTTGATTTTAAAAATTCTCAGGCTTACATTGAATTTGCGGAACAAAGCGCTGCAAATAATATTATAACAAGTTTTCAGCTTAAAGAATTTTGCAAGAACGTCTCTACAATAAAGGTTCAAATGAAAGACATTATTACTGGAGTTTATGTTTCTATTATTGAAAAGTTTGAGCTTTATAAAGACGATATTTTGGCAATTGTTAATTTTATTGTAAATGTGGACACGATCTTTGCAAAAGCTACTTTGGCAAAAAAGTATGGATACTGTCGTCCAATAATTGATGAGAGTGCTGAAAAGTCATTTATTAATGTGCGCGGACTACGTCATTGTCTTATTGAGCAGTTGCAAAAAGACGAGCTTTATGTTGCAAATGATATTGCACTTGGGCTTGGAGAAGATGGCATTATGTTGTATGGGACAAATGCTGTTGGCAAGACCAGTTTTATTAAAGCGACCGGGATATCTGTTATTATGGCGCAAGCAGGGTTATATGTTCCTGCTGCATCATTTGTTTACAAACCATATAATTATATTTTTACTAGAATTTTAGGAAATGATAACATATTTAAGGGTTTATCTACATTTGCAGTAGAGATGAGCGAGCTACGCACCATTTTAAGGTTAGCAAACAAGAATAGTCTTATTTTGGGAGACGAACTTTGCTCGGGGACAGAGAGCATTTCTGCTACTAGTATTTTTGTAGCAGGAATATATAAACTGCACCAAGTTGAAAGTAGCTTTGTTTTTGCAACACACTTGCACGAGATTATTAAGTATGAGGAGATTACTGGATTAGCCCGGCTCTCTTTAAAACACATGTCAGTAGTATATGACAGGGAAAAGGATATGCTTATATATGACAGAACGCTACGTGATGGACCAGGAACAAATATGTATGGACTAGAAGTTTGTAAATCGCTTAGTTTGCCAGATGATTTTTTAGAAATGGCAAATAATATACGCATGAAATACAATCCTCAATCAGCAAGCATTTTGGCATTAAAAACAAGTCATTATTCGGCAAAAAAAGTGATGGGATTATGTGAGAAATGTGGCGAAACCATGGGAACTGAGGTTCATCATTTGCAGCATCAACGGGTGGCAAATGCAGATGGACTTATTCAAAGCGAAGATTTAGGTATGTTTCATAAAAATCATCCCGCAAATTTAATGACCTTGTGCGAAAAGTGTCATTTAGAGTTTCATTCAACAAAAGATGAAGAAAAGGGTGAAAAGAAAAAAATGAACAAGCGAGTTAAAACAAGCAAGGGTACAAAAATTATGTCCGTATAATATATAGATTTATGTCTAGAAAAACAATAAAAAGACGTCGCCATGTTACAAAGAAAGGTTATAAAAAAAGAGCAACTATTAGAAGGAAGAAGCAACAAACTAAGCGAGTTAAAAATTCTAGAATAAAAAAGGGTGGTGCTCCAACTCAAACTAGAGATTGGAGTGGATTTCTAAAAGATACTGCTAGTACTTACGCCCCTGGTTACACAAAGCAATTTGCAACTACGGCAAAAGGGACTGCGCTTGCCCAACAAGCTGTAGAAACACTAGGAAAGAATGCTGAAACAATAGATCAATTACAAACAGCATTTTTAGCTATACAAAGACAAGTAGATAATCAACTTGTAAAATTTAAAACAACAAAAGAGGAAAATTTGCTTAAAAAATTTCAAAAAGAGTGCAATGGTGATTCTAGATGCGTTGTAGAAAAACAAGCAGAGTTTTTTGCAAAAGAACAGGCTGAAGGTCAAAGAAGAACAGCGGCAAATGATGCATTTTGGGCTAGTCTTGTTAGAATGGATTCATCTCTTCCTATGTATCAAAATATGAGTAATATAGAATTATTCACTGTAATAGTTGATAATTGGAGTCAAATTCAAATAAACCCAGCTTTAATATCAGCAATAAAATCATATTATGAATGTCCTGGACCAAATACTCCAGAAGCATTATTAGCGTGTTTTAAACAAAAGGCAAATGAGATTTTTGCTACTGCAGTTAATAAATTTGAATCCAAAATGCATGAATATGTTGACCAATATTTGACTGGAAATGCATCAGTTAAAGCAAAAACTGGTATAACAATGGCTGCAAATGCATTTAGAGCTGCACCTGGTTATGCATTGCAAAGTGCAAAAGGATTGTCTCAACAATCAAGATCAAGTATAGAACCTGCGTTTGAACAAGTTAAAACTATGATGCCACAGACACACCATCAACATATTGACAAAATGAAAGATTTCTTGTTACAGCTACATGATGTTGCAAGTAAATTGACAGGACTTCAAGCAGAAGTTAGTTCTATGGAACAAGCAGCAGCAGAAGAAGATAGTAGTGATGAATTTACACCATTGAAGATTTAAAATGGGACAAAAATTGAGTTAGTTTTTTCTATTTTTATTATAGGAATGACACATAAAAATGAAGATTATAAAATTTACATTTAGCAAAAAGAATAAAAATTTAATATATCATAATATTAGTATGAAATTTACATTTATTAAAAAAAATCGGTATGTTTTATTATTTATTTTAATAATAGGGTTATTTTTTTATTTCATGTCTAGAATATTTATCGAAGGGTTTTCAAGTA
>Ga0209550_10003400_pt1 | contig 15164 bp, 15 predicted proteins | sample LauGreSuBDMM15SN_2_FD_187567 | JGI IMG/M metagenome (GOLD analysis project Ga0209550, IMG submission 187567) | Freshwater lake microbial communities from Lake Michigan, USA - Su13.BD.MM15.SN (SPAdes) (version 5) | ecosystem: Environmental > Aquatic > Freshwater > Lake | place: Lake Michigan...
GGAAAATACAAGATTTTACGGAAGGGATTATAAGATTACTGGGTATTAGGATAGAATAGCAATTATGAAAAAAGTATTTTTTAAGTCAGAAGAATTACTCTCCAATTAAACTTTTATCTAGAAGAACTATCAGTTTTCTTGCTCTTTCCTCTAATTCTACAGTAGGAGAGCTTTCTTTTGATGGATTTTCTTTGAGTTGAAAAAATTCATCTGCAATATTAACAGCAGTAAGTATGGCAAGTTTTGTACTACTTGCTTCTGGAAAAGCTCTAGAGAGTTCTTTCATTCTACTATCTACATATCCAGACACCCTGTTAATATAGTCTTCTGAAGCCTCCCCAGTTATTACATAATCATTGTCATAAATACGGGTTTCGACTCTCGTCAACTCGGGCATTTATTTTGCATCTTCCTCAATGATTAAAAAATCGTCATCATCGTCGGAGTCAAAAACATTGATAGTATCATCATCTGACTCATCGATTATTATATCATCAGTATCAGTAACTATTGGAGGAGTAGCTTTGACTGGAACCTCTTCTTTAACAGGTGGAGGTTCAACGATAGGTTCATGGGAAGTTACTTGGCTAACTTCCTCTGGTTTTGCTGAACCCAATAGTTCTTCTTCATCATCATCAAGTAAAATGATTTCATCTTCTTCATCTTGAGGAGGTATTGTTTCTTCTTCTTTATTGTCGACTACAAGCGTATCTTCGCTGTCAACTGAATCTACAGCAATTTCAGCAACTATAGGAGTGGGAGTGGAAGCAATAATCTTAACAGGCTCTTGGACTTCTGTCTTAGTTTTCTTCGGTTCCTCTCCTATATTTTTAAATGCTGTTATGTTTTCCAATCGATTGAGCATATTAGAAATTCGTGAGTCAACTGTAGTTTCTTTTGATTGGAGATCATTTAACTGTTTGTTTGCATCAGCAAGCTTATGTCGGAGCGTTTCGAGCTCGCGCTCTTTTTCTTCCATAGCTAACTTCATTTTGTCATTTTCAGCACGTAGTCCTTCATTTTCAGACTCTAATCTATCGTTCTCAGAACGAAGATCCGCAATTAACTCTAATGCTTTGATGACTTTTGATTCTAGCTCTTCTAAGCTCTCTAATGCAATCATAGTTTCTCCCTATTATTCCTAATGTCTATTTATGCTGCAAGTTTAGTCTTTTCCACAAGTGCGGCAAAAACCTCTTTATCATTATATGCTAAATCAGCCAATGTCTTTCTATCCAAATTAATACCCAATTTTTTTAGGGAATGCATAAACTTAGAATAAGATAAACCATTCTCTCGAACTGCAGCATTGATTCTAATGATCCATAGGCTTCTAAATTCTCTTTTTTTAGCTCTTCTATCTCTATAAGCCCATTGTCCAGATTTCCAGACCGCACTTAGTGCTGTTCTATAAAGCTTAGAGCGACCTCCTCTAAATCCCTTGGCTGCCTTTAGTATTTTTCTTCTTCTATTCTTGTGAATTGTTCCGTTGACTGCTCTTGGCATTATCTAACTCCATATGGTAATAATTGTATAATTCTTCCCATATCAGATTCATGTACTAGGGTAGTACCACCCAATCCTCTTTTTCTATGGGGAGATTTCTTAGAAAGCTTATGCCTTAGATGGCTATGAGCTCTTTTAATTTTACCATTCTTTGTAAATTTAAATCTTTTTGCTGCTGAACGGTTTGTTTTCAGTTTTGACATTTCAAAATCCTTAAAAATTATTTCGGGTTAATTAAAGCCACAATTTGCTTTCCATCATGGACAGGAGGCTTTTCAGGTATCCCAGTTTCCTTTAACTCATCTATCATTTTTACAATTACAGCCATACCCAATTCAGCGTGTGCCATTTCCCTACCCTTAAAACGGAGAGTGACCTTTACTTTATCTCCCTTTTGGAGAAATTCAATAGCCTGACGTTTTTTGATATCAAAATCATGGATATCAATTCGAGGTCTTAATTTTATTTCTTTAATGGTGATTACATGCTGTTTTTTCTTTGCTTCTTTTGTTTTTTTTAGTTGTTCAAACTTAAATTTTCCATAGTCTATAATTTTGCAAACAGGAATCTCTTGACCGCTGGATACTTCGACTAAGTCTAATGTTTCTAATCTTGCTTTTTCCAATGCCACAGAAAATGGAACTACTTCAGAGCCAGTATCACTAACTAGTCTTACCTGAACTACCCCTGTAATTTGCTCATTGATTCTCTGAGTTGGTATTTTTTCGGTACCATATTTCTGATTTGGCTTTTTGTGCATCAATTCTCCAGTATCGGTTTACTATGTTTTATTTTTTATTATAATTTCAACAATTTTTTGGTTGATAGGGATTAGAACACATTTTTTTTCATTCCAGAAAATACTGTTTAATCCTTTAGCCATTTAGATCTAGAATGCCATCTAAAATATTCTATGAGTCCTTTTCTTTGCTTAAAAGTTTTAGAAACTCTTCTCTTGAAACCGTAGTAGTATTTTCTTCTCCTCTCTTACGAAAAGAAATAGTGTTGCCCTCAATTTCTTTATCACCTATGATCAGGAGAAAATTTGCTTTTTTTAGAATGCTATCCCTTATTTTATAGCCTATTTTTTCATTCCTCAAGTCCACTTCGACTCTATATCCATAAGATATGAGCCAATCTGAAATTGATTTTGAATGAACATTTTGAGCTTCAGATACAGAAAGGACTCTTATTTGGGAGGGGGAAATCCAAAATGGAAACTTCCCTTCGAAGTTCTCTGTCAATATACCAATGAATCTTTCCAATGACCCATAAATTGCTCTATGGATCATAACTGGTCTATGTTTTTTTCCATCGCTACCAGTATACTCTAACTCGAATCTCTCTGGCATCGAAAAATCCAACTGAATGGTTCCACATTGCCATAATCTACCTATACTATCCTTTATATTGAATTCAATCTTAGGGCCATAAAAAGCCCCTTCCCCTTCCTTTATAGCATAGGGTATATTTTTTTGACTGAGTGATTCTTCTAAAGCCTTAGTTGCAAAATCCCAGTCCTCAATTTTTCCTACTGACTTTTCTGGTCTTGTTGCGATAAACGTTTTAAATTCTGTAAACCCAAATCGTTTATAAACACTAAATGTAAAATCAATTAAATCTGCTACTTCAGCTTGTAAATACTCTAATGGAGTATAGATATGAGCATCATCCTGAGTAAATGCCCTTACGCGGAATAAACCATGTAATACTCCACTCAACTCATGTCTATGGACAGTCCCTAGCTCGGAAAATCTTAAAGGAAGATCTCTATAGGAATGAAGATGGTACTTATAAATCAAAGAACACCCAGGACAATTCATAGGCTTAACTGCAAAAGTTTCTTCATCTATTTCAGTGAAGTACATATTTTCATGAAAATTATCCCAATGTCCACTTCGCTTCCATAAATCTGAATTTAATATCATTGGAGTTTTGATTTCTTGGTATCCTCTTTTTGAACATTCCAAACGAATATAATCAGCAAGAGCATTCCAGAGAATAGTTCCTTTTGGATGCCAAAAAGGAAATCCTGGTGCATCATCTTGAAATGAAAATAAATCCATTTCCTTTCCTAATTTTCGATGATCTCTTTTTTTAGCTTCTTCCATTCTATAAATGTATTCATCTAATTCTTTTTTCGAAGCAAATGATACACCATAAATTCGCTGAAGCATTTTATTTTTTGAATCTGCTTTCCAATAGGCACCTGAAATCGCTGTCAGCTTAAATGCACGAATCAACCCAGTTTTTGGAAGATGCGGACCTCTACATAAATCAAACCATTCACCCTGGTAATAAAGTGATACAGATTCACTATTAAAACCTGAGATTAGCTCTGCTTTATACTTTTCACCCATACTAGTAAATTTTTGTATTGCATCTGAAATTTTTAAATCTTCTCTTCGAACTTCTAAATTTTCTTTTACAATCCGATCCATTTCTTTTTCAATCTTTGGAAGATCTTCCTGAGTGATTGAACCTTCTCCAAAATCTATATCATAATAAAAAAAACCAGGGCCATTTTCTATAACTGGGCCAACGGTTAACAAAGCTTTCGGGTATAATCTTTGAACTGCTTGCCCAAGTAAATGAGCACTTGAGTGTGAAAATATTTCTCTTCCCTCTTTGGTGTCAATGGTCAGAACTTCTAATTTACAATCCTTATCCAAATTATAAGAGAGATCCTTCTCGATTCCGTCTATTTTTGCAGCTAATGCTGATTTATAAAGACTTGTACTTATTGAATGTATTACTTCAGAAATTTTGGAATGGATTGGGAAATCGCGAATTGAATTATCAATAAGTTGAATTTTTATAGTTTCAGATGCCATTTACGTCCCCTAGATCAGAAATAAATTTCGAAATTTCATACCTTTTTGTATATAAAGATGCTCTATTCACAATTAATCTTGCACTGGATTCTAAGATTACTTCTACTTCTATTAACCCATTTGCTCTGAGTGTTTCTCCAGTTTCAACTAAATCTACAATACAATCAGACAATCCACAGAGGGGAGCTAGTTCAATACTGCCATAAAGTTTTATTATTTCACAGCTTATCCCTCTGGAAAAAAAGTATTCTTTTGCTAAATGAGGATACTTTGTAGCAACACGAAGTTTTCTCGAAAATTTTTTTAGATCAAATTCTGGTTTAGCTGCTATTGAAAGTCGACACTCCCCTATTTTTAAAGAAAGTGGAACGAGAAGATCATATCCACCTTCTCGTATTACATCCCATCCAACAATTCCTACATCTGCTGCAGATTCTTGGACGTATGTGGGAACATCTTGTGCCCTAACTAAAAGAATTTTTATTTTTTCAAGAGGATCTAAGATTGTGAGTTCTTTGGATTTATCATTGGGTTTTTTAGATATCCAATGCTTTTGGAGTAAAAGCTGAATACTATCCTCTGCAAGTCTACCCTTAGGCAGAGCAATAACAAACAAGGATTAACCTTTGTTAATTTTTAAAAGTAAATAAGTAGACATTAGTTTTGGTTGTTTTAATGCAAATCCCATTTGGTCACTGTCTAACTCTAAAACCTTTTTTAAATCAACTATTGAACCCTCTTTATCTCCTTGCTCATATTTAAGACGACCAATTTGAAAAAGAGTCCAACTACTCATAACGACCATTTCTTTTTTTCCAGAAATTTGTTCGTAAGCTTTTTTATAAGCTTCTAGTGATATATTTTTATCTCCAGCTTGTTCGGAATAATTTCCTAAGAGATAATAAAAGTATGCTTTCACTTCCTTAGGAGATTCTATAGATGTTGCAATCTTTTCTGCTATAGGAAAAGCTTTTTGGTATTCCCCTGCTTTTATATGAATATCCATAAGTTGTTTTGAGATACGAATTTGGGCAGATCTTGCAGAATGATTCTTCAAGAATTCTTCCATCTCTTTTATCTTTGCCGTATCATCAAATGGTAATGCTTTTTCAATTTTCTTTTCTAGTTTTTCTGCTTCGAGAATTGCCAAATTCTCTTTGTATTTATTATATTCTCCCACAGCAACTATAGCAGAAATGATTATAAGAATAAAAAAGAATCCTAAGAAAACTCGAAGACGATTTTCCTTCAGAAAGTGTACGAATTTTAAAAGGAGCTTTTCAGCCGGGGATTTCTCCTCAGTTTCAAGCTCTATTTCATAGTCTTTCTCTTGCTTTTGTTGCTTAAGATTTTCTCTAAACTTCTTTCTATCAAACTTAGACATTTTATTTATTTTGTAAGTTTATAAAACTTCCAAGCGTTCCGTGAGATGGAGAATCATCCTGTTTTAGGTACCTAGACATTTCTTCTTTTTCAAGAGCTTTGTCAAAGTCTTTAATAGAGAGGGAAATCTTTTTGGAGTCTGGTTCTATCTTAAGAACAACAGCCTTAATCGTTTCACCTGCTTTGTAAATCTCTTCTAATTTGATGTTTTTTCCATCAGGGATCTGAGATACATGCACCAAACCTTCATATCCAGGCTCTAGCTCTACAAAAATTCCAAAAGATACAACACTTTTAATTTTACCTGTGATTATTACCCCAACAGGATATTTCTTTTTAATTGACTCAAAAGGATTTTCTGTTAGCTGCTTTAGTCCGCAAGAAATTCTTTGTGTCTCACGATTTACATCGATAATAATATATTTTACAGCTTGGCCTTTCTTTAATAAGTGGGTTGGATCTTTAACTTTTTCGTCCCACGTAATATCACCAATATGTATCAAACCTTCAATACCAGCCTCTACTTCAACAAAGGCACCATATTTAGTTATTCCTGTTACTTTTCCCTCTAGGATATTTCCTTTCCTTACATTTGAAGTGAGGTTATCCCATGGGTTTGGAAGCAATTGTTTCAAGCCCAGAGAAAGGCGCTTTCTTTCGAGATCTATATCTAACACAACGGAATCAACTTCCTGTCCCTTTTTTAAAACTTCTTTGGGATGGGGAGGTTTTTTTGCCCAACTGAGTTCTGAGGAATGGATTAGACCTTCTAATCCTTCTTTTAGCTCTACAAATGCTCCAAAATTAGTCAATGAAGTTACAATTCCTCTTACTACCATATCTTTTTCTAATTCCCTGCCAGCCCATACCCATGGATCTTCGTACATCTGCTTGATTCCCAAGCTGAGTCTATTGTTTGCAGGATCAATTTCTAGAACCAAAAGCTCTACGGTTTGACCGATTTGAAAGTATTGTTTAAAAGGAGCAAATTTTTTATAAGAAATATCATTTTGGCGTAGAAGACCTTCAATACCTTTTACAGTACAAAAAACTCCGAAGCTGGCGATTTTTGATACCTCTGCAGATACCTTATCTCCTACCTTGACGGATTGGATCAATTCTTCCCATTTTTCTTTGCTGATTTCTTCAATTAGCTTTCGACGAGAAACCAAACCTGATCTTCCCTTTTCATTGAGTTTTATGATTTTAAAGTCTAGAGATTGAGATTTTAGCTCTTCCAATGTAGAATATTTCATACCTAGCTGTGAAGCAGGTAAAAACATTTTAACACCCTCAACATTTACAATAAAACCTTTTCCTTTTTCTTCTGTTTCTATCTTACCAGTAACTTGAAGATTCTTAGAAAATGCTTCCTTGATTGTTTCCCAACCCCTTCGAGCATCCGCTTCTGTTTTAGAACATACCAATAGGTCGGAGTCTGTGTCTGTTTCTTTAGATTTAATTAGAACTGAAATCTGACTGCCTCTGTGGGGAACCTCAGAAAATTCCGAGAGAGGAACATATCCATCAGACTTTGCTCGTAAATCTATATAGACTCGTTGGTCGATAACGTCTAAGATTTTTGCTTCGATAATCTCTCCTCTTCTGAATGACCTTTCTTCTGCTTCTAGAGCAGTTTCTAGTAGGGAGTTTTTGGAGTTGGAATTTGGTTGTGGACTCAATGTTTACCGGGAAATATACGTAAATTTGCCCAGGTTTTAAGAATTCAGGAAGATCCGACTATAACCTGGACAGGATCATATTAATTACAATAATTTTAGATAGATTAGAAGTGTCAATTAAGATTGCGTCCTCAGCTTTTCTTAATGGAGCAATTTTACGATTCATATCAGATTCATCCCTTCGAATGATCTCAATCTCTAGCTCTTCAAGATTTTTGAGAATGCCTTTTTCTTGGTATTCTTCCCACCTTCTTCTTGCTCTGATCTTAGGATCTGCTGTTAAAAAGAATTTCAATTTTGCATCAGGAAATACTTCAGTTCCTATATCCCTTCCATCCATTATAATTTTATAACTATTTGATAAGTGATACAAATTTTTATTAACTAAATTTCTTACTTGAATTAGTGATGCTAAATATTTTATTTCTTCGGTAATCTGGGGGAATCTTATTTCATGAGATACATCTTCTTTATTTAAAAGTGTAATATTTTCTTCAGATTTGCTCAAGTGACTATCCAATTGAATATGATTCAGATAATCTTCTATATTTCTTGAAGATACCCATTCTGAAAAAATCTTGGAATCATTAGATTTAGAAAAAATCCTAAATAAATATAATGTTACAGCTCTATAGTATGATCCAGAGTCCATATAATAAAAGTCTGTTTGACCGGCTATCTCTCTGGCAACAGAACTTTTTCCAGAACCTGCAGGTCCATCAATTGCAATAATATTTTCATTCATAATTTAAATTTCCGTTGATTAGTAAATAAAATTACTTGGTTTAAAAATCTACCACAAAATAAGACAATACAGATATTCCTCCCTGTCTAACCCTTTCAAAAGTAACTTTAGAATTTTGACCTACTCCAGAAATACTCCCTGTAAAATAAGATAAATCCATATCACTAGATGATGTAGAATTGATATTATTTGAAAAAAGTAGAATTGCATTATTTGCATCTTGGATTTGAGTTGAAAGATTTGAACTACAAGTCTTTTCACTTTCACTTACATTGCAAGTGCCCGGTATAACTGATTGGTTTCCTGTAAACTCTACTACAAAATAATTTATATCTAAAGTACCAGTACTACCTTTTCTACTAAATTCCAGAGAGGAATTTGATTCAAATTTTGAGTTAACCATGTAATTTCCCTCAACTCCCACAGTAGTAGAATCTGCACTTTGGGAAGTAAATACAATGGATTTTGATAAATTTACTTGGGTAATAGTTTTAGTTGTACTGACTACTCCATTTGATAAGGTTACATTTCCATATTGAACTAGTACTCCATCCATTTGAACGACTTGGTAGTTGATCTCAATCTGGGGAGATATTGCTTCTCTTTTAAATTCTAATTTAGAACTTGTAGTGAAACTCCCTTTAAAAAATCTGCCTCTATCTATTGTAGTATCAGTTGATGTACCACGAGTATCAAAAATTACAAAATTTTTTGTAAGATCTAAAGATTTGCTAAACTCTAAATTTTTTCCAATGCTATTATTTAATACACTTATCTCACCTCTCAAAACAGTTACACCTAATGAAAATTCTAATATAGTATAACGTACATATGTTCCTGTGAAAGCGCCTCCAGTTTTAACTTCAATAGAACTCCCGGAGGAATTTAAGCTACAGGTTGATGAATAACTCAAAGTTGAACCACCATATCTAAAACTACAGAATAAGATTGATTTTTCAGCAACTACAGTCCTAGCCAATGAAATTGTAGTACTTGAACTCTGTAAAGCAACCTCTTCAGATAAAATAGATCCGTTTAATTTTAATTTATCAGCTGTTATAAAAGGAGATAGGAAAGCTCCATTTATATTTAATTCCTGTTTTAATTCACATTGGTTTAAATATAAAAAAAAGATTATAAATGATAAAAATTTAGTCTTAATAAATCTATTTTTCATTTAACTTAAATACTCTTTAAATAATTTCGGACTTTTTCTAAAAGTGGATCAAAGCTTTCTTCTACTATTGTTTGGTCTGACTGGTTGTTGTTATTTCTATAAAATTTTTTGTAATAGGCATCATAGTGCTCTTTGAGTAAGAGCTCAGCTGAGATTTCCTTATTATCTTCTAGTAATTTTAAATTTATTTCATTGAATATATGGCTAGGAATATACTTTTTTAAAGTTTGGAATTTTTGGTGGAATTCTTCTTTGGAAAAATCATATTCCTTAGATATTCTTTGGGCTCTAATTTGGAGTGGAAGTTCGACCCAAATTTTTTCTGATTTTAAAATTTGAGAATAAATTTTATTGGGTAATAAAATTTTACCAATTTTACTACTTTCCGCCTCAAAAACCAAATACTTTGCATGTTTTACTTCAAGTAATCTCGTAGCGAGAAGAGTTTCAAAGTACTTTTGAGAAGGCTGCCTACCTACTTTATTCCCAAATACTGATCCACTATGATTTGCATATTTTTCGAGATTTATAATCGGAAATCCTTCATTTTGTAAAGTATTTAAAATTTCTGTTTTTCCTGTACCACTAGGACCATGTACTACAATTACTCTTGGAAAATTATATGTAGTCAGGAAATTGTTAATCCAACTTCGGTATGCTTTGTACCCTCCGTTTAAAACATAGGTATTGTAACCGATTAAATCCATTACAGTAAATAGAGAGTGTGATCTCATACCTCCACGCCAACAGTAAATTAAAAAATTAGTGAGAGGTTTACGTAAATTTTGTTTTATATGAGCTTGCTCAGATTTTTCTATGAACTCTAAAATAACAGATATATTTTTAGCAATGAGCTTAGCTCCGAGTTGTTTGGCTGCAAAGTTATTTTTTTTGTATAGAGTACCAACAATGGAACGTTCCTCATCATTTAAAACAGGATAGTTTTCTGCTCCCATCATATGGTCTTCTAGAAACTCGGATGGACTTCGAACATCTAAAATCCGCATAGGTATGTCTTTTTGATCATAATTGAATTCATCTATATTGATTATTTTTGATTTTGGTACCATTCTTATTTTTCCCCCAGAGAAAAAACTTTCTTGAATTTTGAAAAGGAAGAAGTCCCCTATTTTATAAGGATTTATTATTATGAAATTACTAGCAAAAAATTCAACTTACAATGCTGAACAAATCTTACTTGTTATCTTAGATGGAGTGGGTTTCTCAAAAAAAGATGCAGCATCTGGAAATGCAGTGGCTGGAGCATCATTGCCTACTTTAAACGATTTATGGAAAAATCATCCCACAATTCAAATTGCAGCCCATGGAAAAGCAGTAGGAATGCCTTCAGATGAGGATATGGGAAATTCTGAAGTTGGACACAATGTTCTCGGATGTGGAAGAGTTTTTGACCAGGGTGCTAAGCTTGTTAGCAATTCTATACAATCAGGTGAAATGTTTTCTGGAAACACTTGGAAAAATTTAATAAAAAACTCCTTAGATCATAATTCTACGCTCCATTTTATTGGCTTATTATCTGATGGGAACGTTCACAGCCATATAGATCATTTGAAAGCAATGATCCTTCATGCTAAAGCTGAAAAAATCAAAAAAATTCGAATCCATACACTCCTAGATGGTAGGGATGTTCCAGAAAAATCTGCTTTGGAGTACCTTCTACCTTTTGAGACTTTTCTTTCAGAGTTAATAAGTTCTGATCTAGACATTAAAATAGCATCAGGTGGTGGACGTATGACAATCACGATGGATCGATATGAAGCCGATTGGAGTATGGTGGAAAGAGGATGGAAAGTGCATGTTTTAGGAAAAGGCAGAATATTTAGTTCTGCTAAAGAAGCAATCGATACTTTTAGGAAGGAAGATCCAAATATCATAGACCAATACTTACCAGAATTTGTGGTTACAGAAAATGGATTACCAGTTGGAAAAATCCAAGAAAACGATTCTGTTATTTTTTTTAATTTTAGGGGGGATAGATCTATAGAAATCTCCCGTGCATTTACAGAAACAAAGTTTGATAAATTTAATAGAGAGTCTTTTCCGAAAGTTTATTTTGCAGGAATGATGCAGTACGATGGAGACTCTAAGATTCCTGAAAATTATCTAGTCAACCCACCAGCAATTGATAGAACTATGGGAGAATATTTAGCTAAATCAAAAATTACTCAATATGCTATTTCAGAAACGCAAAAATATGGTCATGTTACTTTTTTTTGGAATGGAAATAAAAGCGACTATTTTGATAAGGCAATAGAGACATATATAGAAATCCCATCTGATATAATTCCTTTTGACCAGGCTCCTAAAATGAAAGCTAAAGAAGTTACCAATACATTAATTCCTGCTATGGAGTCAAAGAAGTATAAGTTTTTAAGAGTGAACTATGCAAATGGAGATATGGTAGGTCATACAGGTAATTATAAGGCTACGGTAGATAGCTTAGAGTATTTAGATGGGTGTATTGCAAAGTTAAAGAAAACTGCTGAGGAAACAAATACCATTCTCTTAATAACTGCTGATCATGGAAATGCAGATGAAATGTTCCAATTAGATAAAAAAGGGAATCTACTTCTTGACAGTGAAAAAAAACCAAGTCCAAAAACTTCTCATACCCTGAATCCTGTTAATTTTTGTCTCTACGATCCTAAAGGTAAATTTTCTTTGAATAAAGATATGCCGAATCCAGGCCTTGCAAACATAGCAGCAACTGTTTTAGATCTTTTGGGATTTGAAAAACCTGAAGATTACAATGATAGTTTAATAAAAAGGGGATAGTGTAATAATAATCCAATAGAGAGATTTGATTTTATACCAATACAGAAGAATATGGTAGATTATGAAGAAATTTAAAGATTTTAAGAGAACTAAAGTATATAATTTTCTATGCTATCTCTGGGTTGGAGTTTTTAGTTCTCTAGCTTTTATGCCATACAATCTATCTATTATTACTTGGATTGCACCTTTTGGATTATTTTTGTTAGGAAATAAATATAGGAATAATTATAAACAATTATTTATTCAAGGTACTATTTCAGGATCATTCGTTACCATCATTTCCTACTTTTGGATGAACTATCTTTTTGTAGTATTTGGTGGATTCCCTGTTCCTATTGCATTTATTCTTTTTTTATTATATTCATTCATTACAAATTTAAGATTTGGTGTTTTTTTAGTACTTTTTTCTTTCTTAAAAAAATTTAGCAAAGTATATGCTCCATTATTAGCATCCTTTGGAATTATATTTTCAGAATTTTTTACTTTTCAAATATTTCCATATTTCATAGGAAATTTAATAGCGGGAGATATCTATCTTTCTCAAACAATTGAATATATTGGAATTTATGGTTTGAGTGGAGTTGTACTATTTTGTTCTTATGTACTTTTCATTTTCATTAAAAATTATAGATTGATACTCTCCAAGAAATATTATATAAAATTAATTCATTTTAGTTTACCTGCAGTCTTGGTTATTGTAGTGAGCTATTCTATTGGTTATTATTTGTTTAAAAAATGGGAAACATATCCAGTAACAAGCCATAAAAAAGTTATAATGATTCAACCAAATGCACCACTTGAATTTAGAGATGGTCGTAGTGTTAATAAAGTCTTAGATGAATTGATGATACATATTGAAGAATTAGCTATCAAAGGAGGAGAGGGATTAGCTCCTGACCTAATAGTACTACCAGAATCGGGTGTTCCTTTTTATTCAGCTCATAAAACTCAAGCTACATCAATATTTCAGAGATCTTATAATGAAAAATTTGAAATACTTATTTATCTTCTAGCGAATAGGTTTAAAGCAAATATTTTTTTTAATGAATTAGATGCAACTTTTGTTAATAATGAAATTAGTAGGAATAATCAAAGATTTTATAATAGCTCTTCACTTTATGATCCAAATGGTGAAAGAAGAGAAGATTATAAAAAAGTATATCTTTTAGGTTTTGGAGAGTATATTCCATTTGGTGAAATGTTTCCAATATTATATGATTTACTGCCGCAAGTAGGACATTTTCTCAAAGGAACTAAATTAAACTTAATAACATATTACGATAAATTATCCGAAATTCCAAAACTAAATAAGACACATCTCAGATTAATTGATTCTAGTTTTATGAACCTCATTTCAGTGCAGGACTATTACAAAGACTATAAAATTGAAGTACGTGAATCTGGAAAGTTTTTGCCATTGATCTGCTATGAAGTAATTATTCCTGAATTTGTAAGAAAGTTTAGAGAGAGTGGAAATCCAGATTTTATTGTAAATATTACAAATGATAAATGGTATGGCCCATCTGTTGAAAGCTTTCAACATCTTGAACTTGCTAGGATTAGATCAATCGAATATAGGCGATGGATGGTAAGATCTACCAATTCTGGAACATCTGCATTTGTAGATCATTTAGGTAGAATTTTAAATAATAAATTTTCTCCACAAGAACAGAGTGATGTATCTGTAGCCCAAATTGATATAATTAATTCAGAACCTACTTTTTATGTAAGATATGGAGATTTACTTTCTTGGATTTACTTAATATTAGTTTCTGTAGTTGTTTTTTTTAGAAGGAGATAATGTCTGATTTAGGATACTATTGATCATACTCTAAAATTTCTTTCCTACTTAACTGGAAAGAATTTATAAATTCATTTATAGTATCAATGTGTTCGTCTAGAGGTGCTTTTTCTTTATTGCCTAAATCATATAAATAATTATCAAATAAATGAAAGTCAAATATTTTCAGTTCATATTCAGGAAGCATTATTATAATATTTTCTGAATGTAAATCTAATATAAGATTTTCTTTTTCTGATAAGTACTTTGTTGCCTCGATAACACGATGAAAATTAAATGCAATCTTTTTGAGCTTTTGACGGGAAACTTCTCCATATTTTTCATGATTAAAATCTAATTTCCAAGTTGGGGAAATCATATCTTGGAATATATTTTGCTTAAGCCTTTCTTTTAATAGTACAAACTCTTTTAAATGCTTCCCAGGTATTAATGTTTGATTGTCACAGGGCATAAGATGGTGAATTGGAAAATCAAAAAAACCTTTTCTATACCGTACTCCCATAAAATGTCTAGTAGGCAAAACAAGATCAGGCAATAAAGTCTTAATTTTCCAAAAATGCAATCTCTCTAAGCCCAAACGTCTAAAGTTAAATATAAGCTTATCACGATATGTACTATTTTTATTTTTAGAATAATAATATTCAAATAGTTGAAATTCTTCAGGCTTAAGATATGACTCTAAATCTTTAGAAACTTTTTTAAATAATGATCCAAATAATGGATCGGATGGAAACTTTGACTTTCCTATTTTTAATACTTGATTCCATGGTAAACGATATACAAATTTGTATGATCCTCTACCAATATAATCATCATTTGAGATTGGCATAAATTCATCTAAATACTCACCTTTATATTTATATGTAACTTTAAATACATGTGTTACAGGAAAAACATTCTCATATAGATTTCGTACTAAGCTTGACTTTCTGAGTCCCATATCAACTGGGAGATATTCTATTGGAATTGGAGGAAGTGAAGAAAATCTATCTCTAATAAATTCTTTATCTAAACCCTTATCTAGATAGTCAATAAAGCTTGGAACATCTTTATATTTAGAGATATTAAGAAAGTTAAAAAACTTATTTTTCCAATTATTTGAATCTTCAGATTTTTTCATTTTTATTTACTATATTTAGAATTTGATTACCAAATTTCTTTACTTTTTCTAATCCTATACCCTTAATCAATAACAATTCTTTATCATTTTTTGGTTTTAAAGTAGCTATTCTTAATAAAA
>Ga0209550_10003401_pt1 | contig 15162 bp, 12 predicted proteins | sample LauGreSuBDMM15SN_2_FD_187567 | JGI IMG/M metagenome (GOLD analysis project Ga0209550, IMG submission 187567) | Freshwater lake microbial communities from Lake Michigan, USA - Su13.BD.MM15.SN (SPAdes) (version 5) | ecosystem: Environmental > Aquatic > Freshwater > Lake | place: Lake Michigan...
GAATTATGGCACGGCATTTTATATGGCGACTGGTTTTCATGGCTTTCACGTCATTGTAGGAACCATCTTCTTGGCGGTCTGCCTTGCACGTACCTACAAGGGCCATTTCACGCCTCAGCAGCATTTCGGGTTTGAGGCCGCCGCGTGGTATTGGCATTTTGTCGATGTCGTTTGGCTTTTCCTCTTCATCACCATTTACATCTGGGGTGGCTGGGGCGCACCAGTGCACGCGTAAATGGAACCAGAACAATCCATAGAAGGGCAGCCCAGCATTGCTAGGGCGGCCCTTTTTGGTCTCTGCCCCCAATGCGGGCACAAAACCCTGTTCGCTGGACTGGGGCAGTTCGCCGACAGTTGCGCAAACTGCGGCCTTGATTTCAGCAGCTATAATGTTGGTGATGGTCCCGCTGCGTTACTCACAATGGTTATTGGTACGTTGATTATCATACTGGCATTGGTCGTGGATTCTGTGTTTCGGCCTCCCTTTTGGGTCCATGTCCTCATTTGGGTACCGTTTACAGCGGCGCTGACCGTCATAACCTTGCGTATGGCGAAAGCCGCGCTTTTGGCGGCGGAGCATCGCAACCGCGCGCGCGAAGCTGGAAAGAGTGATCTGCTATGAACCGCTTGCCCGTCATTCCAACCCTCTTGGTTGCCCTTGCCGTTGCCACGATGATTGCCCTTGGCATCTGGCAGTTGCAGCGCAAGGAACAGAAAGACGCAATGCTGTCGCGGTATGAATCGGCGGTGGGATTGCCAGCCGTGGTATGGCCAACGGTTCCCGACCCTGCGGCATTGCCATTGTTTCGCCGCTCCAGCCTAAATTGCGTGCGTGTGGTGAAGATTGAGACCGTATCGGGTTCAAATGCTGCGGACAAAGCAGGCTTTGCCCATGTCGCCTCTTGCCGGACTGACGCAGCAGGCGGCCCTGATGCCAAAGTGGCCTTTGGCTGGTCCGAACGGCCGCAATCACCGAAATGGCGCGGCGGGGCCGTTGAAGGCATCATCGCACCAGACGGTGCGCAGCTGATCAAACTGGTTTCGACAGACGCGGTCGCTGGTTTGGAGATATTGGCGGAGCCATCTCCGCGCCAGATTCCCAACAACCATCTGCTATATGCCATCCAGTGGTTCATTTTTGCCGCCGCTGCGACCATCATCTACATCCTCGCGGTTCGAAAGCGCACCAAGGCGTCTTGAACCTGCCGACGGATATCCTGTTTTACCTTGTTGCTGGCGCCGCCGTCATCTTGGTGGGGCTGGCTAAAGGCGGCTTTGCTGGGCTGGGGGCGGCCGCGATCCCGTTGCTAGCATTGGTCATGGACCCCGTCGCTGCCGCCGGAATGTTGTTACCCATTCTCATGGTGCAAGATATCGTCAGCGTCTGGGCGTTCCGGCGCAGTTACGACGCCCGCACATTATGGTTCACCTTGCCCGGCGCGGTCGTGGGCATATTCCTTGGCTGGTATCTCGCCTCGGTCATTCCCGCAGACGCCGTCCGCGGCTTTGTAGGTGTCATTGCCTTAGCCTTTGGCACCTATCGCTTACTGCCCCTGCTTGGCCGGCCTGTGAAGCTTTCTGGCCCAGCACCGGAATGGCTAGGGACGATCATGGGCGGTATAGCGGGCTTTACCAGCCAGATTGCCCATGCCGGCGGGCCACCGTTTCAGATTTGGGCGCTGTCACGTAATTTCCCGCATCTGGTGTTCATCGGCACGTCGTCGATATTCTTTGCGATCATCAACTGGTTGAAAGTGCCCGCTTATGCCGCTTTGGGGCAGTTCAACGTGCAGAATATGACGTTGACGGCGATCTTCCTGCCGCTTGCCATCTTGAGCACATTGGCAGGGGTGCGCCTAGTCAAACGTGTTTCGCCCGCGCGATTCAACATCATCATCAGTCTATTGATGGTATTGATTGGGGCCGAACTGATTCGGCAAGCCATCTGGTGACTGCGCCCTATTTGGGCGACAGCACCATCAGCATTTGACGACCTTCCATGCGGGGATGCGCTTCGATTTTTGCGGTCTCGGTCGTATCGGCCTGAACGCGTTGCAGCAATATCATACCCAATTGTTGGTGCGCCAATTCCCGGCCACGGAAACGCAGCGTGATCTTGACCTTGTCCCCTTCTTCGATGAACTCAGCCACCTTCTTCATCTTGACCATATAGTCATGGTCATCGATGTTTGGACGCATCTTGATTTCTTTGATTTCCTGCGTTTTCTGGCTCTTGCGGGCCAAATTGGCCTTTTTCTGGGCCTCATATTTGAACTTGCCGATGTCCAAAAATTTGCAGACGGGGGGATCAGCGTTCGGGGAAACTTCCACCAGATCGAGCCCAACTTCGCCAGCCTGCGCTATCGCCTCGCGGGTATACATGACACCCAGATTCTCGCCGTCATCATCAATGACCCGCACTTTTTCAACGGTGATTAGATTATTGTAGCGCGGTCCACTTTTTACAGGTGGGGTCATAGCGCGCCGGGTCGGCGGGGTGGCGATAGTCGATACTCCTTGTGATGTTCGGCACCGCCAATACAGCCAATTTGCCCACAGATAAAGGCTTTAGGCGCGCAACCTCCGCTTTTGTTGCACCTTGTGGCGCGAAAGCCCATCAGCGCGGGGCCGTAAGCGCCACTTTAAAATGGCAAATTCAGCCGGGTTTTACTTCGAAAGCGCCGTCAGGTCATTCACGGTCAAGATCTGTGGCAAGACCCGCGCGTCGGCATTTGGTGGATAATATAGATATAATGGCACGCCGGAACGGCCATGCTGCGCCAAAAAGCGGGTGATATCGGCATCCCTGCGCGTGTAATCGCCCACCATCGTCTGTATGCCTGCTTTGGCAAAGGCCGTGCTGGTTTCTGTGCGGTCGATCGCAGCCTTCTCATTCACTTTGCACGTCACACACCAGTCGGCGGTGAAGTAGAGAAACACAGGTTTGCCCTCTGCACGCAATGCGGCCAGCCGCGCTTCATCAAAGGCTAGGCTTCCGTTTTTCATCGGCTGCGGGGCCGGCGCGACCGTGGTGGCATTGTCCATGATGAGCAATGCCGCAACACTTATGCCCAATATGGCCGCAATGACGATTTTGCGGGGCGAACCGCTTTTCTGTTTCTGACCCAGTTGAAACAGCCGCAACAATATGATGAACGCGGCCGTACCACCAATGAGCAAACCGCTAAAACCCGCCAGCTGATATAGCAGCCACAGCAACGCCAAGGAGGTGAGCGCCATCGGGACCGCCATCCATTGACGGAAGCGCACCATCCATGCGCCAGGACGCGGCATGCGCGTGCGCAAAATTGGGATGAAGGCAATGGCAAGGAAGGGCAGCGCCAAACCAAATCCAAGCCCCGCAAAAATCAGCAATGCCAAAGCCGTTGGCAGCAGTAAAGCTGCGCCAATTGCAGCAGCCATAAACGGGCCTGTGCATGGCGTGGCTACAACAGCGGCAAGCACGCCTGTCCAGAATGATCCTGACATGCCGCCCTTGCGCGTCAGCGTCTCGCCTGCGCCGATAGCGCCGACTTCGAACACCCCTGCCAGATTTGCCGTGACCGACACCATGAGCAGCAGCAACAACAACACAATCGCTGGATCCTGTAACTGAAATGCCCAGCCCACCTCTTCGCCCGCGGCGCGCAAGGCCAGCATGATACCACCCAGCACCAGACAGCTCAGGATGATGCCGACGGTATACGCAACCGCATCACGCCGCGCCGCGCCCTCATCCCCGCCCATTTTGGCAAGGCTCAACGCTTTCAATCCCAATATCGGGAATACGCAAGGCATGAGGTTCAGCAGCAAGCCGCCAAGCACCGAAAAGGCGAGTATCCAGCCAAAACCGAGCGGCGGTTCTTCCCCCTCAGCCGCTGCGCCTTTACCCAAAACGGATATGGCGGCACCGCCCGTTGGGACAATGCCGGGGGTCGCGCGTATTCCAAGCCCCTGCGCATCGTTGAAGCGCAATAGTCCGTCAATCTCGCCGTCAAAGGGCGCTTTGACTTCACTGCTGACAATCAACCAATCGCCGTTGCGCCGCGCAGTTTGTGGGGCAGCGTAGCGGAACAGATTTTCGCGCTGCGCAAAAAACCAAACCCGGCTTGTATCGGCGCTGCGTGGATAGGGAATGGCGATGTCAATGCGGTTGCCATCAATGGCATAGAGCGCCTTGCGGTCCAGCGGCACGGGCAATGCGCTGCGCCACGCATCGAAACGCGCGCGGTCGGACTTGCCAATCGACCCTGCGCCAATTGTCAGGGGTACGGACAATGTCGCGCTTTCCGGTACGCAGACCAAATCGGAGCAGGCCGACCAGCGCGCATTGACTTTGATATCTAAATTCTGCCCAACAATCGCGCTTTGCGGGATTTTGAGATCCACCAGAAAGGCATGCTTTATTTTGTAAATATGGTTCATGAAACCGCTGACGATCAACGTTTCGGGCACGGGCGCACGGATCGGGCCAGCACGTGCGCCAGTGGGCAATGTCCACGCCAGCTCAAGCGGCGTTCCGGCGTCACCGGGGTTCACCCAATAATCATGCCAGCCAGGTTTCGGGTCCATGACAATCGCGACCGTCACAATATCACCAGGCGCAGGGTTGCGCGTTTCCGCCTCCATCGACGCGCGGACATATTGGGGTGCAGCAGGGGTGGGAACCTGCGCATGGGCCATGCTGCCCGCTACAAACAGCGCCAGCAGCAACTGACATATGCGCAACGCGATATGCTTGGGCTTCACAAACTCTGTCGACAGGGTGACGTTGCGTTTCATGCTATTCCCAATGGCACAATGCATCATGCATAAGACAGCGGATTATTCGGACGCCACATGCACGGCGCTCGCACTTATAGACGGCATTACCTTTGCCTTTTTCCATCCGCCATGGAGATAATAAGCAATCGACAGGACGCAAGATGCAATCGCGGTCGCAACAAACGACCCCCAAATGGCATCTGCGCCAAAACGGTCATATAGGCCAAAGCCGACACTGAAACGTACCAAAACGGCACTGAATATCAGGATCAGGAGTGGCGCAACGACGGCGCCATTCGCACGCACCGCAAAGGTCACAACAACCGACACACCCATCAAAACAAAGGTCCATCCAATGACGTGGTTGATGTGAATCGCGATATCGATGGCGGGACTGCCGCCTGACAGGAAAAGGCCAAGCAATGGCGCAGCGAACACGGTCATGAGTAAGATCAGCACACCGGCCAGCAGCAGGTTAATCCCAATGCCCGACCATATGATGCGGCCAACGCGATCCCATTTGTTGGCGCCGATATTCTGGGCGACCATGGCGCTGACGGCGCTGCCCACGGCGACCGCTGGCATTTGCACATAGCTCCACAGCTGATTCATCACGCCAAATGCCGCAGTTGTATTCACGCCCTCACGATTGACGAGGCCAATCATCACGACGGCAGAACCCGACATGATGATCATCGACAAGCCCATAGGCAGGCCCATGCGCGCAATCGGTTTCAAGAACCGTGCATCGGGCCGAAGCCATTTCAACTCGTGCCCGCGCAGGCGGATGGTCAGGTCACGCGCATAGACCTTATGCAGCAATAAACCGAGGCTGATGACCCCAGCAAGGATGGTAGCAAGCGCCGACCCAGCGATACCCATTGCGGGTATGGGGCCTAAGCCTAAGATGAAAATCGGGTTCAAGAGGATGTCGAGAACCACGTTCAACACTGTGTTCCAAAACGGCGTCACCGAATCCCCCACGCCGCGCAGCGAGGATGCAACAAGCACCATCACGAACGAGGTTGGCATGGATAGGAAGATGACGCGCAAATAGGCGAGCGCCAGCGGGTAAACCGTCTCCGGCGTTGCCATAAGGCGCAGCATTTGCGGCGCAAATATCCAGCCAGCCGCCGCCGTGACAAGGCCTGCCGCAAGGAAAATACCGAATGCCGTCCCCATGATACGGCGGACAGATTCCACATCACGGCGGCCCATATTCTGACCAATCATGATCGTCGTCGCCATGGTGAAGCCGAACAAAGTGGAGAACATCAAAAACATGATGAGCCCTGCATTGGCCGATGCGGCGAGCGCTTCTTCGCCCAAAAATTGACCGATCCACACCGAATTGACGGAATGGTTCAGCGACTGGAGAATGTTCACGCCAAGCGAGGGCAGCGCGAACAGGAACAAAGTCTTAGCCACTGGACCGACCGTCAGGTCGCGTTGATGGGCGGGGGTAGTCATGTTGAAACGCCCGCTTCATAAGAGCCCGCATTTGTCATTCCCGCGAAAGCGGGAATCCATGGGGCCGCCGCTTCTTGTGAACTCCCCGAAAGGATGAACACGCGCGCAGGCGATAGATTCCCGCTTTCGCGGGAATGACAAAATGTGTTGGCGGTTCGGACGATAGTCACCCCAACCGCTTTAGCGCCGCAGTCAATCGCTCGGCCTCCGCAGTTTTTTCGGCATGGTCCGCGCGCGCTTTGTCCACGGCATCGGGCTTGGCCTTTTCCACAAATGCCGCATTCGACAGACGGCCGGCAAGCGCGTCACGCTCTTTAGTGGCAGCCTCAATGGCTTTGCTGATCCGGCTGCGTTCTGCGTCGAGGTCGATGACGCCATCAAGCGCGAAAACGATGGTGTCGTCGCCCACAACGATCTGTGCGACATTATTGGTTTCAACGGGCGCATAGACAAAATCGTCAATGCGGCCGAGCCGTGACAAAGCCGCCCCTTGGCGCTCGATTATGGCAATCGTGGCGGCCTGTGGGCCAGCTATATTGGCGGTCAGGCGCGTGCCCGGCGCTATGTTCAACTCTGCCTTGAACGAACGGGTTTTGCTGATCGTGTCGATGACCCAATTGATTTCGGCAACTGCCTCTGCATCAACTGTGGCGTTGGGCTCGGGCCATTGGGCGTGGATGATATCATAGCCACGAGGATGATCTGCATCGGACAAAGCGTGCCATAATTCTTCGGTAATGAACGGCATGAACGGGTGGAGCATCACCAAAATCTGGTCGAGTGCCCAGCCAGCGACGATTTTGGACTCCGCATCCATTTCGCCTTTTTCGCCGTCGATGAACGCTGGCTTGATCAGTTCGAGATACCAGTCACAAAACTGGTCGAACACCATGTGATACAACACATCCGCCATGCCGTCGAAACGATATTCGGCAAACGCTTTGTTCAATTTTTCAACTGTGCTGACAACTTCGCCAATGATCCAGCGGTTGACCGCCAATTCGGCCTTTGGCGCGTGCACGCTGTGCGATCCACCGATGCCGTTGGATTGCGCAAAGCGTGCGGCGTTCCACAGCTTGGTTGCAAAGTTACGATAGCCTGCAACGCGGCTTTCATCCATTTTGATATCGCGGCCCTGGCTTTCCATCGCCGCCATGAAGAAACGCAAGGCATCTGCGCCATATTGGTCAATCAGGCCCAACGGGTCGACCGTATTGCCCTTTGACTTCGACATTTTGCTGCCATCCGCCGCACGGACAAGGCCGTGCAGATAGAGCGTTTTCCAAGGCACCTCTTTCATGAAGTGGATACCTTGCATCGCCATCCGTGCATCCCAGAAAAACAATATGTCAAAACCGGAAATCAGTACGTCATTGGGGTAATGGCGGTTGAGGAGGCTCTTTTCCTTCCCATCGACTTGCGATGGGGAGGGGGACCGCCGCGTAGCGGTGGTGGAGGGGACTGCAACGTCGAAGGCCCCTCCGTCATCCGAAGCTGGCGCTTCGGCTGCCACCTCCCCATCGCAAGTCGATGGAGAGGATACAGCATCCGGCCAACCCAAGGTTCCAAACGGCCAAAGCGCGGACGAGAACCAAGTGTCGAGAACGTCGGTGTCACGAAACAACACTGCGACTTGCGGATTGTCGCCTAATCCCCATAGATGGTTGAAGGCTTCTTCCCTTGTTTCAACTATAATGACTTCAACTTCTGAACCATAATATTCACGGGCTTGCTGGAGAAAGGCCGCTTCGTCATCGGCAACAAATATTTGCTCCATAAATGATGCCGTCACCCGTTGGTTCTCAGCTCGAGGGCCGTACCAAGCAGGTATTCGATGCCCCCACCACAGCTGCCGCGACACGCACCAAGGCTGGATATTCTCCATCCAGTTGAAATAGGTTTTCTCCCAAGACTTGGGCACAATGTCGAAACCGCCATTGGCCTTGCCTTTGCGGGCCGCGTCGATGGCTGGCTTGGCGAGCGTTTGCGCATCGACATACCATTGGTCGGTCAACCAAGGCTCAATCACTTGGCCTGAACGGTCGCCAAAGGGGGTTTGGATGAGGCGGTCTTCGACCTTTTCAAGCAAGCCCAAGGCGTCCATCGCCGCGACCACCATCTTGCGCGCGTTGGTCGGCTCGCCTTCGATACCAAAGCGATATTGCCCGATATATTCGGCGGGAATGCGGGGGTCACGGGCGGTCTGCACAACGCGGCCTTCACTATCGAGCATGTTGAGCATCTCGCTCGCCTTGAAACCGGCGCGTTTGCCGACTTCAAAGTCGTTGAAATCATGTCCCGGTGTAATTTTTACCGCGCCGGAACCCAATTCGGGGTCGGCATGTTCATCGGTAATGATCGGGATCAAACGGCCCGTGATCGGCAAGCGAACATTATTGCCGACAAGATGTGCGTAGCGTTCATCCGACGGGTTCACCGCGACCGCCATGTCGGCCAGCATCGTTTCCGGGCGCGTGGTGGCCACGCTTATGAAACCGCTGCCGTCTTCCAACGGATATTTGAAATGCCAGAATTTGCCGTTAATCTCGCGCGTTTCTACCTCAAGATCCGAGATCGCGGTTTTCAGGCCGGGGTCCCAGTTGACGAGGCGCTTGTCGCGGTAGAGCAGGCCTTGGTTATAGAGATCCACAAACACCTTGATGACGGCCTTTGAAAAGCCTTCATCCATGGTGAAGCGTTCATTCTCCCAATCCATTGAGCAGCCAAGGCGGCGCAACTGGCCGGTAATCTCGCCGCCGCTTTCCGCCTTCCATTCCCACACCTTGGCGACAAATGCGTCGCGGGTGAAATCGGTGCGTTTCTGCCCTTGGGCATTGAGCTGACGTTCGACGACCATCTGTGTCGCAATGCCCGCATGGTCCGTGCCGACGACCCATAAGGCATCCTTGCCCTGCAAACGCGCATGGCGAATGAGGATATCCTGCAGGGTGTTGTCGAGCGCATGGCCGATGTGCAAGCTGCCCGTCACATTGGGCGGCGGGTTCACGATTGTATAAGGCTCGTCATGGGGACGATTGGGACGGAATGCGCCCGTGGCTTCCCAATGCGCATACCATTTCGCCTCAATCGCGGCGGGGTCGAAAGTCTTGTCGATAGTCATGGATTGGTGCCATAACGAGCCTAGCCAAAAAGGGAAACCCTCACGGCGCGTCATGCCAAAACAAGTTCACGGTGACAGGGGTGCGGCTACGCCACCCGCCGCCGAAAGATGAAAAACGCCGCCGCAAAGCCGCCCGCTACGAGTAAGCTCAGCCACAATTCCTTTGATGCGGAAGGATCAAGGCCTTTGGCGACCAAGATCACCAACATCGCTGCTATCGCGACATATGTGCCAAAGGGGTGGAACCACATTTTGATTTGCAGGCGGCTGGGGTCCTCGACCTCATATTTACGGCGCAGCTTTAGCTGTGCAGCGGATGTCATGAGGTACAAAAGAAGCATGGTCACGCCGCAGCTATTAATGAGGAAGCTGAATACCACATCGCGCGACACCGCGTCGGCGGCGAGCGCGAAATAGCTGAACAGGCTGGCGATCAGGATGGCGCGCGCCGGCACTTTGCGATGGTTGACCTGCACCAACCACAAAGGCGCGTCCTTATGCTTGGCGAGGCCGAACAACGCACGCGAGGTGACATATAGGCCCGAGTTCAAGCATGACAGCACGGCGACAAGCACCACCGCTTCCATTATCAGCTGACCCGCTGGTAAGCCCATATAGGCAAGCGTTGTGGCAAAGGGTGATACCTTGGGCACGATCTCGGTCCATGGCACGACCGACACGATGAGGAATATGGACAGCACATAGAAGATAAGGATGCGCATCGTGACCGACACGGTCATGCGGCCAATGACCTTGGAAGGCTCTTCGGACTCAGCCGCCGCAATGGTAGCGATTTCCGCGCCAACAAGGCTGAATATGGTCGATGTTGCCGCCGCCAGCACGACGCCCCAACCATTGGGGACAAAGCCGTCATGCGCCGTCAAATTGCCAAAGGTCGCACCGCTGCCGGAGGTGAGGCCAAAGGCCCATGCGGCGCAGACCAGAATGAAGACGATGATCGCGGCCACCTTGATCGACGAGAACCAGAATTCAAATTCACCATATGCCCGCGCGGACATCAGGTTCACGGCGGTCAAAATCGCCATCAGGGCAATGCCGATGCCAAGTTCGGGCACGGCAGGAAACCAACCATGCAAGATTTGCGCGCCAGCAATCGCCTCAATCGCGACAACGACAACCCAAAAATACCAATAAAGCCAGCCGGACATGAATCCCGCCAAATGGCCAAGGCCAAAGCGGGCGAAGTCCGGGAATGTCTGCACCCCATCAACCGCTATCGCCATTTCGGAGATCATGCGCATGACCAGCAAAATGATGAACCCGGCAATGGCAAAGGAGAAGACAGCGGCGGGGCCAGCCTGGCTGATTGTGGTTGAAGACCCAACGAACAGTCCGGCACCAATGATGCCGCCAATCGCGATCATGGAGACATGGCGCGACTTCAAACTGCGCGACAGTTCCGCCCCTTCATGGGTTTTGGCTGCCCCATTATGCATTATGTCCGTCATATTCTTCCCCCACCTCATTCGGCGCAATAGCGCACCGCATTTAGCGGACGATGTTGCCGCCTTTCATCACATGCGCAACATTTTCCAATACAGTGATATCCTTAAGAGGGTCGCCGTCGACCGCAACCAGATCAGCAAAGCGCCCCGGCGCTATGCTGCCGAGCTCGCTTTCCTTGCCCAATAATTCTGCCGCGCGGATCGTTGCGCTTTGAATGGCCTGCATCGGCGTCATGCCATAACGGACCATATAGGCAAATTGCTTGGCGTTTTGCCCATGTGGATAGACGCCGCTGTCCGTGCCATAAGCAAGCTTCACGCCCATTTTGACGGCCACTGTAAACCGCGCGCGCTGGACATCAGTGGTCTCGCGATTTTTGCGGAGATATTCTTCAGGCCATTTCTCGCGCGTCCCGATGTCGTCAATATAATCGCCATTATAAATATCCATCACCAGCCAAGTGCCGCTGGCTTTCGCCATTTTTAACGCTTCATCATCAATCAGGCTGGCATGTTCGATGGACCGGACGCCAGCGCGGATTGCGTTTTTAATGCCAACCGCGCCATGGGCATGTGCGGTGACGTATTTGCCTTTCGCTTTTGCCGTTTGCACAACCGCACGCAACTGCGCTTCGCTCAGCTCCGGTTCGCCAGGCTCCGTGCCGATGGCCAGCACCGCGCCGGTGGCGATGGTTTTGATAAAATCAGCGCCTTGTTCCATCAGGAACGCCGTCTTCGCTGCGGCTTCTTGCGGCGTATTGGCTATCCCAAGCCGCATGTCAGCGGGCAATTCTTCATTGGGCACAACACCGTTCAACTCGCCGCCACCCTTGGGCAGGGTGATATACGCACCCGCAACGAACATGCGCGGCCCCGGAACATGCCCAGCGTTAATTGCATCACGCAACGCGATATCGGTAAGTCCCCGATAGGTGCCGACATCGCGGACCGCAGTGAAGCCAGCCTCCAACGTCATTCGGGCATGATGCGCACCCATTAAGGCAGTCGCCGCAGGTGATGTTTTGATGGGCAGCGCAAGGTCCGCGCTTTGACCTGCATCCGCCAAATGGGTGTGCAGGTCCATCAAGCCGGGAAGTACATGGAACGCAGTCCAATCCAGCCGTTTTGCGCCCTGTGGTGTCGCGCCGCAGGGCGCAACGGCCGTTATCCTGTCGCCGCTGATGCTGATGCATTGATTAGTGAGGACTCTGCCAGCTTGGACGTCAATGAGCCTGCCTGTGGCAATGTAGAGGTTGGAGGCAAAAACTGTTGCGGGCGTCAGGGTTAAAAGCGCCGCCAAAAATATTTGGGTCGGCCTTATAGCAACTTGGCGGTCACCCTGAACGTGGCTCAGGGTCCTAAGGCTTTGAACAGCGCTTAAACTAAGATGCTGAAACAAGTTCAGCATGACTGGGTTTGGGCGCGGCGCCCGGTTCGGCATTGCGGCTCCACAGGCGCACGGCAACCATCACCCTTTTTTGGTGAGGCGCATGATTTCGCGTTCGACCAACGCTTCAACGATAGGTGGCAAATGGGTGTCGAGCCAATCTTTCAGCATCGGGCGCAACAGGTCACGCGTTATGCCCTCAAGCGACGTTTCGTCTGACCGCATGATGTGCGGCGCTGCGCTCGGTTCGGCCAGGGTCTGCAGTGTTGAAAAACTGTGCCGCAGGCTTTGCGCCTTATCATCATCGAGCAAAACTTCGCCGATGCCCGCATTGTCATCGGTGTCGGTCAGCTCAAGAACTTCGTCTGGCTCGACATCCGGCACAGCAGACTTCGCCGCCCGCTTCGTAACGGGGCGATTAATGTCATCATCAGCGATGATGCGTTTGATCGAGGATAAGATTTCATCCATCGAAGGTTCGTTCCGGCCGTCAGCCATATTTTCAGCCCTTGCGTAAATTACCGAATTTTACCGTCGGTAACAATTGGCTCTATCTCGGCTTTTTGCGCGGCCGTGTCAACGGTACGGGTCGATTTTGCAACGGGATCCGGCTGTGACGACCAGTCGTTCCACGCACCATCAACCTTTTGATAGTCAGCGACGGGATCGTATAATGCGCCGCCTTCAAGACCCAAATCCCGCGCTTCGGCTTTACCCATTGCGGCCAACAAAGTGAAACCGGCAACATAGGCGTTGCGGCGCGCGGCGACGAGTTGAACCTTGCTGTTCAGCAATTCTTGCTCCGCGTTCAATATGTCCAATATGGTGCGGTTGCCAACGCCATTTTCGGCGCGTGTGCCTTCAAGCGACAATTCATTTGCCGACACGGCGCGTTCGGAGGCGGCGATGACATCAAGCGCCGCGCGCCAGCTTGCGTAAGAGGCGCGGGTCTGGGCAATCACTTCACGCTCGGCGGCGATTTCGAGTTCCTGCGCTTGGCCGAGCCGGGCCTGCGCCTGACGAATTTGCGCGGCGGGCTGCCCACCTTGATAAAGGGGTATAGTCGCACGCACGCCCGCTTGCGCATTTAACGCGCTGTTGTCCGCAACAAAGCCTGGAATATTCGATGAGATCGAATTTAAAGCATTGGAGTAAGATGGGGACGTAAAGACGCTTATGGTGGGCAAGCGCGACGCATTCGCAGCGCGGCGATCAAAACGCGCAGCCTCACGCGTTTCGCGCGCCGAGATCAAATCCGGGTTGCTTTCCAACGCCACGGTCACAGCGCTATCTGGCGTTAATGGCAAATTGGGCAATGGCGGCGGTGCCTCCAACTGCCCGGGTTCGCGCCCGACCAACTGAATATAAATCTCTTTTGAACGGATCAGATTGGCCCGCGCCGTTTCCATATTGCTGGTTGCCAGCGCAAGCCGCGCTTCGGACTGCGCGACGTCGGTGCGGGTCAAATCGCCTATTTCAAACCGGTCACGCGTTGCATCCAGATTAACCGTTAGAACGCCAACCTGCGCGCGGTTCAGATCGACAATCGATTCATCGCGAATGACATCCATATAGGCGCCGACCACCGCCGAAAATATAGCGCTTTCGGTGCCACGCAGACTGGCAAAGCCGGCCTCAACCCGGTTTTCCGACGCGCGCACCGCATTTTTAATGCCACCGCCGGCGTATAAGGGAGCTGAAACCGTGCCGTTGACGTTGATGCCGCGTGCCTGCACCACCGAACCGCCGCTGTCCTGAAGGATGTTTTCGAAAAAAGTTGGCTGCAATGTGATATCGGGGCGGCCATTGGCCTTGGCCAAAGGAACCCCCTCGTTGGTTGCGCGCTGTCCCTGACGTGCTGCGGCTAGATTGGGGTTGGTTTCATAGGCTGACGCCAGAGCGTCCCGCAAAGTGTCCGCATAAGCAGGCGCGACCAATCCGGTGGACGCCAGCAAGGCGGCCATGAACAAATGGCGCGCACTCAAAACACGAACTCCGGTTTGCGGGCAAAAGCCGGCAGTGGGGCAATCTCGCTATCCTCAAATGATTTCAACGCAATTTTTCCCTTATGGACAAAGCCCTTGGCCAGCCGCGTTACCGCGCCTTCGATAACACCCGTCACCAATCGCGCGCCGTCGGCGGCCAAATTCACCAACGCATTGGGTAACTCTTCTGCCGCGCCGTCAATGATGATCAATGCATATGGCGCCGCCGATTGGGCTGCCGCAACATTGTCCGCCGTTACCGTCGTGAGAGCGTTCACCCGCGCGCGCAAAATCGCGGCGACATACCCGTCCGGCTTACCAACCAACAAAACAGGATCGTCTGCGCGGACATTCGCCGCCTGCAACAGCAACGCAGAAGACACGGCAGGGTTGAGGACGGATCCATCCTCCAGCGCAATCGACCGGTCCATATACGCCGTGGATCGGTGCATCAGCGGAACGAAATCCTCACGCGGGATGCTGCCCATCGCCGCCAGCACCCATGCATCGGTTACGCCACTGGTGCGCAGCTGGCTATCCACCATGGACCGCCGCATCTCTTGAAAATTCACTGCTTCCATCGGAAATATTTCCATTAACTTGCTGGCCAACTGGCACAACTGTATTGCAAATACAATACAGACCTCGATTCTGGTTCTAGCCAGCCTTGTCCTTTACGCCAAGCGGGATTCAGACAAACAGCCTATTTCAGGTTGCAAATAACAACTTTTTCCGCCGCTTGTGGCGGACGGGGCACAAGGCGTCAGATTGCCGGTTGCATTGAATTGGTCAAGCCGCTAAACGCCCGCCTTCACCACATAATGGCATTGCTGTTCAGGCAAGTTATTGTTCAGAGGCCCGATGGCGGAGTGGTGACGCAGAGGACTGCAAATCCTTGCACGCCGGTTCGATTCCGGCTCGGGCCTCCAACCATATTGTCCCTATACCGCGGCATCTGGGCACGGACCT
>Ga0209550_10003403_pt1 | contig 15160 bp, 18 predicted proteins | sample LauGreSuBDMM15SN_2_FD_187567 | JGI IMG/M metagenome (GOLD analysis project Ga0209550, IMG submission 187567) | Freshwater lake microbial communities from Lake Michigan, USA - Su13.BD.MM15.SN (SPAdes) (version 5) | ecosystem: Environmental > Aquatic > Freshwater > Lake | place: Lake Michigan...
GGTTGATCGCCAAGGCCTTTTGCGTGATATTTCTGAGGTTTTTACCAAGGAAAAAATGAACGTGATTGGCGTTCAAACCCAAAGCATCAAAGGGATGGCGTGGATGACGTTTACGGTGGAGGTTCCAGACTCAAGCCGTTTGCACAAAGTGCTGAGTGTGGTGGGCGAGCTCAATGGGGTACGAAGCGCCCGCAGGCGCTAGGCTGTCCCCCAAGGCCGGTTATTGCGTTCCAAAAATACGGTCGCCCGCATCTCCTAGGCCTGGCAATATGTAGCCATGGTCGTTGAGTTCTCGGTCAATCGCTGCGGTAAATATTTCTACATCGGGGTGGGCTGCATGCAAGGTATTGATCCCTTGTGGAACCGTCAAAAGGCATAAGAACTTAATCGACTTGGGCTTGCACTCTTTGAGTCGGCTAATCGCTGCCGCCGCCGAATTGCCAGTGGCCAACATGGGGTCAACCACAATGATGTCGCGCTCTTCCATGTTTTTTGGCATCTTGAAGTAGTACTCCACGGCCTGCAAGGTTTTGGGGTCTCGGTACAAGCCGATATGACCGACACGCGCACCGGGAACAACGGACAAAACCCCATCCAAAATTCCATTGCCAGCGCGAAGAATCGACACAAATACCAATTTTTTCCCGTCAATCATTTTGGCCTGCATGGGCTCAAGCGGTGTTTCAATCTCAACATCTTGGGTCGTCATATCCCGCGTCACTTCGTACGCCATCAGGCTGCTGAGTTCTCCGAGCAAGCGGCGAAAGCTGTTGGTACTGGCTTCTTTTTTTCGCATCAAAGTCAACTTGTGTTGAACCAAAGGATGGTCAATCAGATGCACACGGGGTTTGGCTGAGGCGGAAATGGTAATCACGGTGTTCCTTGGAAAAGTACAATCTAGAGCGTAGGGTAACGATTTTTTGAAGGATATTTCGTGGCAGGACACAGTAAATGGGCCAATATTCAACACCGCAAAGGTCGCCAAGACGAAAAGCGCGGCAAGGTGTGGACCCGAATCATCCGCGAAATTACCGTCGCGGCCCGCTCGGGTGGGGGTGATTTAGGGATGAACCCGCGTTTGCGCTTGGCGGTTGAACGTGCCAAGGCCGCCAATATGCCTGCCGACCGGATCAAATACAACATTGACAAGGCCACCGGAAACCAAGAGGGCGTGAGCTACGAAGAAATTCGTTATGAGGGTTATGGGATCGGCGGCGCTGCGATTATTCTGGATACGATGACCGATAACAAGGTTCGAACCGTCGCTGAAGTTCGCCACGCTTTTAGCAAGCACGGTGGCAACATGGGAACGGAAGGCTCCGTGGCTTTTCAGTTTAAGCACTGCGGCCAGATGATTTACGCCCCCGGAACGAGCGAAGACAAGGTCATGGAGGTGGCTTTAGAAGCCGGTGCAGAGGATGTTATTGCGCATGACGATGGGGTCATCGAAGTCATTACCGCCTATGCTGACTTTGAAGCAGTTAAAGCGGCGTTAGACGCAGCAGGCTTGGTGGCAGAGGAGGCCATCGTGACCATGCGGGCTGAAAACTCGATCGAGCTCTCAGGCGAAGACGCATTGCGAATGCAAAAATTATTGGACGTTCTGGAAGACCTGGACGATGTGCAAGAGGTTTACCACAACGCAGAACTATGAATATTCTTGTCATTGGCGCAGGCGGCAGAGAACATGCTTTGGCCTGGAAGTTGGCGCAGTCGCCTAAGGTGCAGATGGTGTATGTCGCTCCAGGTAACGCAGGTACGGCCACGGATATCCGCTTAAAAAACATTCCTATTACCGATCTGGTTGCGCTGCGAACCTGGGCGCTTGAACACAAAATCGAGCTCACCGTTGTGGGCCCAGAAGGGCCTCTGGCTTTAGGTATCGTCGATGATTTTCGGGCCCACGGTCTGCGTATTTTTGGACCCACCCAAGCCGCTGCCCAGTTAGAAAGTTCCAAAGCCTTTTCTAAAGCCTTTATGCAGCGCCACGGCATTCCTACTGCCGCATTTGAGACATTCTCGGATGCCAAGGCGGCCCATGCCTATGTTGATGCCAAGGGGGCACCCATTGTGGTCAAGGCCGACGGCCTGGCGGCAGGAAAAGGCGTAGTCGTGGCGATGACGCTTCAAGAAGCCCATGACGCGGTTGACTTTATGTTGCTTGACAACACCTTAGGCGTTGTCCATAACGGCGGCGAAGCCCGGGTAGTGATTGAAGAATTTTTACAAGGGGAAGAAGCCAGCTTTATCGTGATGTGTAACGGTAAAACGGCTATTCCTTTGGCGACAAGCCAAGACCACAAGCGGCTACTGACTGGTGACAAAGGACCTAACACCGGCGGTATGGGTGCTTACTCCCCCGCGCCGGTTGTGACCCCAGAAATCCATGCCCGAGCGATGCGCGAAGTCATTTCTCCCACCCTCAAAGGCATGGCCAAGGATGGGATCGAATTCACTGGTTTTCTCTATGCTGGCTTGATGATCGATGCCAAAGGCCAATTGAAAACCCTGGAATTCAATTGTCGGATGGGGGATCCAGAAACCCAGCCCATCATGGCGCGGTTGAAAACCGACTTCGTCGATGTTTTGTGGGCAGCGACGCAAGCTTTGGATGACACCACGTTTGCCGATTTAGAGTTGCAATGGGACCGTCGAACCGCATTGGGCGTGGTGTTAGCCGCGCATGGTTACCCAGAGTCTCCGCGCAAAGGGGACGCAATCACCGGAATTCCAGCATCTAACGAAGATGTGTTGGTATTCCATGCTGGAACGGCGCTTCGCGATGGGGTACTTCAAACATCGGGCGGGCGGGTTCTGTGTGTGACCGCCTTGGCCGCAACGGTGAAAGCGGCACAGCTTCACGCCCATGAAGCCATCAAAGGCATTCAATTCGAGGGTATGCAGTTTCGATCCGATATTGGCCACCGGGCTCTCAAAGGTTGAACGCGCATCCGGTTCAATTGCAAGGCAACCGTTTGGCTCGCTGGCTTTTGGCGTGCTGGGGTTGGCGTGTTGAATTCAATGGCTTACCGGGTTTGCAAGGCATTTTTGTGGTCTATCCCCATACCAGCAACTGGGATTTTGTGGTGGCGGTGATGGCCAAATGGTCCATTGGGGTGCAATTGCAGTTTTGGGGCAAAAACAGTTTGTTTCGAATTCCCTTGTTTGGCCCGTGGTTGCGTTGGATTGGTGGAATCCCCGTGGATCGGCATGTTCCCGGTGGACTTGTCGGACAGGCGATCGAGGCATTTGCCTCTGCCAAGTCAAGGAACCACTATTTTTGGCTAGGGCTCTCGCCCGAAGGCACTCGAAAAAAAGCGCCGGGCTGGCGCAGCGGCTTTTATAAAACGGCGGTACACGCCAATGTCCCTGTGTGTTTGGTTAAGCTTGACTTTGCCCTTCGCCGCATCGATGCGACCCACTTTTTGCATTTATCTGGCGATGCAGATAGAGACTTCAGCCGAATCGCAGAGTTTTTCTCAAGCGTAAAAGGCTGTATTCCTGAAAATGCGACACCTGTGGTACTTTTGGCTGACAGAACGAATCCGCCTTCCCACACTTCGATTTAATTGCAATGACGCCCCATCCGCCAGCCACCCCCGAAGCCGTTCGCAAGTATTTGCTTTCGCTGCAAGATCGCATTACGTCCGCTGTGGCGCAAGTGGATGGTGGCGCTTTTCTTGTGGACCCTTGGGAAAAAGCGCCTGGAGATGTATTGCAGGGCAAGGGCGTCACGCAGATTCTCGAAAATGGTGCCGTCTTTGAGCGGGCGGGCTGCGGATTTTCACATGTCACAGGCCCCAAGCTCCCAGCAAGCGCAACCCAACACCGCCCCGAGTTGTCAGGTGCCCCTTTTGAGGCGATGGGTGTTTCTCTGGTCTTTCACCCTCGCAACCCGTATGTGCCTACGGTGCATATGAATGTGCGAATGATTGCTGCAAAAACCGCCGAAGGCCAAAACGTCTGTTGGTTCGGCGGCGGTATGGACCTAACGCCTTTTTATGGGTTTGAAGAGGATGCAACCCACTTTCATAAAACCTGCAAAGTGGCGTTAGACCCTTTTGGCCCAGACAAATACCCGCGCTTTAAGACCTGGTGTGACGACTACTTTTTTCTTAAACACCGAATGGAAGCCCGCGGCATTGGCGGGGTGTTTTTTGATGATTTTTCTGAGTTAGGCCAAGACCAGAGTTTTGCGATGTTGCAATCTGTGGGAGATGCATTTTTAAGCGCTTACTTGCCCATTGTCGAGCGACGCAAAGATACGACCTATGGCGCTCGTGAAAGAGAGTTTCAACTGTACCGGCGCGGCAGGTATGTTGAATTTAACTTGGTGTGGGATCGGGGAACGCACTTTGGACTGCAATCGGGCGGGCGCACAGAGTCCATTTTGTTGTCCATGCCGCCCCATGCCACATGGTCCTACCAAACTGTTCCTGCGTCTGGAACGCCAGAGGCGGATCTGGTTGAAAAGTACTTGCCTCCGAGGAACTGGGTTTGAGTCACGTTCTCAAAATAGGAGTCTTTGGGGGCGCGTTTGACCCCCCGCATTTGGGGCACATGGCATTGGCCCAAGCGGCTATCGAGCAGCTGCAGTTGGACGCCTTGCAAATCATCCCCACGGGCAGCGCTTGGCACAAGGATCGTACCCTCAGTGATCCAGCGCACCGACTAGAAATGTGTCGCCTGGCTTTTGCAGATATCGCTTGTGCGGTCATTAATGATTGTGAAACCCTGCGCTCTGGGCCGAGTTACACGATGGATACGTTGGAGCACTTGCGCAGCCAATTCCCAGTGGCCCAGTTTTTCCTGCTGGTGGGTCAAGACCAAGCCATGCATCTGTCAGAGTGGCACCGAGCCAAGGAAATTCCTGGGCTTGCTATAATTACGGTTGCTTCACGTTCACTTTCAGTGGACGCTGTCAGCACGGTTGGCAATGAAAATGACGCGCTTTTTGCTATAAAACGCTTAGAAATGCCAGCCATGCCCCAGAGTTCAACCCAAATTCGCTCCTGCGTACAACACAACACCCGCATCGATTCGCTGGTGTGCGAGCCGGTTGCGCGCTATATTGCCAACCATCAACTTTATCGAATGGCCAGATGACTACTTCAACCCTTGTAAAAAAAGACATTCAAAAACTCCAGCGCGTGATTGTTGACGGCTTAGAGGATGTCAAAGCACAAGATATCCAAGTTTTCGATACGGAAAATTTATCCGCTTTGTTTGAACGGGTCATCATTGCCTCGGGTACCTCTAACCGCCAAACGAAGGCCTTGGCTGCAAGTGTTCGCGATGCGGTGCGTGAAGCAGGTTTCCCCAAGCCACGCGTTGAAGGCGAAGGCAACGGTGAGTGGATCATTATTGACTGTGGTCAAGCCGTTGTTCACGTGATGCAGCCTAGCTTTCGGGCGTATTACCATTTAGAAGAATTGTGGGGCGAAAAGCCTGTGCGTCTGAAGTTAGGCGTTGCCAAACCCGAGGCGGTTAAAAAAGCCGCAGTGGAACCAGCCAAACCAGCGACAACCTTGCGCCGCTCCAACGCAGCCAAAATTGGAGTCGCTGAGGCGTTCCCCTCTAAAGCGCAGATCAAGAAGAATTTAGCCTCTAAAGCCGCAGCGGCTAAAAAAACAGCTGCCAAATCGGTTGGGGTAAAAAGACCTGCCGTGAAAGCGCCTGTCGTTCCTTTGAAGAAAATCATCGTCAAAACGAGCGCACAGAAACCAGCGGCCAAATCTGCCGCTAAACCAGCAGCCAAGCGAGCACCCGTTCGCAAGGGCTGAAACGCCCATGCGTTTGGTGATTGTTGCGGTTGGTCAGCGGGTTCCTGACTGGGCGCAACATGCCTGGGATGATTACGCCAAACGCTTTCCCCATGAAATCAAAATTGAGCTCAAGGCGGTTAAAACAGAGCCGCGCGGTTCTAAAACATTAGAAACGCTTTACGCCGCAGAGCGTGCACGTATTGAGACGGCCATTCCCAAGGGTGCAAGAGTGGTCGTTCTTGATGAGCGAGGAACGCAATTAACCACCCTGGCTTTGTCTGGCCGTTTGACTGAATGGCAGCTCAGTGGTGGCGATGTAGCTTTAGTGATCGGCGGGCCAGATGGAATTTGTCCTGCGTTTAAACAGTCTGCTCACGAGCGAATTCGGCTTTCTGATCTGACCTTGCCACACGCTTTTGCAAGAGTGCTTTTGATTGAGCAGTTGTACCGAGCGTGGTCCATCAACGCCAACCATCCCTACCACCGCGAATAAACTGTTCACATGAGTGACTTTATTTATTTGGCATCGCAAAGCCCAAGACGCAGCCAGTTGCTAACCCAGTTGGGCGTTAAGCATGTGCTCCTCTTGCCCGATGCGAGCGAAGACGCGGAAGCGATGGAAGCCGTTTTGCCGAATGAGGCACCTCAAAAATATGTGCAGCGCGTGACTGATTTAAAGTGGCTTGCCGCCCACCGCCGCAGAGAACTCAGAAATTTACCGCCAGCGCCCATTTTGTGTTCTGACACCACCGTGGCCTTGGGTCGAAAAATTTTCGGAAAGCCAGAGAGTTTTGACGATGCGGCTCACATGATTAAAGCCCTTTCGGGCCGAACCCACCGCGTATTGACAGCTATTTCCTTAGGACACAGCAATCAACCGGTCCGCGCTTGCAGCATCTCTTTTGTGACCTTTGCATCACTTTCCGATCAAGAAATCACAAGCTATATCGAAACCGGCGAGTCGATGGGGAAAGCGGGTGCTTACGCGGTTCAGGGTCTAGCGGCGGCGTTTATTTCTCGTATTTCTGGAAGCTACTCTGGCATCATGGGCCTTCCATTGTTTGAGACGGCGCAGGCTTTAAGCAGCCTAAAATAAAGACATGCAGCAAGATATTTTGATTAATTGGTCACCGCAAGAAACGCGTGTGGCCATTATTGAACATGGCGCAGTCCAAGAATTGCATGTAGAAAGAACGCTGGAGCGCGGTTTGGTAGGTAACGTTTACCTTGGCAAAGTTTCCCGTGTTTTACCTGGGATGCAATCGGCCTTTATCGACATTGGTTTAGAACGCGCCGCGTTCTTGCATGTCGCAGACGTTTGGAACCCGCCAGCAGAGGGGGAGACGATTAGCGCTGCGCGAGCAACCCAGTCGCAAACCCCGATAGAGCGCCAAGTGTTTGAAGGCCAATCTTTGATGGTGCAGGTCATCAAAGACCCGATCGGCAGCAAAGGGGCACGACTGTCGACCCAAATCAGTATTGCAGGGCGTTTGTTGGTTTTTTTACCTCAAGATGACCATATCGGCGTATCCCAAAAAATCCCACTTGCGCAGCGTGAAGAGCTTAGAAATCGCATGCAATCCCTCTGCGGTAGTCAAGGCGGCGGTTTCATTTTGCGGACCAATGCAGAAGACGCGAGTGATTCCGAGTTAGCCGAAGACATTGCTTACCTTCGCAAAGCTTGGGCGCGAATTAAAGAGGCGTCCGTGACTTTGCCAGCGCAAAGTTTGCTTCACCAAGATCTCAATTTATTGCAACGTGTTTTGCGCGATTTAGTGGGGGAGGGGACCCAAACCATTCGCGTCGATTCGCGGGAACAGTTTGACGCTCTGCATGCGTTTGGAGCTGAGTTCATGCCCATGGCGGCCCAAAAGCTCCAGCATTACAAAGGTGAACGCCCGATCTTCGATCTTTATTCTGTCGACGAAGAAATTAGCAAGGCATTAGGAAGGCGCGTCGATCTGAAATCTGGCGGCTACCTGATCGTCGACCAAACCGAGGCTCTCACGACCGTGGATGTGAATACCGGCGGATACGTCGGTGCACGCAACTTTGACGACACTATTTTTAAAACCAATTTAGAGGCCGCCCAAGCCATTGCCAGGCAACTTAGATTGCGTAATTTAGGTGGCATCATCATTGCCGACTTTATCGATATGGGACGTGAAGACCACAAAGAAGAAGTGCTTGCAGAGTTCAAAAAACAACTTCAACGTGACCGCGTAAAAACCATGGCGGGGGGCTTTTCTCAATTAGGCTTGGTCGAAATGACACGCAAGCGCACCCGAGAATCCTTGGCGCACATGCTTTGCGAACCCTGCGCCGCCTGCGAAGGCAAAGGGATTGTCAAAACAGCGCGCAGCGTAGCCTATGATATTTTTCGTGAAATCTTGCGCGAAGCCCGCCAGTTCCATCCCCGTGAATTTCGAATTGTTGCATCGCCAAAGGTCATTGAATTGTTTTTAGACGAAGAAAGCCAGCACCTTGCAGGTTTAAGTGAGTTCATCGGTAAGCCCGTGTCGCTGCAAAGTGAAACCGCAATGGGGCAGGAGCAATTTGATATTGTGTTGATGTAGTTGGCATCAAAACTTCAAATATTTTTATATTTCTATGCCAACAATTTCAGTCATCTTAATCACCAAAAACGAAGAACATAATCTTCCCGACTGTCTTTCAAGCTTACAAGGATTGGCTGATGAAATCGTGGTGATTGACTCGGGTAGCAGTGACAAAACTGTCGAGATTGCAAAAAACTTTGGTGCCAAAGTTCATATCAGCCAAAGTTGGCCTGGATTTGGCTTGCAAAAAAATGCTGCACTTGAGTTAGCTCAGTGTGACTGGGTTCTTTCATTGGACGCAGATGAGCGCCTCACTCCCCAATTGATTGTTGAAATTCGAAGTGCCATTAAAGATCCCTCAGGAAAACAGTGCTTTGAAATCCCTCGGTCTTCTTGGTATTGTGGTCGATTCATACGACATTCCGGTTGGTCTCCCGATTACGTTGCTCGTCTTTTTCTTAGAGGCAAAGCCCGCTTTTCTGAAGATTTAGTGCATGAACGACTCATCTGTAATGGGCCAACAGGCCAACTTAAAGAACCCATGTTGCACTTCAGTTTTCTTGATTATTCTCAAGTCATTCAAAAAATGGATCGCTACTCTACTGCGGCTGCGATCCAAGCATTTTCTCGTGGAAAGCGGGCAACGTTTGGCTCGGCTATCGGTCATGGTTTGTGGGCCTTTTTAAGAACGTATATTCTTAAAGCTGGTTTTTTGGATGGAGCTCAAGGGTTCGCATTGGCAATTTCCAATGCGGAAGGCACCTACTACCGTTATCTAAAAATTTGGCAAATGGGGGAAGCTCACAAAGACTTAAAGCCATGAGTTGCATCGGTCCCATGTCACCTTCTATCTCCATCCTCTTAGCCACCTACAACTGGCCCCAAGCGCTGGAACTGGTGCTTGAGTCGCTTAACGCGCAAACCGACAAAGATTTTGAAGTGCTGATTGCTGATGACGGCTCTAAGCCTGACACGGCGCAACGGATCACTGTCTTCACGAAGAGAGCGAATTTTCCGATCCAACACCTTTGGCAAGAAGATCTGGGGTTTCGTAAAACAGCTATCTTGAACCAAGCGATTAAGCATGCTCGGGGAGGCTATTTGGTGTTTCTCGACGGGGATTGCATCACCCAACCTGACTTTGTGGCTCGGCACCGTGATTTAGCGCAATCGGGGTATTTGGTTACAGGCAGCCGTATCCTTTTGGGACAGCGATTAACGAACGACCTCATCGCTCCAGAAAGCACCTTGAAAAATCGATTTTTCCGTTCACTTGAAGATTCCAAATTTCTCTTGGTTGTTAAGCGACTGGCAGGCCATTTGAACAAATGTGCGCCCCTTTGGATCAAAGTCCCTGATAACCGCTGGCGTGTTTACCCAGGCTTTGTTTGGAAGCGCATCAAGGGTTGCAATATGGCCTGCTGGAAAGACGATGCGGTTCGAATTGGTGGATTCGATGAAAGCTTGGTGGGTTGGGGCCATGAGGATGCAGATTTTGTATTTCGGCTGCAGCAAAGCGGATTGAAACGCAAATCGGGAGCATGGGCGACGGAAGTACTTCATCTTGACCATCCCGTGGGCGATCAATCAAAAGCCGCTGCGAATGCAGCAAAAGTGCGGGAAAAGATTCTTGAAAAAGGAAGGGCTTATGATAGAGAACAAGCGGTCGGCAATGGCCCATAATTTTTGACTCTTTTACTGACGCCATGCTCAATTTTTTACCCAACTTATTCAAGCCCAAAGCGCTCATTTTGGGAGCCCTTTTCATGGGGTTTCTTGCCAGCGCATCGGCCCAATTTCGTGTAGAAGTGTCTGGTCAAGGTCTGACGCAGATGCCTATTACGGTTTCTGCTTTCCGTGGAAATGACAACATTCCGCAAAAAATCGCATCGATTGTGATGGCAGATTTAGAGCGCAGTGGTCAGTTTCGCAGCGTCGATGCTTTTGGATCTGCGGTGGACGAAAACTCGCAGCCCGACCCAAGTGCTTGGCGCAAAAAAGGCATTGATGCCTTCGTAGCCGGAAGCATAACCCGCATTTCCGAAGATCGCTTTGATGTTCGCTTTCGGTTGTGGGACGCTGTTCGGGGTCAGGATCTTGGCGGGCAAAGCCATGTCGTCTCTGGTGCTGATTTGCGCCATGTGGCGCACAAAATTGCCGACACCGTGTATGAAAAACTCACCGGTGAAAAAGGAGTTTTCTCTACCCGAATCGCTTATGTCAGTAAAAGTGGCCCAACTTACAACTTATGGGTAGCCGATGCCGATGGCGAAGGCGCTCAATCTGCCTTACGAAGCGCAGAACCCATTATTTCTCCTTCTTGGGCGCCTGCCGGTAATCAACTGGCTTATGTGTCGTTTGAATCGCGTAAACCCGTGGTCTATGTTCACGATGTGGATTCTGGAAAGCGCCGCTTGGTTGCCAATTTCAAGGGTTCAAACAGCGCACCGAGTTGGTCGCCTGACGGGCGGACTTTGGCGTTAACGCTGAGCCGTGACGGCGGTTCGCAGCTTTATTTGATGGACGCGCTGTCACCTAGCGCAGAACCCCGCCGTTTGGCCGCTTCAAGTGCTATTGATACTGAGCCCACGTTTACAGCCGACGGCCGAACGGTGTATTTCGTTAGTGATCGGGGCGGTTCACCGCAAATTTACAAAGTACCCGTGAGCGGTGGAAGCGCTGAACGCGTTACTTTTACAGGCACCTACAACATTTCCCCCGCCCTCAGCCTAGATGGAAAATGGCTTGCCTATATCTCACGTGTCAACGGCGCATACAAGCTTCACGTCATGGATTTGACATCGGGAGCAGTTAACGTCGTTACCGAAACCACAGCCGACGAAAACCCCAGCTTTTCACCTAACAGCCGCCAGCTTATTTATGCCACCCAGCAACAAGGTAAAGAAGCGCTTATGACGACGACCTTGGACGGTAAAATTAAAGCGCGACTTGCAGGCCAAAGTGGTGATATTCGAGAGCCTGATTGGGGCCCGATGCAGCGGTAATTCTTAAATTTAAAGGAGTGATAAATGAAAAACGTACTAATTGCAACCGTCGCTGCAGTTTTGTTAACAGCCTGTGGATCTGCCGTCAAACTTGACAACGTGGGGGTCGAAGACCGAACAGGAAAGACAACTTTGGCCGAAACGCAACCCGCATCCAAGGTTCAAAGCGTTGTCGCTTCAACCGATGCATCTAAGTCAAATCTTGACGCAATGAGCGCTAGTAATCGTGTTGTTTACTTTGATTTTGATAGCTTTGCTATCCGCACTGAGTTTCAATCAGCCTTAGAAAACCACGCTCGCCTTTTGAAGTCTGATAAAGCAAAGAAAATCAGCATCGATGGTCATACCGACGAGCGCGGCGGTCGTGAATACAACCTTTCATTAGGTCAAAAACGCTCTGAAGCCGTTCGCAAGGCATTGGCACTCTTGGGTGTTTCTGAAAACCAAATGGAAGCGGTAAGTTTTGGTAAAGAGAAACCTGCAGTTGTAGGCTCGACCGAAGCAGCGATGGAAAAGAATCGCCGTGCTGAAATTAACTACCGATAAGCGTGACTTCATTCTCTTTTACTAAAGCATTCAAACGTTGGCTACTTTCAGCTTTCGTTTTAATTGCTGCGAGCTCAGCCAATGCTGGAATCTTTGAAGACGAAGAAGCGCGAAAGGCTATCTTAGATCTTCGCCAAAAAGTAGAAAGCTTTCGTAAAGAGTCTGAACAAAAGCTTAGTGACCAAGCCAAGCAACATTCAGATGAAATAAGCCAACTTCGCAGAAGTTTGCTAGAACTTCAAAACCAGCTCGAAGCGAGTAACGCGGAGATGGCTAAACTTCGCGGGCAAGATGAACAACTGCGTCGCGAACTTTCAGATCTCCAGCGCCAACACTTAGATGTTTCCAAATCTTTAGACGAGCGACTTCGTAAAGTTGAACCCACCAAAGTATCTATGGATGGGCTCGAGTTTTTAGCAGAAGCCGCTGAAAAGAAGAGTTTTGAAGCCGCTCTCGCTGTTTTTCGAAAGGGTGACTTTGCTGAGGCCCAAACCGCGTTTAATGATTTTTTAAATCGCAACGCCCAAAGTGGCTATGTTCCAGCTGCTATTTTTTGGCTTGGTAACGCGCAATTTATTAGCAAAGACTATAAAGGCGCACTTCAAAGTTTTCGAAAGTTAGTCGCTCAGGCCCCAACGTATCAGCGTATTCCTGAAGCACAACTCGCTATGGCCAACTGCCAACTTGAACTCAAAGACACCAGGGGTGCTAAAAAGACCTTAGAAAATATCCTTGAGCAACACCCCCGCTCTGAAGCGGCGGATGCAGCCAAAGAACGGCTTGCACGTTTGAAATAATGGGCGATCGTGATCCGCAGCCCTTTGATGTCGCTCGTCGTTTCTCTGGCTTAGAGCGTATCTATGGAGTTGAAGGCGCGAAAGCTATCCGTGACGCCCATGTCGTTGTCGTAGGTCTTGGTGGGGTCGGATCATGGGCTGCCGAGGCCTTGGCACGAAGTGGTGTGAACACCCTCAGCCTTATTGATATGGACCATGTGTCCGAGTCCAATATCAACCGCCAAATTCAAGCTAACAGCCAAACGCTTGGAATGGCAAAAATCATGGCGATGAAAGAGCGTATCGCTTTGATTAACCCGCAATGCCAAGTTCACAGCATTGACGCTTTTGTAGATACTGAAAACTTCCAATCTCTGCTAGCGAGCGATGTGGGTGCTGTCATTGATGCGTGTGATCAAGTCAGCGCAAAAACCGCCATGGCGCAGTGGGCTCGAACACACCCAGTGCATTTCATTTCCGTCGGGGCAGCAGGGGGCAAGAGACAGTCCCATTGCATTGATATTGCCGACCTCAGCGCAGTCACCCATGACCCATTGCTTGCCCAAGTACGCTACCGTTTAAGGAAACACCATGGGGCCCCCAAAGAAGGAAAAAAAATAGGGCTTACTTGTGTATTTAGTACAGAGCCCGTGATGCCCCCAGATGCCAGTTGCGACCTTCAAAGTGATGGCTCACTGAACTGCCACGGCTACGGCTCACTGGTTACCGTGACAGCGTCATTCGGAATGAGCGCTGCCGGATGGGTCATCGATGAAATTTATAAACAGTCTAAAAGATAGCTAAAAAATAACGCTATAATTTAAGGCTTGGCAGTAAGCGAATAGCTCACTAAGGGACCATAGCTCAGTTGGTAGAGCAGCGGACTTTTAATCCGTTTGTCGTGGGTTCGACCCCCGCTGGTCCCACCATAAAAAAAGTAAGCCACTTTGTATTTTTGTACAAAGTGGCTTTTTCTTTATTTGACTTATTTCATACTACCAACAAATTCCAATAGAGCTTGAAAGAAACGCGCTTGCAGCGATCGCTCAATCTTTATTTATTTTTGTCTTTGCTTTGTAAGTTCTTGAATTCAATCACAGTTAAAACCAACCCGATAATCAGGAGTCCGAAAACAATCATCGCTGGGAAAAGAAGGTCATCTGTAGTCATTTTTTAGCCCCCATGAGAGCGCACAATTTGAAGTAAATCCCAAATGTGAAAATCGAGGGAATCCAAATTGCGGTGAAGATGGCTTGTTGCGGATCTTTTTGCACAAACCATAAATAGGCTGAAATGAAAAAAGAAAGCAAGACAGCCAAGATGATAAAAAAGTCTGATCGTTTAAACATTTTCTTCCTTAAAAATTATTTTTGCCGTGATCGATTATTCCGTAACCAATCGCATTGAGTAAGCAGCCTGCGATCGCAAAAGTTCCTACCACTCGAATTCCTGATGAAAGTCCAAAAGAAAAGCTATCTAGGTTTAACAGTCCAGTGAGACCTCCTAGTATTCCCAGAAAACCAATAGCGCTAAATAAATTTCCTGTAAAAATAACGACAGTGAGTAGATTTTTCTCAAACTTTTTCATAGAGACTTGATTTAAATACGCCTTGAACTAAAACTTTACCATAAGCCTTTAACTTGACTGAAGTGTGTGGCTGAAAAAAAATGCATAACCAAACTACGCGTGGAATTTTCTATCTTTGTCTCGGAGTTTTTGTTTTCTCGCTGCAAGACGCGATCATCAAGCAAGTCAGCGGGGCATACCCTCTAACCCAGGTGGTGGTCATTCGTTCCTTGGTGGCATTTCCCATTCTGCTGACACTAGTGCAGGGTGAAGTGGGCTGGCGAGCGCTGTTTGGTAACGATCTGGGGTCGCTCATCCTGCGAGCGCTGATTATGTTTATTTCGTACACCGCTTATTACATGGCTTTTCCAGCACTGCCTTTGGCTGACGCAGTGGCACTGTATTTCACTGTCCCTCTCTTTGTTACAGCGCTGGCTGGCCCGTTTTTGGGAGAGCATTCGGGTTGGCGCGTTTGGGTAGCGGTGTTGCTAGGTTTTTTTGGTGTGATGGTTATGTTGCAGCCTGGTACTGGGTTGTTTGAGCCCGCTGCGCTGTTGTCTCTTTTATCCGCTTGTATGTACGGTACGTCCATGCTGATGGCGCGAAAGCTCGGCACCACGCAGCCAGCTTCGGTCTTGTCGTTTTATCAAAATGCCGGATTTTTTATGGGTGCTCTGATGACCGCCTTTACTTTGTACCTCTTAGGCATTGAAGATGCATCGCATCCTAGCCTAGCGTTTCTGGTACGCAGCTGGATGTGGATTCCCTTTGACGACTTGCTGCTCATTGGCGCCTCGGGTATCGTGGCCGCAACTGGCATGATGTTTCTTACCAGTGCTTATCGTATTGCCCAAGCCAATAAGGTAGCCCCTTTTGAGTACACCGGAATTTTGTGGGCCCCACTGTGGGGATATATGTTTTTCCAAGAAATCCCCCGTCTCAC
>Ga0209550_10003405_pt1 | contig 15160 bp, 14 predicted proteins | sample LauGreSuBDMM15SN_2_FD_187567 | JGI IMG/M metagenome (GOLD analysis project Ga0209550, IMG submission 187567) | Freshwater lake microbial communities from Lake Michigan, USA - Su13.BD.MM15.SN (SPAdes) (version 5) | ecosystem: Environmental > Aquatic > Freshwater > Lake | place: Lake Michigan...
GTTCCATCTCATAAATATTATATAAAATTTTTATATAGTATATTTTAATGAATATAAACATGGTTTTTGATTATATTGCATTTGCATGTTATTTTTACGTACCAAATAAGGCAAATAAAAAAAAGATTAAACAATTGTTTGAATCTATACCTTATTTTTTACCTGAATCTAAACAAAATGTACTATTTACAATAACGAGGAGTCGTCCAATAGAGTCATTTTATGATAAAACAGAGACGTTAAAATATTATGGATATATGGTGTATAAAGATTACCATATAAGTGAAAATAAACGATACTTAGAATATAACGAATATAATGATAGATTTCTTGCATATTTGTACAAAGATAATCATATTCAAAGAAGATGGGTAAAACATGTTGTTTTTATTAGTGTTGTTATTGTAATAATTTATTTTCTATATAAAAATAAATGAATGTTTCCTTTATTATTATTATAATAACTGCCGGTTTACTATACAATACTTATCACGATAATTTTTTTATCAAATCATTCCAAGTATACCAAAAGTATTATAAAATGGCATTGATTGCACTTTTAGGATTAGGATTTTATTTAATGACAATCCGCAATCCAAGTAAAAGCGTTGATGCAGTCAGTGCTCTGAACCAATATGTTAACGTAATGCCAATAGACAAAAATGCAAAAAGCATGATGGCTCCGTTTTTAAATCAACCAAATCCAGCGATAAATCGTATAATGCAACCAAGTAAAACAAATAAACGAAGTGTCAGCGAAACTAAGAAAAAATTCATTGCTTCTAATCAAAATTGGAAATGTGGTGAATGTAAAGAAATGTTGAAAGCTTGGTTTGAAGTAGATCATATTAAACGATTGGATCAGGGTGGGTCTAATGATATAAATAACTTGGTTGCATTGTGTCGCAACTGCCACGGTAAAAAAACTTCTATGGAGAATATTTAATATAAATAAATTATAATGGATGATAGCATTTTAAATAAATTAAGAAAAACAAAAGATATGCCGCCTACGCAAAATATTACCAGTCTTTTTTTATTATTTCTTTTATTTATTGCTGGTTATTTTGTATTTTTTTTTAATCCAAGTGGCATATTACAAGTTTTGAGAACACCTTTAGTCATAATGTATATATTATTGGTGGTATATGTGGGTTATTTTATTTTCAAAAGATTCAAGGAAAATAATCCAACGGCCGGGTTTCAATTGTTGACGCATACTTTTAGTTTTGGAAAAATGTTACTATTGGTTTTCATCATATTTGGTTCATTTTATTTTTTGTACAAGTTAATTATATCAATCTTATTGAAAGCACTCAATGTATCTCTCCTATTAACAATGGTTATACTAATTATAGTATTGTCTATAATAAATTCATATACAAAAATTGCAGATGACGAAATTCCTAATGAAGCAGTTGATTTTGTAAAGGATCTTATATTTTACATACCTTGTTTACTGTCTGACTTTATAGAATACGCGAAAAAGGATTACAAAAATACACCAAGTACAGTTATCATATTATTTATTATTTTAGTATTGGTTTGTTTAATATATCTAGGTTCATCTTATGTATCATATAACAATCCACTACTATTAATTGACAAACCATCTTATTTAAATAAATCATTAGTTAGTTTAGATTCGGTACAATTAGAAGAGTTAATTATTAAATCACGACCATGGTATGAGCAAGAACTATTAAGATTACAGCGTGCAAAAAAGAGTATGACTGACATATCATTTACTGAAGGGTTTACCAGCGTCATATCAAAAGAAACAATACCTGTCCATATGACTATTTCTGAATATGATAAATATATATTAGCACAAGCAATGCATGGAGATGAATCAATCGCAAATAAATTATTAGATGCTTCTGGTAATGTCAATGATTTCATTAAATTTATTGTAAAACAACAAGAGAGAATAATGGGATGGTATGAAAAATTATTATTATATTTAACATTATACAATTCAAGCAAATTATCTCAAACGATATTAGGCGATATTAACGGAAATAAATATCATTATAGTTTTTCATTTTGGATATATTTATTTTCTGATCATGCAAGTTTTGGAAAGGACAAAATATTGGTATATGGTTCAAGACCTTCCATGTATTATGATCATGCAACAAAAGAATTATCGGTTGAAATTAATCGTAATGGAACCTCTCAAGTATTGTATAGTTCTAGCAATTTATTATATCAAAGGTGGAATCATATCGTAATGAATTGTAATTATGGAACATTTGATTTGTTTATAAATAATAATTTAGTATCTACTACAGGTGATATTGTATCTTATATATCTCCTGACGAATTATTACAAGTTGGTTTTAAGTCAAACAATAATTTAGGCGGAATTTCAAAATTATTATATTCTGAACAACCATTTCAATTGAATGAAATAGGTACTTTATATTTACAACAACCAAAAATTTAATATTATATAATTATAATGGATATTACTACGATTATCATGATATTATTCGTAATAATAGGTGGTTATTTACTAACCACCTCGCAAGTAGATGGTACAGCTAAGTTAGTTTTAACAATATTAATTGTCATTATAACCGCAATAATTGTTATTAATTTACCTATATTTAATTCCTATTATACATTTAACGACTCGCCACTAGATGCAACTCAGCCAACAGTTATAACCGGATCAAGTTATACGGCATCATCTACATCTTATTCAATATCCACTTGGATTTATGTAAATGATTGGAATGTAGGATATGGCAACAAAAAAACAATAATGCAACGCATGGTGAATGGACAAGCAAATCCTGGATTATATCTAGGAAGTAACGTAAATGATTTAATTATTAATTTCTCAACATTTGATACAGTAAAACATCAAGGTAATCCTCATACCATCAAAATTGACAATATAAGTATACAGAAATGGGTAAACATTACGGTATGTTTTGGCGATAAAACAGTTGATACATATATTAATGGTAAATTAGTGAATACATTCGTTACTGATAATCCACAATACGTTAAACCACAAACTAGTGAAGTATCGAATGCCGACTTTTCAATTACACCAGGTGGTGGGTTCAGTGGATCAATTGCAAACACGCGTTATTATGATAGATTTTTAACTCCTCAAGAAGCTTGGGATATATATAATAAAGGAATCAAAAGTAATTTCTTGAACCAATTCAATGCATCATTCACCTTTTATCAAAATCAGGATGTAAAAGCACAGTTCTACTTGTTATAAATTAAAATATCATTAATTATATAATGATTCCGACGAATAGAATTAGAAATAATTTAGGAAATCGTGCAAAATTATCAAACCAAGCTAGTAATGCTATGAGAAAAGTTGCAAACACTGGACAAGCAATAAAAAGTAAAGTATCAAATGCAGCTCAAAGCATATCCGACACTGTTAAGGACAAAGTAGCCGATGTTCAAAAAAAAGTTAGTAATATAGGAGAAACACCTGGAATAAGCAAATTAGGAACAATGACTCAAGAGTTTTTTAGCGCAAATACAGCAATTTCAAACTTTGTTATGTTTATATTATGTTTATTGCTTTTTGTTATATTATTTCAAATTGGTTCAGGTATAATATATTATTTCTTTGGCCCTCAATATAACCCATATATTTTGAATGGAATGGTTCCAAGCAACGTGAAGACTGTCATATCGGCCAACCCAAACGTAATTGAATCGGTACCTATATTTAGATCAGTAAATCAAGCACAAGGAATTGAATTTTCCTGGAACGTGTGGTTTAATGTACAAGATGCAAGCGCTATAGATAATACAAAAGGTGGCGCACTCATCTTTTCAAAAGGAACAAATAATTCAAGTACACTTTCTGGTGGCAACAAATATTTGAATGTATCGCCAGGATTATTCCTTACCACGGGTGCAAATGAAAATAATTTAGTAGTAGTATTGAATACTTTCAATCCAAGCAATTCACCTGATACAACTTACAATGAAACTATAGTTGTCCCTAACATACCTATGCAAAAGTGGGTATGCTGTACTATACGCGTCCAAGGAACATACGTAGATGTATACATAAACGGCATTCTTACAAAAAGAACTATTTTAATTAATATACCAAAACAAAATTATTACGATACTTATGTAGGAGATGCGAGCACAAGTGCATTTAAAGGATATATATCATCACTCAGATATTATGCTAAAGCTATCAATTATGATGAAATCCAAGCATTGTTTGCTGCCGGGCCATCATTAAAAATGTTGAAGAGTGATACTATGCCTTTGTCAAATGACTTTTTATCTATGAATTGGTATTATAAATACAAGTATTTGCCACCTCCTAACTCGTAAAGAAGGACGTGATTGATTTTGTATTTGTCTTTTTATTTTTATTTATCCTTAAATAAGGTTCAAATAATATTTTTTCAACTTCTTTATCTTTAAGAGCTTGTTCCTTTTTTGTATATTTTTCTGGTTCCATTGTTTCTTTGTAAGTAGACAATTCTTGTATGAAACTGTTCTTGCGTCTCTTGAACTCTTTCATATCATATAATACAAGTGAGAATAATTGTAATACCGGATTCATAATCTGATTCGTTATATAATAACCATAGTCTATTTTTAATTTATGTTCTTTGATAAATGCGGGTGTTTCTATTTTATCTCCCTGTAATTTACTACCATTATCAATATAAATGTATGGTATGCGGTCTCCTGGCGCTGGTTTATTTCCTGGGTCGCGTACACCTATTCTCTCAGAGAGAACATTGTGAGCGATTTGTTTAGGATTCTTATAGAATGATCTGATAGATTTACTAATAATTAATTTCTCTTTTGGTACTCTTTCATTGACAATCTCATCCAAGCTAGATTTTAAGAATGAAATTGCCTTTTCTATATCGTTATCTTTCATTAAGATGTCTATGATTCCTCCATAAACATCTTTCACAATATTTGCATTATCTCTCCTCTTTAACACAATACCCATGGATTTGCGTTTACATGAATTTATATCCAACTCGTACAACATTCCAACATAACGCTTCTTGGACAAGAGGCAAAAGGGCATGAATGTTTTTTCATACTCCAGGTCGTGTGGTTTCTTCAAGAACATGGTCGCCAATTCGCCTGCTTTCTGCGCAAGATCAATTGTAAGTTCAAGTGCAGTTTTACCATCTAATTTTTTTCCGTCTTTTGTAAAATTAAACTTGAAGAATACCGAGTCTGTGTCGCCATATACATATTCTGCAGCTGTATTCATGACACCATATTTTGTATCTACCGGTCCTTGGTATACCGTCTCAATAACATTTTTTGCATAATCTAATAGTATGCGACCGCTTGCCGTTATAGATGCAGCAACATCAATATCGTAAAAACTGCTAATTTTTGATCCGGACTGACCATATAAACTGTTAGCAGTTATCTTTACGCTCAACTGTCTTTTATCTAAAATATTTTTTTTGAAAGGATCGGTTTCCTTTTCCATTTGTTTTTTCGTAGATTTACGTGATTTTAGCAACTCTTCTAGAATAGATGGAAATATTGCCTTATCATCTCCAGGATATTGTGCCCATCTACATATTATTTTACCTATAACATTTTTAGTACCAGGCTCATAATCGTCGCGTGGTATATCTACGTAGTCATAACCGGGTAAATTATCATATATGAATACTTTATTTGCATTTTGTACCCCTTTTACTTTGATAAGATTACCCTTCAAATCAAATGTTTTTTTCCAAACCAAACTACTCATGCAAATATTATTTGTAATGCTGCAAGTAGGATACAGAGAACTATAATCTAAACATGCAACAGGATCATCTAAATATAATCCGCATTTAGGATCTAATACATTTGCACCTTCTAAACTTTCCTCACCACCACCTTTTGATATAAGCGGCATTAATACATCCTTCTCTCTACACTTTAAGGCCATATAACTCGTCAGCTTGATAGTTTGGCCTCTAAGAACCAAGAACTGTATTGGTACGCTACACAATTTACTCATCTCAATAAATGAGGTCATTACGTCTATTTTTTGAAATAGTTTATGTACTAGATTACAATCCTGAATACAGTATTTTGCAATAATACCTTTTTCCAATGGACCTTGTTTTGTCATTTCAAATATATCTCTTGGGCTTATATCATCTTTAGCTAAGCCCCAGTTCATTTTATCACTACAATGAATATTACCTTCAATCGTAAACCCTTGATCATGAAATGCAATGACTTTAAATTTAGCACCATCTTCATATAACTCGCTTGAATTATTGATGATTTCAAAGTGAACAAATCCGTCCAATTCTATACCTTTCATATTTTTTGTATAAATATTACATATATCATCCATATTTTCATATTTTTTTACAGAATCACTTAGCATCGTAGATGCAACAAAATCTAATTTGTATGACCCCAGTGTAAATTCCTTACGCATATAAGTATATAAATCTATTTGCAATCTACCAGTCATATTAATCCATTTTAGATCATATGGACCAGATGCGAGTACGATGCTTTGTTCCTGCAATTCTTTATCATAAGTTTCACTACGCCCAAGATTCATAAATTCATCTACGCAATCTGTTTCTGTTGACCTTTCAAACATGAATTTATAATCAAATCCAAATATGTTATACCCAATAATGATATCAGGATCTTCTCTTTGTATTAGATCAGTCCATGCACATAATATTTCTTTTTCGCTTGGATAGCATTCTATCACTTGCCCATCTTTTACTCTGGCAGTATCTTGGATACAGATACAATGTTGCAAGTAAGGTTCTTCTTCGCCATAATTTATAAATGAACTACCTATAAATGTAACTTCGTCTCCTTTTAATTCAGGAAAGTTTATATCAAGCAAATCAAGTAGATAAGCCATTTGTGTAGGCAATTCCATATCGGAAGATAGAAGAGAGATAATGTTAGAACAATCTGCTTGTTTAATTTTAATATCGTTTTCATCTTCAAAATAAGCCTTCAATTTAGACTCCATTTTCCTGCTATATTTTAATTCGGACTTTATAAACTCTGCATAATTCGTTTCAAATTCTTCTTCTGTATAAGAATGTTTCATATAACATTTATCAATTTGCAATGAATCTTTAAAACTAAACACATTGTACAAAAGTTCTTTTAATAGATAACTTATATCATCTTTTACAATCTGGTTATTTAGAATATAATATACAATATCATATGCAACTTTTTTATAATTTTTAATTGCTTCAGGAAAATCACCATGGCTACTACTGGCTTCAATATCAAAACTACATATTTTGTACGGAACCAATGTATCATCTTCAATTGACTTAACATCTTTGTATTTACAACTAATTTCATAATCACAAGTTGTTTGTTTTACTGAATTCTTATAAGCGTCTATTTCAATCCAACCAGATGGACTAATTTTTTGTATGTGAAAGAACCGAAGCAATGGTGGGATATGGCATTCATATATGGTTGTATATATGCCATTATATAAATACCCTTCATTGATTTCTTGAGACTCTTTATCGTAATATAATGTTTTTAATTTATGAATAAACTGCATTGTTTTAGAATAAATGCAAATAAAATTATAATATTTACCTCCGTCAAAACCATACAGTTTTTTTCGCTGAACTAATTCGTAAGATATAATATTATTTGCGACATATTTGAATGCAGGCATTTTTTTCAAGTGATCTATAAATTCATCACAATCAGATATATTCCAGTGTGGCCCGACTTTTATGTACACGAACGGTTTAAAATCAGATACTGTGATAGAGTATGTTTCTCGTTTATCATTGATACCGAACATTTGTATTTTGAATTTGTCATTTTCAGTGACAACAAAATCAATCAATTTGCACCGAATTGCCATTTTATAAATACTATATAGTGTTTTCTATAAATCAATTTTTACGAGTCTTACGAGTCTTACGACTCTTACGATTTTTACGACCTTTTGTCTTATTCACTTTTTTAATAATATTACTAGTTTTATTTTTAACGATTTTATAATTAAAATCTAAATCATTCGTTCTATTATTTAAGTGATGATTGATAAACTTGATCATATTTTCTATATTACGTTCTTCCTTGAAATGATGCGCAATTTTTCCATCTTTTACATGAACTATAGATGGATAGCCTTGAATCTCGTGTCGTATTGGACTAGTGGATTGTTCTAACGCACCAACTTCTACCTCCATTATCTCTCCATCATTGTTTAATTGCTTCTTCATCATTTCCCATTTTGGCCTTAACATGATACAATGTATACAAGATGGGTGGTGAAATAATACAATTGCATTTACTCTTTTTATTTTCTCATCAAATTGACTTGCATTTTTTCCATCATATTTTGTAACTCTTGGTTTTTTAGGCATATTATAATATAGGCATATATTAAAAATGACTAAATTAAAGACAGGCGGTATATTTATAATTACATTACTTCTTTTTGTATTTGGTGTATATTTTTTGTCTACGCGACCAAATGAACCATTCGTTACAGGACAGTGCCCAACAACTTTAATAAAAGACGGAAATAATTATCTAGTGTATAATCCAAATTACGCGGGGGTTCCTGGAGTCAATCCTATGAAAATGAGTAGTTTAGAAGACTATAAAGAATATGTTGAATGGCAAAGAGCAAATAAATTGAATTGTCCAATTTTACATTTAGAAAAAGTATTTGATACTCAAGGTGCGCCAATGTACGAGATTCGTCCAAGTTTTGATCAAACATTAAATATAGGCGGAATGAACCACAACCTTCCCGTTGTTCAAACTACTCCAAACATGCAATATATGCTAGATAATTCAATTGACCGCCCGCCTTTTAATTGCAACCAATATCCTTCCTATGACAAAGATAATCAAAATATAGGATTACTTTAAATATTCGTTTAATTTTTGAATAACATTTTTATTTAATTTTTTTAGTTTGTTTGTTTTAGGATGCAGATACTCAAATTCTTCTAAAATATTTGGATTTTTCATTTCTTCAATTAATACAGATATATGTTTATATTTGTCCATTAATATTGATGCAGTTACATTGCTTATGCTAGGAATTTGACACAACATAAATATACTAATGTTATCTCTTGTTATATTAGTATTTTTTTGTTTAGATACAATTGTATCTTCGTACACTTTTTCATCTTCTTTTTTTTCACCTTTTTTATTTTTTTCAAAGAACTGTATCATAAAAAACGCAGTTTCTTTTGTATTCTTGGTCAATAATACTTGAAAACCTTTAGTGGTCAAACTATACATTGCACTGACAAGCGTTTCTTTTGGAATACTTCCTGTATACAAGTCTAAATTACCCTCAATCATATAAAAAACTTTGTAATTTTCTTCTAATGCCTTTTCTAAACGAAAAGATTGTTCTTTATAACGCCCATCTTTTATACTTGCAGCAAGATCTGTTAGAGTTTTTCTCTCAATAATAATATTATCAATTAATGCATCTCCTAAATGTAATGAAGATGTATTAATAGGATGTTTTAAAAATTCAAATATTTTGATTAAATCTGATTCTCGCGAATCAACAGAAATCATTAAAGAAAATACAACGCAGTCTTTAAATTAATTATTCAATAAGGTTCTGCGTACAACAGCGTATGTACTTACTGCATTTACTCTATTGCAATCAGATTGAACCTTCTTCCTAAATACGTAATTTTTGTCATACGCTTTACCTAAATGCATTCCACCATGTGGACCAGCTCCACGAGTGACTCGCGTAAAATCGCTCTTGTAAACCAACCCTGACTTTTTCATACCACCGCCACACGCATCCGCGCCATTCACCAATGAAGCAATTCTACTAATGTAAGGCATATAAACTAAGATAATATTTTATTTTCTAGTTTATCATTTAATTCTTTAATACATTCCAACAAAACTGCGACAAAAGATTGATAATTTATTGATTTAATACCGTTTGTTTCTACAACCAATTCTGGAAAAGCCTCTTCTACTTCTTGTGCCATTAACCCTAAATATTTTTTATTTTTATCTTCTAGATCATTTCTTGTAAAAGAATAACCTTTTAATTTAGTTATTTTACTTAAACAATCCGATAATGGTATTATATTTTCTTTTAATCTCTTATCAGACGTACTCGTTATATTTCCTCCAATAACTAAATCATTTGCCAAAACTATATTGCTAACATTTAATGTATTTGAAATATTTGCACCATTTGAGACACTAAGGGTATTTATACGTGTTATACCCATGACAGACAAATTTTGATTTATATTGCAATCATTACGGATCAATACGCTTCCATTAATAGATGCAACATAACCTTCAGGCCCCTCTTCACCAATAATTAATGTATTAGATACTTTTATATTGCTGACATTCCAAGACGATTGAATAATGTAATCATATATAGTAGATACAATATTTGCAGTTAATTTAAATTCTTGTATATCAATTAATGAATATAAATATTGATTAGAACTCATAATATATAAAAAAAATATATAAATATTAAATGATTATTTTAATAATGGAAGAACTTTACAATCCTTACAATGATAAAAATGTAGAAATTTCTAATGAAAATATTAAACAGCTGCTTGCGACATTTAATATTTTCTATACTATAAACAACATAGAATTATTCAAAAGAGCCTTTATACACCGCTCTTATGTAAATGATCATGACATAAAAGTAGTACAACGTCCATATAATTGTATAGAACTAAAAAAAATGTCTAACGAAAGGCTTGAATTTTTAGGAGACGGTATTTTAGAATGTATAACTAAATTTTATTTGTACAAGCGTTTCCCAGATGCAGATGAAGGGTTTATGACAGAAAAAAAAATTAGTTTAGTAAAAAATGACCATATTGGCAAATTAGCTTACAAATTAGGATTAAATAAATGGTATATCATTTCTAAAAATGCAGAAGAAAAGAAAATACGAAGTAATTACAAAAAATTAGGGTGTTTGTTTGAAGCATTCTTAGGAGCATTGTTCCTAGACTCAAATCAAATAAAAATAGATGATTCGTCTAGATTATTCTCAAATTATTTTAGTTGTGGTCCAGGATTTCAAATTTGCCAATTATTTATAGAATCCATATTTGATAAGATTGTAGATTGGAATGAAATATTGGAAAATGATGATAATTTTAAAAATATATTTCAAGTAAAAATTCAAAAAGAGTTTAAGAAAACTCCTGAATATATCATTCTAAATCATGATGAAGAATTAAGATATACTATGGGTGTATTTTTATCATTAGAAGATTCGCATGGTAAAAGTCCTGATTCTGCTACTCCTTTTGAAAAAATTAAATCATTTGATAATATTAAAAAGTACAATCATACATTTGTTTATTTTGCATCAGGTACGCACAAAATTAAAAAAAAAGCAGAACAGATTGCTTGTTTTGAAGCATTAAAACAAATAGACAAAGTATAATAAAGTATTTTATTCATCTAGTTTATATGGCTCTGGCATTATTTAAATTAATACCTCAGCAAAGAGGTCCTGTGTTATTAACAACAACTATTATTGAAGATTTAACGTCTAGATTGCAATCACTAAAAGATTTTCAAAAAGAGTTGAGTATACAATTTGTAGATAGAGAGATATTTGGAAAAGCCGTTAAATTAAATCAAAAAATCATTTTACAAGGATTAGTACGTAAAAAACTTAAGCGGGCAGATGTAAAACGGTCTACAGAATTAGCAGAAAATTCATTCGTCAGTGATATTACAGATGATGCATTTTTAGAAAAATACAATAGAGACAGAGGCAGACTCGTCGTTCCTGAAAGTGTTTATTTGAACAATCGTGTACAATTTATTGAACAAATACGCAGAAAAATGCTTAAACTGGAATTTAAGAAAGATAATGCTACATGTGATTCAGGAGCAAAAGAATTTGAACCACTCACGCATCAAATGATAGTGTCTCGTTATTTAAATTCATATACACCTTATAGAGGATTATTGTTGTATCATGGTTTAGGATCGGGTAAAACGTGTAGCTCTATTACTATCATGGAAGGCATGAAAAACACTCATAAAATATTTATAATGACTCCTGCTTCACTTCAAGCAAATTATAGAACACAGATGAAATATTGTGGAGATCAAATATTCAAAAAAAATAATCATTGGAAATTTGAAGAGTATGATGAATCTTCTGATCCTCTAATCAAATCATTTTTTCAGATAACAGGTATAACTGAAGAATACTTCAAATCACAAAAGGAAATATTATCATTTATTAGAAGCCAACGTGGGGTATGGATGATATTACCTGATGAAGAACCAAACTTTGAACAATTAGATGATAGACAAAGAATGGCTATTGAAGAACAAATAGAATTAATGATTAAAAGTAAATACAATTTTATAAATTATAATGGTATTAATAATAAAAAATGGACAAGAGAATATACACAAGGTGGTACGGTAAATCCATTTGATAATAGCGTGGTGATTATAGATGAAGTTCACAATTTTGTAAGCCGTATTCAGAATAAATTAAATAAAAAAAAGACATCTGTATCAACACAGATATATGAAGCAATATTGATGGCCGAAAACTGCAAAGTGGTATCTTTAACTGGCACACCATATATTAATTATCCATGTGAGCTTGGTGTATTATTTAATTTAATAGGCGGATATACATTTGCACTTGAAATAACACTTAACGTCAGTGATGCAAAAATAAATGAGGCTTATTTCAAAAAAATATTGAATATGCCATTCATTGATATTTTAGAATATGATCGCCCTCGTGCTAAATTAACATTAGTTCAGAATCCATATGGTTTTAAGAAAGAAGATAGCGGTAAAATGATTTACGATGAAGATACCATGACGCGTGAACAATTTCACGACGAAATATTAAAAATTCTTCAACGTGATGCAAATTTTAAAATTAAAAATGTAGAAATGCACAAGTACAAAAAAATGCCAGATACTGACGTAGAATTCAATAGTTATTTTGTAACTCCCGATTTAAAAATAAATAATAAGGAATGGTTCCAAAGTAAAATCATGGGAATGGTTTCTTATTTGGGAGATAAATCAGAACTTATGCCACAAATTGTTAAGGCAGGCGACGAAGATATTCATTATGTAAAAATAAATATGAGCCCTCATCAATTAAAAAAATACGCTACTATAAGAAGCATTGAGAGAAAAACAGAAACTCAATTGAAAGGCAAAAAGAATGATGAACTCAATTCAACTTATAGAGTTTTCTCTCGTTCATGTTGTAATTTTTCATTTCCTGATGACTTACCTAGACCAATGCCTTCTAGCAAAAAGCCAGGAGAGGAGGATGTTGATTTGTTGACAAACGAAGAATTATTAGATGATGTAGATGGAAAGTTTGATGAATCTGATGTAGAAGATCGTAAAATAGATAACGACTATCAACGCCGAATTACGAGAGTACTATCTGAGTTTTCTCAAAACCCCAATCTTTATTTCAATAGCGATATTCCTAAGTTAGTTCAATCAGAAAATGCAGAATCAACTACATTGGATACATATAGTCCTAAAATGAAAGAAATATTGCGAAACGTAATTAATGAAGATAATATCGGTTGTCATTTACTATATAGTAATTTCAGGAGATTAGAAGGAATTGGTATATTCAGTATTATTTTGAAATATTATGGATTTGTTCAACTAAGAATAGAGAGAACATCGGCTGGGTACGGAGTTGTATTTGACCACATGTATCCTAAAGATGCCTATATTGGAAACAAAAGAGTATATGCATTGTATACAGGAACAGAAACAAATGAACAAAAGGAGATTATACGCAATATATTCAATAGCAATTACGATGCGCTGCCGAATAACATAGTTACACAACTAAGAAGTTTTTTCCCAGAAAATCAAGATAAAAATATGTATGGCGACATTATTAAGCTCCTTATGATAACTGCATCTGGTGCAGAAGGAATTGATCTAAAAAATACTAGATTTGTACATATTATGGAACCTTACTGGCACCATGTACGTATAAATCAAGTTGTAGGCAGAGCTCGGCGTATATGCAGCCATTATAATTTACCAGAAGATTTGAGGGATGTTACAATATTTTTATACATTGCCACGTTTGACAAAGAAATAGATTTGGATGAGTATAGCTCTTTAAAGAATCAAGATGGTTCAAAAACCACAGATGAATCATTATTTGAAATCATGGAGAGAAAACGTAATTTATCAAAAATGTTCTTAGATACACTGAAAGAGGCATCTATAGACTGTATTGTCAATTATAAAGACAAGTGTGTTCAATTCCCTTTCAAGAAACGCGCTGATAATTTAATATCTGGTCTTGAATATGGTAAGGAGCCTTTACAGAAACAAGCTGTTAAAACACATCAAGTACCTCTTTATAAAAAACAAGTTATGACGGACGGAGAATTGGTAACATATGCGGTAGACACAGAAGCGATCCCTCCAAAATTATATGATTATGGTGCATTCAGAAAAAAAATAAAGGTTCATCTTGGATACATAGATGAGAATAAGGCCGTATTATTCTGAAACACATGTACCAAATGCACTACCACACTTAAAATTTTGACACTTTTTCATTGTATTTGGGCATACATACCTAGTATCTTGCAATACACCATCTTGTCCGCAACATAATGGGTCGCCTACCGATGTACCAAAATCAGCAATACATTTTATTGGTTCTGCAGGTACTGGTTCTGGACACGATTCTAATTCTGATTTTTTTTTTTGCGGTTCTTTCCATTCGGGTATTACTCCTGGAGTTGTCTCTGGTATATCAACCAAACAATAACTCATATCTATGCCAGAACAGTCCTCTACTGAGCTACATTTATCTGAACACATATTAAAAATTATTCCCTCTTTTTTTCTTAAATTATGAATCGTGATCCATATAATTAAAACAACAAATAAAATGATAACAAAATATAGGTTCATTAATAATACAGTTTATTTTTTTTGAAGCATAAACAATATTTTTATTTGTGTTTCTAATATCTTAATTAAAATTTCATTTTGACTTTTAATGACTTGGTTCCAATCAACCTTTTGCACGGGTTCATTCCATACAACTTGCTGGACTGGCTCTGATACTTTTTCAGTAAAATCAATTGGCGGAGGTTTGTTTTTGAGCATTTCATCA
>Ga0209550_10003406_pt1 | contig 15158 bp, 19 predicted proteins | sample LauGreSuBDMM15SN_2_FD_187567 | JGI IMG/M metagenome (GOLD analysis project Ga0209550, IMG submission 187567) | Freshwater lake microbial communities from Lake Michigan, USA - Su13.BD.MM15.SN (SPAdes) (version 5) | ecosystem: Environmental > Aquatic > Freshwater > Lake | place: Lake Michigan...
TTCAATATCCTCAGTAATATAAGGAAGGTCTTGCACAATTGGAGTTTGCCACTTGTACTCGCCACGTGGTGTATCTACCAAAATTGTGTTTTTCCCACCAAATGAAGACATTTGATAAAGAGGCATTTCAACCTTTTGGGACATAGCCCAAAGATCTACTGGACCTAAATCCATTGGTTCTGCTGATTTAAGCATGTTTACTAGGTGGTATGAATCTAAGTGAGACGAAACTTTGTAGTTCGTGTCTCTTAGAAACAGACCGTTGTTTAATACTGGAGTTGCCATTTTGTTTTGTTATTTAGAGTTATTAATTAATTTACGTTATCTGTTACTAAAAATGTTACGTGGTTTTTTCAAAGATGGTTTAGAATTTGATTGTTCTCTTTCTTCTGTTACTGTTGAAGACAAACGTCTTGCTTCTTCAGTTTTCAATTTCTTTACTGTCTCTTGTGTTACCTCGTTTTTTGCTTGTCGTCTAATTTGATCTTTGTAATCATCTGGATCTGACAATAACCACAGTGTTTCTGCAATTAAGTCATATCTAGGAGCATTACTGAACTGATAGTCTTCAAGCAATTTTCCTAAAAGATTTGTTTGTTTTCCTTGTAAACTTTGATACTTTAATGTTGTCAATTCTTCCCATAAGAATTTTTGACGTTTGTTATCAACCTTTACACCATTCAAATCTCCTGGTTTAAGTGTGTTGTATATGTTATCCATATACATTTCTTTTTGTTGTTGTTGTTGCACTTTAAATTCTTCTTGTTGTGCAAGTTTACCTTGCAAAACTTGTGATTGCATAGCATCTAATTTTGGTTTAAATTGACCTGCACGTTTTGTAATAGTTCCATTACTAACCCACTCTTCAATTTGATCTTCAATCAATGCTTCATCACCAAAATTAGTAGCGTAAAGGTATTGACGAACAATCATTTCTTGATGCTCATCATTTGTAGGATCTAATGATCTTTGTTCTTCCACTTGTGCAAGTGCTCTAAACAAACCTTTCATATCCTTTCCACCTTTAGCAACATACTCTGCAGCATACTGCAATTCTTCAGGCAAAGATTCAAAGAACTCTTTTGGAGTCTGCTCACGTAGTGCTCGCTCCTTTTCATCTAAATTGGCTTGGATAAGTTCTTTCCAATCCTTTATAGAATAATCTTCTAGTGGTTTGTCATCTTCAAAACCCATTAGAACGCCTTCGTCCATAAGTTTTGAGAATGTTTCTACCATTCCACTTTTATCAATCTTTTTGCGTCCAAGTTTAGTTGCATCATCATCATCAGCTAAATCTGAATCAAGTTCTGATAATGTAGCATCAACATCTTCTCTAGATAATTTAGGAGTATCAGAAGAATCATCATCCTCAAGAAATCCTAAATCAGTAGGTTTAGGTTTTGAGAAAACTGTTCTCACATTATCATCCTCATCATCTGATGTTACTACACTGTCTGCACCTGGTAGGGGCAAAAAGTCATCAATGTTTTCAATAGTTGCTGAACTCACGTCTTGAGTTTCAGTTTTTTTATCCATGTTTTCCATACTTTGTTTTTTTATAGGTGTTTCTCTTCTTCCTTCAATAATAAGTTAGCAAATAAACTTTAAAAATTTAAACTGACAATACACTGCTTGTAAAGTTTTTGACACTATATGGCTAAACTATTTTTGTTTATCGTATTTATTTTTGTTTGTCAGTGCAATTTGGAGTTGTTTATCAGCAATATTTTCACGTGTCATCATTTCTTGACGTTGTAAATCGTTTTTAGTTTGATTTTCAATCATCTTATTTGTTTCACGTGATTCTGCCATTGTTTGGTCACGATCTTTTGCTCTACGTTTATCAAGATATTCTAATGTATCTATATAATCAGTTTGCTGATTTAAGTTTTGATCTTTCATACCAGTGAATCCTGCTGCACGTATTTCTGCAACTTGTACCTCTGTATCTCTATCAAGTTGTGCTTGTTCTGCTTTATATCTAAGTTCAGCCTCTTGACGTTTGTTTTCACCTTCTTGACGCATTTTCTCAGATTCAGTTTGAGCTTGTGATTGCTGTTGCTGTTGAGCTTGTACTTTCTCCTCAACGCCCTTAAGAGTGTGTGTAATCTCTGCAAGTGAGTCTGCCTTAATCAAGTTACCTAAATCATAAATAGATGCACCAGACGTGTTATTACTGATAGCAAGCTGTCTTATCTGCTCCATGATCTGACGCTGATTTACTTTAGTAGAAATAAATATGTTTAATTCTCTTGCTAATAACTCTGTGCCATTCATTTCAAAATTAACTTTTTCATCCATAGTTGTCATATACTGCAACCTTAGACTTGGCTTATTAGATTGATAATACTGTGCTAAGTCTGTACGCATTTGATGAACACGTGGCATAAGATATTCTGAATGCTGTACAAAATACATTTCTGTTTGAGAATAACTTTGATTAATAGCTTGTTCAATACCTTGTGCTGTTTCTTGTGCGTTTACTGCACCCATACGTTGAGCTGATATTCCAATTGTTTCAAAACATTGTTGTTTAAAATGATTAGCTAATTGTATTCTTGACATTAATCTATTTGTTTGTTCTAGATTAAGTACTTGATAATGTTGGAAATTAAGAGCGTTCTCAGTATTTGTAATAGATGTATCCAAAGGTAAAATACCAAAGTTTTTCATTGCCACATACGCTTTACCAAAATTACCATGTCCCCAATCTTCTCCTGCTGAGTGACGTGGTAATGCATTCTGATCCAACATGATAACAGTACCTAACTCATCAATTAAAATGTCAGCAATTTGATTATTTACAAGATTGTATCCAACTTGATAAGGTTTCATTTTATCTACCAAAGAACGTGACTTAGTATTTCTATCAGAAAATACTGCACCCTCTACTGGAAGTTTACAACCATATAATGTAAAGTCTCCTTTAAATTGAAATTTAGTAGGTGCTACATTTAAATAAATTGGAGAAAAATTCATGTTATCTGTGTTGCCATAAAATGTTGGTCTATTAGGTCCAATTTTTACACCACCCCATGTTTGATTTATCCATATCCAATCAATGTGTTCACCAAGTAATAAAGTTTCTCTTGATTTTACTTTGATTACAGCTGTATCATAAAGTGGTTTTTCTGTCACTTTATAGTTCTCATCAACTATCATATCAGTAAGCATACCTTGCTCATCTATGCGTGTAAGATGTCCAACCATTCTTTGAGATTTCCAATAACCTGTTGTTACACGTAGTAAACCAGTATTATCAAAATCCACCATATCTTCTGATTCAGCTAAAATTCTTAAAATAATATCATCACCAGAACCATTTACTGTATCTCTATACGATGTAAACTGACGCATCCCTAATGAAGGACCATCAACATTCCAATCATGAGAACGTGTAGCATCATAAAAAGAACCATCATTTTGAACACCTGGCAAAATATAACCAGCAGCTTTAACAGGATATATTGCTTCTAAACTTTTTAACTGATCACCATTCATCTGATAACCATATTTATCAATAACATCAGCTGGTGACATTAAATCAATTTTACCAGCCCAATTGCATTGAGAAATATATCTTGCTCCTGGAGACTTGTGGTAGTATGTAATAACAGGATTCCAAACCTCAACCTCATAGTCATCTTCTAACATGTTAAAATGCCAAAATTCTCTATCAGCAATAAGACTATCTTTAAACGCAAGAGTTTCTAACTCTTTCATGTGAAATCTTTCTGTGTCAACAGCATGCTGATGTGATGCCCATTCTTCAACCATTGACTTATAGTTCTTCTTAAAAAACTCTTCAATCTCTGGCAATGTTTTTAAATTTTCAGGTGACATCATTTGCTGTGCCTGTTGTTGTTGCTCTTGATTATTTGGATCAAGACCCATTGATTCAACTTGCATCTTCATTTTCATCTCTGCTCCAGCAAGTAATGTTTGTTCAACCATTCCTCTTTTTTGCTCAAGCATCTCATTATATGAAGTATCATCAACTGACTTATACATAATTTTATCATTACGTTTGGCAAACTCACCAACCATAACATTTATTACATTGGGTATAATTGGAAAAAACTTTAACTCAAATGCTGATGCATCTTCTTTTGTCAAAACATCAATAAGTTCTGCCATGTCATTATTCTCCTCAACAATATAATCTGTTTTATCAATAATACCATTTGCTAACTTGTAGTTTTTTAGCAAACGTCTAGCATTTCTGCGAATTTGTTGAAGACCTTGCATCTCATACCAATCCATATTCCAAGCACCCCATGCTTCATCTTTGTCTTTTGCATTTAGAAATTGAACAGGTTGAGTGAATGTTCCCATTCTGTTAGCATCAGCTTTTGCACCATTTTTAAGTTGCAACGCATTGAATATTTTCATATTACTTCATGTTTTTAAATGGATTCCTAGGCTTTCTCATCATTGCTGATTCTGGACTATTAACAGAATTACCCATGTGACGAAAGGGACTCATAAATAAGTTAGTATTTTTATTTGAATTTTGCAAACTATCAGGATTTTCATGATCTATTCTTTTTGCAAAACCTCTATTTGATTCTTGAACTTTAGCAAAAGCAACCAATGCACAAAACGCAACAAGTCTATCCACGTTTAGTCCATCTCTATATGCTTGCATTTCTTTAAGTAACATAATATCTGGTATTCTTTCTACCCCATACGTTACTCTAGTAATTGTTCCATCAGCTTTTGTTGCTACATTCGTCTCTTCTTCTAAGAATTGAATAGCGTATGACACAAGATTAGATTTAAATAACACACCTGTATTCTTCCAACCATATTCTTGATAAACATTATTATTACTTCCAAGTTCTTTTAAGAACATAATTTGGTTTTTTGGTACAAGATATTTTTGCTTGCGTTCTGATATCATATACTGAATAAACAAGTGTACGTTATTTTCCACTAATGTCCAAGCATTGTAATACTCTATAATTAGTTTAAGTCTTTCATGTGTTTTTTTTAAGTCATCAAAACGTCCACACCATGATGCAACTATTTTATCTCCTTCAATATGTGACTCTATAGAACCATCTTTCTTATGAACAGTAACTTCTTGTGCAGTCTTGTACACAAATATAGAACACAATGATTCTGATGTTGTTGTTTTACCTTCTGACACAGGGTCAATAGAAGCATAGTATGTTCCAAATTTAGGATTCTCTATTGGCTTCTCATAAATAACAATTACACCTTCTTTGTTTTCTGTTTTTGGTGAAATGGGAAATTCCATTATTGGCAACTTGCGTGTAAACTTTTGTACAATCTTGTCATCTTCCCAAATCAAATCAACAAATTCCATTGGATATTCTTTCTCTTCAATGCGTTTAATCTGTTGAGAAACAAGGTGTTCTGGAAATCTTGCATCTTTTCTATAGTCAAATGCTTCTTTGATGTTAATAGGTTTCTGAGAAATACGCAGTCTATAATCTTCTGGTTTTAATTTCTTCTTCCATTCAATTCTTTCTAATAATATCATTTCTAATGATTTCTCTACATCAGAATTACCATAAGTATCTATACATGGAAGCATAGACCATTGTTCTGGAATAAACAAACCACACAATCCTCTTGTACCTTTATCATCAAGTAAATCTGTATCAACAGCTAGAATGTCTTTAGAATCAGGATTTAATATAAGTTCCTTTAATGGCTCACACTGATCTAAATCTCCCACAGATCCTGCAACTACAAACATACCTGTAAACACCATACCAGATTGCATGGCTGGTAGTAAGTACTCAAGTGTTATATTCATCTTGGGAGCAATTCCTGCTTCCTCATGAAAGAATAAAGTACATGGACCACCTACACCATTTGTTGGATCTTTCTCAAGAACTACACCCATGATTACAGATTTTAAACCAATGTCTACCTTTCTACCTCCTTGAGTAGTTTCTGTTTTTTGTTCCCAGTTAAGAACCTTATCAGGATTACATGGACGATACCATGCAGTGTGTTTATTTAAAAAGTTACGATACTCTTCTAAAAAACGCCATGTACCTTTCTCATTAATATAGTCTTTAAGAGATCCTGCCATTTTAGATACAGAACCCTCTTCAAAATAAAACAGATTAATAATCTTACCTGAATGATAATATGATGACGCAATCTGACGTTTTTTCAAGATTGCTGCATGTTTATTTTTTAGTTGTGCTAATTCTTCGTACAGAGCCATATGATACTGTGCATCACGTACATCTGCAAATGTAAACCTTTTTACTTCCTTGTTATATATAGGTAAGAAGTTTATCCACATATAATAATCTCGTGGTAGATACCATGATTTATCTTTGTTTTTATATATTACTCCTTTTCTACACTTTTCCTTTTCAGTTTCCCAATAGTTTATAAAATCTTTTGAACGTTCAGGAGCTAAACAATATACTTTATGTTTATTAAACTTTCTACCTTCTGCATTAAAGAGTAATGAACATTCATCAAACTCATACTTGCCAGGTTCTTTAAAGATCTTCTCTAAATACTCAACTAAATCAGTTTGAGTTTCAAATGAAGTATAACTCCATTCACCTGATACATAATCATATGTAGGTATTTCTCTATACATATTAAAATTTTGGTCTATCTACAAGTAAAGTAACTGTTCTTCTATCATTAAAATTCCATGAAACATTTTTTACTACATAGTTTTCTTTTCCTATTTCTATCCAGTCACCTTTTCCAGGTACACAAGGTAATTCTCTTTGAATTACTTTTCCTTCTGAAATGTGTTCTACTTTTACTATAAACATATACTGTTCCATATTCTTAAATTTGATCGTATGCAAGGTTTTGTCCTCCTCTGACATGACTTTTTTGTTCTTCCATAAGGTCCTTATAAGCTCCTTTATAAGAACTACGAATCTGTTCAAACTTTGCTGCAGCATTAACCACAGCTGTGATATTACCATCACGACCATGTTGAATTGATGTTTGTTCCATATAACTTGCAAGACGATCCAGCATAGATTTAATACCCATATAAGCCCTGTATGTAGGAGTTTCATAAAGCTTTTTGCAAAATGCAAGTGCAACAATAATTTCATCATCTTCTGTGGAAAACTCTGATTGTAACTGATTAAGTATAAGTTCTTCTTTTTCATGTTCTAGTACATCAAAAAATGGATTAACAACTGGATTTGGGCATGACATATAAAATAGATATTGATATACTTTCATGTAATCATCTGGGTATGTGTCCATTATATCTTTAAGAACTTTTAATGCGTAACAATGTTCTGTTGGAATAAGTACACCATTTTGTATGTCAAATAATTTAATCATTGTTTTTGTTTTTTGAAAAATTTAAAATTTCATCTTTATTATCTTTGATCCACTGAAAAATTGTTATTACCTCATCCTTTAAGTATGGTAACTCATATGGTATTACATCTTTTACTATTGGATCACCTTGTTCTGTTCTACTTACAATTGGATATCCATAAGCATCCTCACCATCTGTCTCAAATAATATATGATGCAGAATCAAGTTGCCAGGTTTCAATGTAGGATTATGTTTTTGTATCATATACATATATGCAGATAACTGTAATGCATAGTGAAAGTAGTTACAATCATCTAGATGTGATACAGGATGATTCATTTTTTGTGAAATACCTTCCCAATTCACATATGATTGCATCTTAATTTCTTTGTTTGTTTTGTAATCTGTAATATGTATAAGACCATGCGCAATCTCAACTAAATCAGATTGTCCACATATACCTATAGAACGTAAGAATACTAAATGCTCTGGATATATTCCAGATAATAATTTCTGTGAAGAAGATACCTTGTATCCCTTATCATTAACAAGCGGTTTTACAACTTGTAGTATAGCTTCATGACGATTAATTGTGTCACAAGAAACTAAGTCATGTTCTCTCTGATCATGATACCATGTACCTAAATCAGTAGCTCTTTTTGCTTCAGCTTTCCAAATCTCTCTTATTCTTTCAGGTGTTAATCCTTGCCATTTCTTACTATTCTTAGAACTCTTTTTAGCAATAGCTTTACTATCAAATGGTTGTTTAAAATAACCAATAACAGTTGTTACACTTACCCAATCAATAGTGTCATTTGGATCAAGTGATTTATATTTATGATTTTCTGGTTCAAAAGATAACATGGCTTAGTCTTTAATACTATTAATAATTGCTTCTTCTTCTTCTTCTGAAGCTATTGCACTCCATTTGTCTTTAGGGCAAGACGATGATATTGATCTTGTTTTAAATGACAACTTGCAGCCACATTCACCACAACATGGTTGTGTACCTGCCATATAACATTTGGTTCCTTCATTATCTAAGAAAGAACAATCTTTACATATTGCCATTCTTGATGCAGCAATCTCTTCAATATGTTCTTGTTTAAAAATACTGTTCTTTACACCCTCCAATATTTTTCCTTTTTCTTTCCAAAGTTTAATTAGATTCATCTTTAGTAATTTTATAAGTTTCTTTTTCTTCTTCTTTTAAATGTTTTTTGTCATCAAGTTTATTTAGTTCATCAAGCATCTTATTAAACAATCCAATATTAGTTTTAAGATCTTTTATTGAAGCATACTCACGTATGTTTGGTTCTTCAATACTTTCAAATTTATTTAAAGACTTCTGATATATGTCAAGTTTCTTTTCAAGCTTTGATCGTTTTATGTAAAATGTACCCAAACTATCAACAGTAATTTGTGGATGTTCCAATCCACTAAGTTTTCGCTGGACTGCATTGTAATAACATGATACTATTTCGTCTACAGTTTCAGCTGATATGTTTAATCTCTCTGATATTTTCTCAGAAATTTGTTTACGCTTTACTGGTCTCAACTGCTAAAAATTTATAGTCTAATAAGACATTGCCAGTCTTTATAACTGGAACTGATATTGCAATCTGAATTATTTTTTTATAACTATCAGATTTTTCTATCAATCCACGCTTCTCTAACTTGCCTAATTTATTTCTTACATTTTGAGATTTAACAGCAAATTCTTCTGCTATTATATCTGGAAAAGTTTTTTTAACTACATCATTGCAAAATTTAGTTAATTCAACTGGACCATCCATTGCCAATAGCGTAAGCAAATCTATGTCTGTATCAATAAGACTTTCTTTCTTAAAGAATACAAACTCAGTTATGACCTGATATTTAACCAGGTCATAATGAGTCAATCTGTATTTCTTTTCTATTTTACTTACTTCCATCTTCTGTATGTTCTTAAGTTTTACTCAGTAAAGGTTAAAACTTTAACCACATTTATTTGAGCATTTAAAATTTCACTAATTGCATTATCAATTAAGAGTTGTTTATTATCTGTTAATGCATTTGCATGCTCGTGATTCTCGCGATACTTTTCAACTACATCAATCAAGTATGCACACGCACGCTTAACAGTTTCTACTTCTGTATTGCTAGAAGGAATAAAATCAGCATTAACCAATTTTTCTCCAAGACTAATTGTAGAGATTTTTGACATGTCAATTTTTTCCTCATTAACAATTGTTGGTTTATTCAACAATTCTTCTTTTTGCTTACTTGTTAATTTCTCTTTCATCTGCTAAAATTTTATCTTTTATAATATCAAGTTCTACATCACGCTTATCATTTAATAAAACTCTCTTTTCCATGTTATGCATTTCATCCCAAATAATTACAACTTCAAATTCATTGACAAGTAATTTGGTCTCATTAGCAATCATAATTCTTTCAGCTGATGACAATGATGATACTGATACATAAACTTTATCTTTTGCTTTAACTAAAGTAACATCTGTACCAATAGCATAAACTTCAAGAGCTGTCCATAATTTGATCATGTCTTCATCCATTGCTCTTTCTGTTTCTGGAGTTAACTCTATTATAGACTCTTTTCTTTTTGGTGTTGATAATAACACACGTTTTCCTAATAACTTCATAATTTAAACTTTTAAGATTTAATTTCTTCTAATGATTCTTCATCTTCTTCTGAGCTTATGATTTCATTACCTGCTGTTTTAATGTTTGCAATCATCACAACATGTTGTAATCTTTCAGACTCAAAGCGTACTGCGCGTGCCTGCTGTTCTGCAAGGTCAGCACGTAAGGTTGATAACTCAATTTGATCTTTGTACCACACTACTACCTCTTCGCGTGATGGTTCTTTTTCTTCTGACATAATAAATTTGTTTTAAGTTTCCACAAATATATACTAAAAGTTTAAATTAATAACATTTATTATTATTTTTACAAAAAAATAAAATTATGTATGTGTCAAGAGATTTAGAATGGATAGTTTTACAAGACTTATGTAAAGGATTAGAAACACTAGACACACACCCAAGTAAAACATTAATAGTAGTAGTAAGTCCTGACTATAGTGCCACTGTAGGAATGCATGTTGCTCATCATTTAAGCAAAGATGGGGAGATGCTTGATCTTACATACTTAGAAGTACCATATCCAAAAGAAGACTTAGATACATATAAAAAAGAATTCTTAAATCAACTCAACCCCTATGGTATAAAAATCTATAAAGACTATGAGAATGTAATCTTAGTAGAAGCAGGAGTAATATCAGGTAAGAACTATACCTGGATAACAGAATGTTTGGATAACGCATCTATAAAATACTACACAGCTGCACTCTTTGAAAATACAGAGAGCATATACAAATCTACAGTAGTAGGAAAATACTATACACACTCAATAGAAGAACTAGAGTTCTACTGGGAGAAACCAAATAACCACTGGTTAAAGTAAATCACAAAAATTTTTTTGGTATTTGAAAATCGCTTGAGGATGCTCTTATGGGGACTCCCTATGTAGCACCACCCCCCACAGCGCCTAGAGTACGTCACCCCCCATCACGTTCAGGACACAAAATCCACACAATGTACAATACATACTACATTGCAGGAGTACAAATCATTGCAAAGTCTCTGTCAGAAGCATACGCTTACTACAGAAACAACTGCAAGTGATTTGGAAGCAGTCAGTGGGATGCTGACACCTGCGCAGGACGAGACGACAGAGGGAGTACATCTCTCTCTGTGTATCTTATTAACCTGTGTGTCCTACACACAATTGCATTCAAGGGTTACATCAACCCCCAAATGATACAGGCTTCTCTGCACTATGGCCTTTAGAATTATAGTGCACAATTTAATTTAGAACCTTTTGGTGCTTAGGTAACCATCCCACGATTATGGCAAACTCAACAGTTGCTATCAAAACAAACGACAAGGGCGCGTTTGTAAACGTCTATGCTTCAAACAAAGAGTTTGGATACATAGTTTTAGAATCTAACTCAATCTCCACAGCTGGTGGTTGGGTTAGAGAAACAAAGCGTAGCTGCCTCATCAGAGGTACTGTAGCTACGCTTGAAAAACTCATAGGTGCTGCACCTGGTAAGCAATTACCTGGACGCATTGTAGTTCGTGAGTTCCTTGAGGACGCCATTCCTCAAGACATTGCTGCTAAAGAATTGCGCGATGATGTCTCTCTAGAAGAGGCACTTGCTCCTTACTTTAAGAGAGCAGGCAAAGACGGTGTGATACTTTCCAAAGATGGAAAGCGCATTGTTCGCTTTACTGAATATGACTCTAGTGGTTCTATTCAAGACTCTATAATCTCTCACGACAATGTCGCTGAGGTTAATGCGTCTAAAGCGCAAGGTGTTAATACAGAAGACGCACCTTTCTAAACAGTCTTCAAAAGGTTATAAGGGAGTACCTATTCTAAACTCCCTTTTATTATTTAAAAAACTTAAGATTATGAATAAAATTATTGAAGTAGCCTTAACAGGCAAATTTGGTGCTGATGCAGTAACCAACTTAATGGAAGTAATAGGTGCAACTTGCAATCCTGAGATGGCAACAGAAATCTTATTAGGTATCTATGTAAAGCCTATAATTCCTCACACTGTCATCAGTAAGTCAGGTATTGCAAAAACTGTAGTAAGCATAGACTATTGGAATACAACTGTTACGTGCTGTTATGAAGAAGCAGTAATGATGCACTTGTATGTTGACCAAGATCTTGACACAAGTATTCTCACTCTTGATAACTATATGGAATATGAGAAGCAATACTCAGATGCTAATAGAAAATCATTTCGTATGCCAACAGGAGAGATGAGGTCAATACAAGACAAGTGTAGTTTCAATGAATGGTTGTCATTCTCAGATGCAAATGATTACTCGTTAACAGTATGAAGCGCGTAATCTACTACACAATGAGCATCAGTCTAGGATTACTGGTGCTCTTGTTACTTGAGGGATTAATAACGATGGGATCTGCCTTCAAGTTTGAATACTACACAATGTTTAGCTGGATAGTCCAAGCTATTGCTATTGTGTTTACCATCTCTTTATCTGCACACGTTGCAGGTAAAGATTAATAGATTACCAAGGCGTGTGAATTGTAGTAGCACGCCTTTTACCTTTTAAATTTAATAAAATGTCAAAAAACTTTAAAGAAAAAATGTTTGCAAAACTTGCTGAACAAAAGCAAGATTATATTCAATCACACATAAACACTTATGCAAAGTATCCTAAGTGTTATATGGGTGATTTAGACATTGACACAGTGTTTGCTATACGTAGAATCTTAGAAATGAAGATTCTCAATATTCAAAAGTGTGTCAAAGCTGCTGGCGAAGAGCTTGCAGGTAAAGATGAGATTGCCTTTCTAAGAGGCAGGCAAGATGGTCTAATGAATATACTTGAGCACTTAGATCAGTTTGTAGAGTATCAGGTTACTGCTGCTGAGAATCAGTTAGGAGAACCTATGAGCTACTAGATAGACACATCAACCACCTATGGGGACAAGCTGTACACACGTTGTGCAGTTTTTTGTCCCCTTGTTGAGGGAGGGTGAGGACTTGTGTCAGCATACGATACGTAGTAGTTTTTTCCCCAACGTGTCCTCAATTTGTAGATGACTTAGAAAATATGAGAAAAATTGCATACACGTAGATTTTCTAACCACTTGATTTACAGTAGCAAAGTCACAAAGCTGCACAGGCTGGAGACACGTTTTTTTGTTGTTTGCAAAAAATACTGCATCCACCCTTGCATACAAACAGAGTAGACGTTTATCTGTCCAATACGTCACCCCCCAATGAGTACAGTATTAATTTAAAACTCTTGATGTATGAGTAATGTTAGAATCGTCCCTGGAAAGAAGGGATCTGTAGTAACAGCGTATGAGAAAAACGCTGATTTTGGTTATGTACAATTAGAGCAAAGTGCTATTGTACAAACTGGTGGATGGGTACGTGAGGTAAAGCGCACCTGTCTTTTACGTGGTAAAACTGCTACACTTGAAGCCTTTGTTGGCGCAAGTAGAGGTTTGCAGTTACCAGGTAAATTGGTTTCACTTGAGTACCTAGAGTCTCAAGTACCTGCTGATGTCGCAAAGGAGTACCTGCGTGATGATGTTAGCTTTGAAGAGGCAATTGAGCCTTACCTCAAGCGAGCAGGTGCAGATGGTATTGCTTTGACCTGTGATGGTGAGCGTATTTTACGTTTCACTAAGTGGGATGCTACTGATGTAATGGCTGATGTACGTGTTATGCACGACAATCAGGCAGAAATCAGCGCTGAGAAGAATCTTAGTGTAGGTAGAAGCGTGTTGCCAGGTGGTGAATCGTAGTAACCACAAGGTTTAGAGGAGGTAGATGTGGAGGGTAATACCTCCACTACACCTTTTTTACCCTTCAGTTTTTGGTCAAATTAGCAACCAGAATTGTCGCAGTAGATAGCTATACAATCATTCAAAACAAATTGATTATGACTAAAATTGAATCAGTTACAATTTTTAGTAAGTACTATTCATATACAGAAGCGTATGATCATATGTCTTCACAAGGTGTTAAGCATCTTGGTTGGTTGAATGATGGTATTACTGTCCCTACAGGAAACTATGTAGATGTGTATCACACACCTTGGAGTAGGTCTTCCTGTTTATGTGTAGATCCTATTAAAAGGGTTTCATATTCTGTAGATATGGGAGATTAATTTCTCCCATTTTTTGGTGTAAGTGCTACCTGAATGTGCTTTAGTTTTTTGTTAACAGTATTGTTGCCTTTTCTTTAACCAGGCAACTATCCAGTAAGCTGCTGGCGTTGGCTCACCATAACAGACAAGTGAGAGGGTTTGGTCTATATCCCTTAAAGACCAATAAGTATACATTGTTGTTGCCCTCAGAGTTTAGATACTCATGGCGTATGCGTTAAGTTTCCTTGTGGAACTACTGAAACAACAGGTCAGCTCTCGTGACCATAAGATAAACCAGTGATGGTATAAAGTGATATGTTGGTAACATATTGCGCAGGAGTAATCCTGTCTACAGAAGAGTATTGTAACTACCTACATTTTGGTGTGCTAGTGGCCTAACGGTTGATGCATAGAGATGTAGACTTTCTAACAGGTAGGAAGTTGAGACAGAAATGTCAATAGAAAGTGCAATAGGTAACAATAGTACATCTTGCCAAGATGGAAGTTGTTATTAGTGAGATGTCTCATATGCTACTAGAAATAGTGTGTAGTACATCAAACAGTGAGTAAGCTTGGCAGCTTAAAGCAATGTGAAGTTATAACTAATGTACTCAAAAGGTATTATGTTATATAAAGTTAAAACTACTTCACATGATTTCCTGAACCGCTAACTAAAATCTATATGATCTAAAAGCAAAAAATGTTTTAACACTTATCAGTGAAAATGCTCTTATCCTACTGCAATATGTAGGTACAAAAGACTCGCAAGGTTTATGTAAAGGGACTGATTAATATCTAGCTAACAGGCTGCAACCTGTGTATCTCGCAAGGAAGTTGGTATGAAAAGAAACTTATGGCACTGGTATGTAAAAGTATGATGATACTATAAATCATTGAGCATGTTGTTTACTTATAGAAATATAAGTGTGTATATATAGGGGAAACTCTTAATGATAACAACATGAAAGGTCAAGTACTCATCCTTTCAATTTTTTTAATGCACCATTTCTACTTCCCAAGGGTAGACAGTTGTAATGTATGTACGCACCCCTACTAGATTTTATCACTAGAAAGATGTTACGCAGGGTTTTGAGTAGAGAAGACTGATAATCATCTCTTTAACCTGAATGAAACTTATATTACAACTGAGTGCAGAG
>Ga0209550_10003408_pt1 | contig 15149 bp, 11 predicted proteins | sample LauGreSuBDMM15SN_2_FD_187567 | JGI IMG/M metagenome (GOLD analysis project Ga0209550, IMG submission 187567) | Freshwater lake microbial communities from Lake Michigan, USA - Su13.BD.MM15.SN (SPAdes) (version 5) | ecosystem: Environmental > Aquatic > Freshwater > Lake | place: Lake Michigan...
GGGTCTGCCAGTAGTAAAAAGCCGGGTTGTTAGCTCAGTTGGTAGAGCAGGTGACTCTTAATCACCGGGTCAGGGGTTCAAATCCCTTACAACCCACGTAATTCGGTTAGCGACTCAGTATTTCAGTTATTGGATTTCATATCCTGATGAGAAACTAAAACATCTACTGAAGTCGGGAAAATAAAATTAAGAAAATTTATTTTATTCATTACAAAATAATACAGAGATGCCACGCCTTTACGGTTGATGATGGAAGGCTTTCTAAAAATATCCAACTGCAAATCGTTTGCCTGAGCTCCCTCGCGTATGAGGTGGGGTCTCAATAAATCTTCATGTACTGCCGGTCTCTTTTTATTTACGCGCTTTAAGGCAAACTTGTAAAATAGCCTATTTGAGAAAGGTTCATGTAAGAAAAGTATCTTGCCATTTGAGCTTAGAATTCTTTTTAGGCCTTCGAAAGTTTTATCAAAATCACTAAAATGATGTGCTGAAGCAAAGCAAAATATCAGATCCACTTGATCTAGTTCGGTATCATTTTCAACTACATCTAAAGTTAATTTTCTATCAAGCTCCACATTAAATACTCTCTCCCAGATATGAGACCCAGCTATGGCGTGATGGCTTATGTCAGTTCCAATAATTTTCTTTTTGGGAAAATGTTTCTTAAGTATCGATGAAGCCCATAATTGACCGCCTCCAATTTCTAGAATTAGGTTAGATGATTGAAAAATATCTTCATATTTCTTCATCTTTTCAAAAAATATTTCAAATTCCGAAAATTTGTTCACCATGGACTCTAAAGTTTCTCTACCGTTGCCTTCAAGCTCGTCATTTTCCCAAAAATCAAGTTCAATCTTTTTCAATTCATTTATGCTTAATTTACCCACTCATGACCCCCATTTTGAAACCAACTGTAGGTGAAAGTTCAATCTAAGCAAAAGACAGCAACCTCTACTCGGCTATTATATTCAACTACATCCTAAGAGAATTCTTTTGATCTTTCATGAGTTAATCTCTATCAATTGATAGATTCTTTAGCGAATTGACCAAAATTAAACCAATATTCTCAACATTGTCAGTTGCCTTAAAGATTGGGATGCCAGATTCCAAAGAAGTAACTATCTTTTTCATGAGATCCTTTTCATTTCCGGGCTCAAAATAGACCATGGGTCCGCCCAAATAATGTTTAGATTCAACTAACCCTCCAATCTCTGAAACAAAGCAAGGTAAACCGCGCGATAAACTTTCCATTGGTATGCGTCCTAAAGGTTCTTGCCATATTGATGGAATCACTACAGCATCAATTTTTCCTGCCAATGTATCAAATGGAGATTCCTGATACCCCAAAAGATTCAATTCAACTTCTAACTTGCTTGCCAATTTTCTCAAACTTTTGAAATACCTAGCTGAACCTGCCCCACAGATAGTAAGTGAAGCATTCTTATTGTGTAATGCCTTCAACAAAAACATGGAGTTTAAAACAACCTCAATACCCTTCTCCGGCACAACCCTTCCTACAAACCCTAGACGTAAAGTTGGCAATTCATCAAAATAGAAATGACTTGAATTGAACTCAATTCTATCATTGTTTGGGTAGCCATATATTGATGCTCGTGGATTGAATTTTAATCTACGAAAAGTTGAGTCAACAAATTTTGAGACAGAAATCATGACATCGTAATTCTTTGATTGGTGCCGGAAATGAGATTCTTTGATTTTGCAGGTAGTGCAAGTATGAATACAGTTTTTCTTAGAAACTTTGTGAAACCTCGTTCTATAAATACAAGTATCGCCTAAATCATGTTGTATTCTTATGATGGGAATCGTAGAAACTTTACGAAAATGAGAAGCAAAATTTACTCCCAATCTATCAATGTTGTGAAGTAATATAACATCTGGCTCGAACGATAACATCTCTGAAATTACCAAATTACGCGTTGCTCGACCAAGTAAGACTCTAATCTTTTCAAATATTTTAATTAAGATACCTATTGAATATCTTGATCGAAACGTTCTCGACCTCAATCTTGTGATAATCAAATTTTCATCAATTTCTCGAACTGTTACATTTGAATTCGACAATGTATAGATTGCGATGTTACTTCCACCATAACTAATCCGTAGATGTTCAGCTAAAGCCAAGGCTGTTTTTTCTGCACCACCAACTAAATCTGGTGACCACCAATCATTATAAATTGCAATTCTCATTTAGGTTGTACTTTATCTGAGCCGCCTCTGGAATTCAACATAAATAGGAAGACCCAAAAATACACAGATGATGAACCTGTAAGCACCACGTATGACGCATTTGCAAAAATGAGCAATATACAAATGCTCCAACTCTGTAACACCAACGGATTTTGAAAGTCCTGAACATTTTTAAGTTTCATAAAAATGATAATTAAAAGAATTACTGTTAGTGGCAATCCAATTTCAAGCACCAAGGATAGATAACCATTGTCAATGGCAAGTGAACCTCTGCTTTTAGACCCTAAGCCATCTCCAATGAGTAGGTTCTTTAGAGATAATTGGTCTTTGAAACTTTCAACTAAACCGATTCTGTCAGTTAGCGACCTGTCACCCGTCAAGTTTGTTAGGTCTAACCTGCTTACCCACCTGCTTTCGTAGTCAAACAGAAGGGCCAAATTGGGTAACAAACTTGCTGAAACAAGAATACTTAGGACTCCAAATACAAATCCTGGTATGGATAATTTCCTAAAGAAATATACACCTAATAAATATGCTAAAGGAATTATAAAAATAAAAGTACGGGTACCTGTTAAGAATAATGCAACGAATATAACTCCTAGTTGAATAGCCTTTGTAGCTATTGAAAGGGTTTTTTTATTTCGAAATGTTACTAGTAAAAAACAAACAGACAGAAAACAAGCCATATTAACTGCTGATTCCATCGTTCCCCACAGGCGCGTAGAAGAAGAAGTACAACTTTCCAAGATTACAAGTGCAGATTTGCGATTTTGACACCAACCCACATCATATTCAGGTAAAGAAACTTTCTGAACAAATATGTACACTGCAGATAGCAATCCGAGTCTAATAATAAAAGCTATTAAAGCTTCATCAAAATATTCCTTGGACACCTGACCTAGGATGATAACCATAATTAAATTAACTAGACCCCAAACTATGTTCGGGACGGACTGCTGTATGCTGAACAGTGCAAAAATACAGATTAAGTACAGAACTACAAGAAGTTTAAGTTCCAATTTAAGTACTTTCAAATTCTTAAATAATAAAAAAACAATTGGCACATAAGGCAAAAAAATCAAAATATCATTTTCTGTGAAATAGCCCGAGTCACTAGCTGCAATCCGTCTCATTATTCCATTAAAAACAAATAGTAGTAATGTTGCTTTGATCAAATCTTGACTTTTAAAGTACGAGCTAAGCAAAAGCACTGATGCGAAGCTAGAATAAACGATGAAATTGCCAGGAAGTATATTAACTAGAACTGCTATTTGGGCTGACAAAAGTAACAATACCAATTTGTATACCTCTGATCTATTTTTTTCAAATTTATCAACTGACACACTAGACAATTTCATTACCTAAATTTCCTTCAGAAATTGAGTGAATTATGTGCCTAGGCTTTAAACGTCGCATCAATATGAACCCAATTGATGCTACAAATACAGAGGTCAGGATAGATGATATCTGCCAAGAATTCTGCAGCTCAAGAGTTTGTAAAACATAAAATGACATAATATAGACTGAGAGATAAATTGCATTAAGCAAGATCGGGACGTTGAATTTGTCGGAAATTACGGCATAATTATTACACAGCTTTACAATAGAGTAAATGCATTTTGCAAAGATCAAAACCACCGCGAAATATACACTCTGGCCGTACTCATTTCCATAAATAGCTGGAATTGCAAACGCTAACGGAATAAAAATTAACTGACTAAGAACCATTTCTTTTATCGCAGTAACTAATAGGTTTAAATTGGGACTATCACCATTGGCTATTAGAATTTTGATCTTATTTAACATGCGCGATTCGACTACAGGATAAAATGCTTCGGAAATCAATGCAAAACTCATTGCAATGGCAAAATAGCCAATTGTTTTAGTACTTGAAGTGAAAGTAATTGAGATGAGAATAACTATATTTGCTAAATATTCTAATGCATAACCTAGAAAGGTTTTTTTCACTTGCTCAGAGTATTCGTCATAACTAAAACTAATTTTCAATGGTATTCGGCTTTTCAAAAAGATAGTGCAGCTAATCACTGCAAGAAACTGACTTAGTAGCACTAGTTTAACTTCTACTTTACCAATAGCAAAGAGTAAAAATACATATATAGATGGAACAGCTAATCCTAGGAATCGTAGAACGGCTAAATCTAAGATGTTGTCTTTTACTCGGTAAATTCCTTCCACAAAATAAATATAGAAAGTTAACCCACAAGCGAGGTTGGATATTGAAAAAAATATCAGATAAACTGCCTCAACCCTATTCAAAAGCATTAAATCGAATATGGCTGTGCAGGTGGTGACAACAATAAAAACGCGAAAAAACATTTTTTTAAAAGGAAAATTTGTTGTAATAGATGTTCTATTTGAATTTTTGATGCTGGCAAAGGATGATCCATTTCTACTGTTTAGTGGAACCAATAAGAGGGTGATCAAGTAAAAAGTGGTTATAAATGCCAAGGTTCCTCTTTGATCGACTCCAAGAGTTCTTGCAAGTATTAATCCAGAGATAAAATTGAGTGAGTAGGCAGAATAGTTCGCTAACATATACACTGTTCTCAAATGCACAGTAAACTTCACAAATCTAATTCAATTTTTCGATTATGATTCGGATCATGCTTTGAGTAAAATTGTGACAATCAAACTTCTCAACTGTTCCACGTATTTCGGTTCTTGGCATGTTTGGTAGTTCATGAAAAGCTTTTACAAATTCAGCTAAATTGATTTCACTTACAAGGGTTCCTGAAAAACCATTCTTGACGGTTTCCATTAAACCACCTTTTGCCAACCCTAAAACTTGAAGCCCACACCCCATCGCCTCAACGGGAACGATACCAAAATCTTCATAAGTCGGGTATACGAGACAAAAGGCTTTGGAATAAAGCTGACGAAGTTCAATATCGGTTGGGGAATCAATCACTTTCACTTCGGTGGTTGATTGAATCGCTAAATTCTTGAGATTTCCTTCAAGCGGTCCATGACCTGCAAGTACAACTTTTTTTCCCAGTGCTTCTCCAATTTTAATTATGAAATCATGGTTTTTGTAGCCAACAAATCTTCCAACCCCAAGTATTAACTCTGAATCCACTTCCGTGGTACTAGTTTGCCTGAAAAATTCAAGATCCACTGGTGGATATACAACTTTGGATTCTTTTCCCCAGCAGTCTTGAATTCTAGTTCGTGTTTCTTCTGAATTTGCAATATAGTTATCATTAGTTTGAGCAAGATTTTTATCTATTTTTCTTAGTAACCATAGTAAAATCACTGGAATTTTTCTCTGCGTTCGTTGATCAATTGATGGATACCACCAGTAACGACCTGGCGTGTGAATGTATGAGATTTTTCTTGGGTGATTTCCACCGGCAGAATGTGCAAAAGCCCAACTACTACTTATGACCAGATCATACGATTTTAACTCCTTATTGAATCTTGACCATGCCAACGGCATAAACAACAATCCTAAATTCCTCCGTAGTTTAGACGGGAATAATTGAAGGAAACTAGTTTTAATTTTAAAGTTTACCTGGCCTTGTGTCTTTTTGTTAGCCCATAAAGTATAGATAGTTGGATTTTGAAAAATGCCAGCTATTTCAACTAAAACTTTTTCTCCCCCACCAATATTATCAAACCACTCATGACAAATAGCAACCTTCAATGAACTAATGCTCGAATTTGTCACTATCACAGCATTATGCTACCAATAAATATTTTAATAAACATTACTTGAGTGAACGTTGATTAAGAGTTTCATTGTATAGTTCTACCTATGAGTGTTAAGACCAAAGTTTCCTCATCAATTGTCGTAAGAAATGTTCGAGTTGATAAAAAAATGCTAATTTTTGTGATTCTCATCATCGCAGATTTGCTGGCCATATCTCTGTCGGTAATTACTGCATATCAATTTAGGTTTAAAACTTTCACTTTTTTTTCGAATTCAGAAGTTGGTAGCACAGAATTTAGCTACAAACTCTTTCTTTTAATAGTAACGTTTGGTTGGCTGTCGACATTGATTGTCACCGGAACCTATCAAATTACTCATGCAAATTTATTTGTTCTGAATGTACAAAATGTTCTTAAGCGCACCATTTACTTTTTTTTCATTTTAGGATTCATATCGTTTATATCCAAAGTACTATTTTCTCGTATTTTATTTCTGCTGATGCTTGTGCTGGGTTTAATTTTTTTATTTATTGGAAGGACTCTTGCTTATTTTGTATTTATTAGGCCGATGATATTAGATAAGAAAATAGCATCAAAATTAATGGTAATTGGAAGAGATGCTAAGACCATAAAAACTTATAGTGAGTGGATTATCCAGAATAGAACCTTAGGTTATTCGGTAGTATCTCGATTGCTTTGTAACAAAATTACCATATCTTGGATAGAAGAGTTTGATCGAGTGCTGCGATATAAGAAAATTGAACAAGTACTTCTTCTTCCTGGCATGGAGTCTGACAAAAACTTCTCAAAGTTTATTCATTATTGTGAAGATCTCAAGATTAATGTGAATTGGGTTCCACTAGATTCGGGAAATCTAGGTTATTGGTTAATCCCATCTCCACAAGTGGGGATCCCGTTTCTCTCATTCACTAAATCTTACATTTCACTTCCATGGAAAGTTGTAAAGCGTGTATTTGATCTGATATTTGCAATAGCTTTCTTGCTCATTTTTAGCCCATTACTTATCGCCATTTCGATGTTAGTTTTAGTTACAAGTGGCTGGCCTATTTTTTATTCACAAACGAGAATTGGTTTAAACGGCAGACCATTTAAATTTTATAAATTTCGGTCTATGATCGTAAACGCTGACAAAAAATTGTCTGAAGTTAGCAACATCCATGCAAAGGATCATGTAATTTTCAAGAGTAAAGAGGATCCAAGAGTTACTCCAATCGGTAGAATACTTCGTAGATATTCACTAGATGAGCTTCCACAGTTTTTTAATGTCTTAAATAATTCTATGTCGGTGGTTGGGCCAAGACCTGCACTTACACGTGAGGTTAATTTATATAATTCCACTTATGAACGCCGATTGAATTCAAAGCCCGGAATTACTGGACCATGGCAAGTTAGTGGAAGGTCAGATTTAGACTTACAGACAAGTATTTCGCTTGATTTAAATTATTTAACAAACTGGAGTTTCACGAGGGATTTGGCAATCATTGCCTCCACGGTAGGGGCTATCTTTAAAGGAAAAGGCGCGTATTAGTTAATCTCAGATTTTAGAATTTTTCTTGGCGTCTTTTAGCAGTTCCTCTTTAAAACGTTTTCCCTTTATGTGCATAAAACTATCTTCACGCTCAAGTCGCGATAAGTCCTCTTGCCTTGGCTGATATCCAGTGATTGCATCTTTTTTATTACCATACGGTAAGTAGTGGTTGCCGTAGTAACGGGGATATCCATAACGATATCCATACTCATATTCAAGTGAACTCTCTGGAATCATATTTAGAATAACGCCTAGAACCGATGATCCGACAGAAACCATTGCATCTCTGGCTCCAGTAAACTGAGGTTTTTTTGTGGTGCCTGCATGAACTACTAGAATTGTGCCGTCCACTCTGGCAGAAACTATTGCAGCATCAGTAACTGGCAGCAAAGGCGGACAATCGATAATCACATACTGATATTTTCGTCTCAACACTGCGATTAACTTATCAAATCTTTGTGAGGCCAATAATTCGGAAGGGTTTGGCGGAACCACTCCTGATGGCAAAATATCTAGTTTGGTGTCCTCGTATTTACGGATATTCTTTTTTAGCACTAAGGTTGAAATACTCTTAGACGAGGATAAAATCTCGGTTAAGCCAGAAGACTTTGAGTCAAACCCCATGTAAATAGATATTTTGGGACGTCGCAAGTCTGCTTCGATAAGTAAAGTTTTTGAACCGGCTTGAGACAATGAAAGTGCTAAATTCATTGCACTTGTGGTCTTTCCTTCATTTGGTAAAGCAGAAGTGATGACGATTACTCGAGGCGGAGAATCAGGCCTTATGTATTGTAGATTAGTTCTAATAGTTCGAAATGCTTCAGTACGGGCCGCATAACGACCAATTTGAGTAATTAATGGTTTTTCATCAGCCATTTTATCGAAGCCCACTGCCGCTAGCAGTGGAGTACCAGTCAAGTCATCTTCATTTTTAACGGTGTTATCTAGAAGGCGGCGTAGAGATGCAATTCCTATTCCAATTGAAAAGCCGAGCAATATGCCGAGCATATAGTTAATGGCTTTTTTTGGTGAACTTGGTGAAGTTGCAGGTATTGCATTTTGAACTGTTGAAACCTTAACGATTGAATCCGAACCCAATCCCTTTAACTCGAGTGCAGCTACTGTTTTGCCAAATTGCTCTGTAAGGGCATTTGCAATATCCGCCGCTAGCAAAGGGTCTGGATCAGTCACGGAGATATCAATCAAGACCGTGTCAAGTGGGGCAGAAGATGTTATTTGCTCAGCAAGTTCTTCGGGCGTTAAATCTAACTCTAGTTTTTTAATTATTGGCTTCAATGTCATTGGTGAATTTATAATTTGTGCATAAGATTTAACTCTTTGTTGTGAAAAACTTCCGCCAGTTGCAAGGGTTGAAATATCAAGGGCAGCAGCAGGAGTTGAAACAAACAGTTTGGCTTCTGATTTATAAAGTGGTGTGGCCGAGAATGTAATAGCAACTGAAGCAACAAATCCAAGTACAGTCAATAAACCCACCAAAATTCGGTTTTGTACCAATAGTCGCCAATATGTGATTAGCTCCATACCATCCCTAAAATCACCCTTAAACCTCAAATCCTAGACTTGAAAATATGATCAACACCACCCGAATTCTACCTCAGTAAATACAATGCGATCGACTTAATTTGAGCCTTACTTAGTGCTTATTGCAGCATTTAAATGGAAATAAATACGGACAATCAGCAGTCCAAAAAATGCACTTGCAATATTGGAAAGTAAATCTAACCAGTCACTGAACCGTCCTGGAATTAAGCGCTGAAGTTGTTCAATTATAAATGAAAAGATAAAGACAATTATCAGAATAGCTCTGGAAGAAATCCATATATATCTGAGCTTAAAAATAATTACTGGAATGGTAAAAAGTAGTAAATTTCCTACGAAGATTATTGATGGATCTGCATATAGTAGTTTGCTTAAAAAATCGTTGTGTGTTTTTAAGAACCACTCAATCTCACTTGGATTAGCCGTGAGCAGAATTGGGCGTGGAAACAAAGTTAAGAGTAGCGCAGCGCATAGGTAGACAATTAAAAAAAACGTTAAAACATTTTTTGAATTAAATCGAATTTTTGCCATTGTAGGCTAATCTTACTCCATGTCTATTGGCATAATTTGTCGAATGAATCAAGCAAGATCAATTTTTGCTGAGGGCGTGTTAACAAGAAATTTTCCGGATTGTGAGTTTTTCTCCTCCGGTGTTGAAGCTAAGTCTGGTTCACCCTTGATTGATGGGGTTGAAGAATTGGCAAAGGTTTGGGAGATCAACTTAACTAAGAAACGCTCCTCATCAATTCAAGATGACCAATCCGAAATATTAGAGTCTGATTTGATAATTTGTGCTGAGATGCAATTTGAACCTTTAGTTCGAAGACTTGGTTATAGTGGAAAAGTTTTGAACTTTGAACAACTAGTTAATGATTCATTTTTCATGCCGCTAGATCCAAATGGTTTAAATGTTGATAAGTTCAAGCGCGAGTTAGCGAAAGCGGCAGCAATCTCAATTAAAGCGGTTCGAGGCCATCTTGGACTTCACTTTGCTAATCCAATTATTGTAGTAACACCAAACTCAGCATCTGACTCAAATCTAGCTCTAGCACATGCGGTGATGGAAGCCAAGATTAATAATGCGATTTTAGTGGACGCTGATTTTAGGGCACCAAATTTAGCTGAGATTAAAGCACAGGGTTTAGATGTAGTTGAGTTTGATATCCGTAATTTAGACCAATTATCCTTAGAGGCACTTTCAAATCAGCAAATTCTCACCCATAGATATCAGGTAAATCACCCAGGACAAATTCTTCTTGCCCCGCTTTTTGAAACCTTTTTGCAGAAGTTAACTAAAGAAAGGCCGCTAGTGTTGTTGACCGCACCAAGGTATACAAATGCTAATCGTTTAAGTGATTCCTATATATTTTCGGCCTACACTGACAATATCTCTGTCATCTCTGCTTAGTTCTATACTTGCCCCATGAAGTTTTGGTGGGAAAAAAATTGGAAAAAAGTAGTTATTTTTATAGGTTCACTGCTGCTGCTACTTGTCACATTTTTAAGCTTTCTAGGGTGGCAGATTTACCAAGATAGTAAGGCTCTGCTGCAATCCTTGAAATCTCCCACAAAGGTCGATGCCAAGATTACGCAGAGTTTAAATTCAGATATTGAAAAGTTGTTTACAGTTTTAAATCTACCGATTATTCACCAAGTGACTCAAGTATTTGGTCTAGATTTTTCACCAATCAAGTCAGATATTCAAAGATTGATTACCGCCTCCCCCGCTTTGGCAGGAGATGATGGTGCCAAACAGTACTTAGTGGCATTTCAAAATACCGCAGAGGCGCGTGGCCCTGGCGGCATTCTTGGTGCCTACGCCCTGCTTGAATTGAAAAACGGAGAGTTATCAATTCTTAAAACAGGCTCTAATGCTGAACTTCAACATACTGGAGAGATCCCAATAAAGATGCCAGCAGAGTTTATGCGGGTGTATGGGAAGAACCCGGCAATCTGGCAAAACTCAAATCTTTCACCACACTTTCCATATGGTGCCAAGATTTGGAAAGCCACTTGGGAGCAACAATTTGGTGGAGACCTAGATGGAGTAATTGCAATTGATCCAACTGCAATTAGTTACATGTTAAGAGCAACTGGAGAAATTACGCTACCAAGTGGGGGGAGAATCAACTCCAAAAATGTGGTTGATCAAACCTTATCGAAAGCCTATAAGTTATATGAAAAAGATAACAAAGCTCGAAAAGATTACTTAGTCCAGATTATGAATGCCACCTTCACCAAACTACTTGCAAATGATTTTAATAAGGTGAAAATGGCGAAGGCGATTAGGCAAGGAGTACTGGAGAATCGCCTGCTTATTTATACAACGGATGAGAAAGTACAGAGCGAAATTGAAAAAAGTCGATTTGGTGGAGCGCTTCAAATAGTTGCCAATAATGAGTACCGGGTAGTTATTCAAAATATTGATGCAAGCAAGCTAGATTTTTACCTAGATCGGCAGATCTTAGTTGAGAGTAAATCATGTGGTGTGCCAAAGCAGACTCAAGTTGTTGCAACCGTCACCAATAATGTTACTGACGCTGTTGATCTACCCCCATATGTTTTAACTAGGGCAGATAAGGACAAACCTAAGGATTTAATTACTGGGCAACATAGATTTAAGGTCTTTATCTACGGACCAGTTGATGGCAAGTTAATCTCCGTCTCCCGCTCTACCCCTGGTGCTGAGTTAGGTGGGGGTGCAACTGAACGTAGTAGGCCGCTCTACACAACCGATGTGGATCTTGCGCCAAATCAAAGTGAGACTATTTTGGCAAACTTTGAAGGTGGCACAGGTAATATCAGCTTTGTTGATCAGCCATTAGTGAGAAAAACTAAGTTAAACATCAAGGACAAGTGCTAGTTATGAAACGTAAAGTAATTTTCATTACTTGTCTATCTCTTTGTCTAAGCTCATTCCAAATTATTAGTAATCAGCCAGCAATAGCAGCTGTGTGTCAGGGGCCTGCTGCATATCCACCAGACCTTCCTGATTGTTTAGATCCTGTAGTTGAAGAGCAACGAGTGGCTGCTGCTGAAGCATCCGCTCGTGCCTCAGCATCGGCATCGGCATCTCGTGCGGCAGCAGATGCTGCTGCCGCACAGGCACTTGAGCAGGCTAGGTTAGAAAGAGAGGCGGCGGCTGCTGCAAAAGCTAAGGCTGACTCTGACAAGGCAGCTGCTGATGCTTTGGCAGCACAAATTAGAGACGGAAAACTTGCTGATGCTGCAAGAGATGCGGCTGTGGCTGCTGCAACTGCAAGAGATGCAGCTGTGGCTGCTGCAACTGCAAAGAGATTAGCTAATGAGGAGTTAACTAGAAAGGTTGGAGAAGAGCGTGACGCACAAGCAGCAATTGTTGCCGCGCGAGAAGCACTTGCTAATGCCCAAGCCAGTATTGCACGTGAAATTGAAGAGGCAAAAGCTGAATCTCTAAAACTAAAGGCCGAGGCTGAGGCAAAGAAGAGAGCAGCTGATGCGGCGGCGGCGGCATTTGCGGCCGAGAGAATTGCACTTGATCGGGCAATCGCTGAAAAAGAAGCACTTAGAATTGCAAAGCAGGCACAAGCTACGGCAAGTGCTGGTTTAACTACAAATGCCAGACAAGCTTATCTGGATGCTGGTGGAACTTTCTCTTCACTTCGAATGTCTGATGTGCAAAACTTGACACAATCTTTGACAATAAAGAAAGAAGTTTTACTAACTCAAACCTACCCGCAGAGTAATCTTAAAATTCAGAACAATAATTTGCCAGTATTTGTTACAGCAGATGAGTTGGCTGCATTACTTAAAGCTTACAATGACGCGAAGGATGTCTCTGATGCTGACAGCCGCGCGCTCGCTGCAGCCCAAGAGGAAAAAAGATTAGCAGATGTGGCTCTAGCCGAAAGAAAAGCTATTTCAGATGCAGCTGATGCTGCTTGGAAAGAGTCAGCACGTTTAAAGAATTTAGAGGATCAAAAAGCACTTGATGCTGCTGCTAGGCGAACCGCGCTGGAAAATGCAATAAGGGTACGTGTGGCAGATGCACTAGCAGCTGCAGCTGCAGCTGCAGCTGCACAAGCCGATCTAGATAGAAAAACTGCTGCCGATACTGTGGCAAGCACAGCAGCGGTCAGTATGGCAAGTGCTGCTGCAACTTTAGAAAGTATTACCTCAGATAGTAGCAACTCTGCAAGTTTAGCTAGTCAAGCATTAGCCGCATTTCAAAATGTTGCAGCTGCTTCAAATAATGCTGCTAATGCAGCCGCAGTTGCTGCAGTTGCTGCTGAACGAGAATCTGCAGTAGCAGCAGCTGCAATCCGCGCCAGACAAGAGGCAGATGCTGCTGCTGAACTTGCTGCTAGATCTCAATCTGGATATTCTGCTCCAAGTGCAAATGTATCTTCAGCTGAAACCAGAGCTGCCCAAGAGGCTGCAAATCGAGCTCGTGAATTAGAAAGACAAGCCCAAGAGGCTGCCAGATTAGCTGCCGAAGCTAAAGCAGCGGAAGAAAAAGCTGCGGCGGAAAAGAAGGCAGCAGAGGATGCAGCATCAGCGGCAAAAGCTGAGGCTGATAAAGCAGCAGCAGATGCCATGGCTAAAGAGGAAGCAAAACGTAATGCAGCAAGAAATCAAATTGCCAGAGATAAGGCAACCGCGAAAAAGTTGATTGAAAAAATAAAGAATTCAGCAATAAATACCTCAAAGACTATTACTAAATCATCACAATCCATTAACTCAGCGTATGAACAAGCATTAACCGAGGCGGCTAAGTCCAATAAGGCTCTAGCAAAATTAAAGGAACAAGAGAAGTTTGCGCTGGCAAATCTTAACCTTGCTAAGAATCAACTTTTAGCACTTAGCAAAGTGGTGGATAAAGCAGCTTTGGAGCAAAAGCAGGCAATTGCTGAGTATGGGAATGCTCAATATAAGGTCATTCAACTTGAAATAAATATTACCGTCACTGAAAATCAATTGGTAAATATTGAAAAAGATATTAAAAGTAGCGAGAGGTTTTACAATGAGTTACAGTCAAAATTTAAATCTTTGAACAAAGCAGCACAAACAGCAGTTGCCAAGGCAGCAGCGAGTAAAAAGGCTGCAGACTCTGCTTATCAGGCTCTGATGGCAGCAAGTAATTCAAGCAGCTTGGTAGCTGGAGATTTGCAGAATTATCTAGAGACAAACGCAGAAGATTGGATACCAACTTCAAATGCGACCTCTGCTTTAAGTAAATTACAAGAGCAGTATCAAAATGCCCAGAGCCAGGCTAAGAGAGATAAAGCCTCTGCTGATAGAGCCTTAAAAGAGCTTCAGAGTGCCCGGGAGGCAACTTTAAAGGCCAAGCAAAACTTGGATGAAAAAATCGAGCAACGTAATAAATTAAAGATTGACTTAACCTCTTTAAACTCAAGTTTAAAGACAGCAAAGGATGATTTAGCGGCAGCAACCAGTACTAAGGTCAACGCTGTCTCTGCGTACACCAAAACTGCGAACAACCTTGCCCAAAAAACCAATATGTTCCGTGAGAATGAGATCAATTATCAAAGTGCTAAATCTGAGACTAAGTATGAGTTTGAGAATGCAAACTCTAGAAATAATCAGGTTGTAGCTCTTAAGAAACTCTCTGAATGGAGTAAGAACTCAATCACAACCGCAAAAGAGATTATGAATAGTATCGATGAAGAGGTAAAGAATTTAGAGTCAAGCCAGGCGCTAGAGCTTATAGGTAGCGATATCAAGGTTGGATTTATCTCGACCTCAATCCCAATAATTATTTTCACAATAGCTGCATTTATATCCTTATACGCCATCCTGCAAAAGAGAAGGCGCAAATCAAAGATTGTCGAAATTGATCCCAACTTGCTTGAGGTATTGCGAAAGCGAGCAGTATTGGAAGCTTCACAGGCGAAAACTAATAAGACAAAGGCTAAGAAAAAGTCGCGCTAATCCTTTTTCCTCTTAAATTTAAGTCTCACCTTTTTACAAACAAATCCATAACTTCATCCACTCTAGCGGTTGATAATTTCTCATAATCAAGAGTTAACTCTTCAATTTTTTTCTGTTGGCCAGGATTAAAAATAATAGCGGGTCGCGCTTATTTATTGGCTGACGAGCAAAATGTCTACCGTATGAAACAAATTGTAGATAATTCGTCTTGTTTTACACCTGAGCAAGTGGT